>JAEEGL015545138.1_pt1 | contig 12201 bp, 7 predicted proteins | sample 9134231 | NCBI WGS metagenome assembly JAEEGL01 (sample SAMN16246548, study PRJNA631951) | gut metagenome | biome: gut microbiome; feature: rumen; material: fiber-attached | host: Bos | place: Iran: Karaj | collected 2018-10
TACCGAGCACGCAGTTACAGGCTGGTCTTGGGGATTTCACCTTGGGGACGATAAGCCGTTCGCCCACAGCAAGTTCAAAGGTCTCCTTTGTCATACATCCGCCGCAGTCCACTCCATACTCCGCAAGTTCCGTACCCTCGGCACATCCTTTTATAACGATATCATATTTTCTGCCTATTTCCGCAAATGCCCTGCCTATCTCATGCCTTTGCTGTTTTGACACTGTATGCGCCTCGGGGAAATTTTTTCTGACCTTGTCATACAAGTCGATAAAACTGATAACGCAGGTATGCGTATACCCCGACATTTTTGCCGCCATTTTTTCAAAATCCGAAATATGACGCTCAACGGAGTATTCCTCACTTATAAAAACAGGGTCATAACGCCAGCCGACACAATTTATACCAACGATTTTTGAAAGCTGTTTAAAGCTTTCCATCACCTCTTCTTTTGGCGGCACGTTCGGCTCTATATCCCTGCCGTAAGGCGTTACAGTCACAAACCAGTACTGCCCGAAGTCCTTTATGTAATGTATTTTGTCAAGCATGGGCGCGGGGTTTTTTGTGCAGAATGCAAGAGCATCCACCACATTGGTATTCAGTTCATACCGTGTTATCCAATCTTGTCTGTATGGGTTGCGCACCAAAACATATCCCTCTTTTATACGGTTTATGAACCAATCCGAATAAAAAGCGGTTATATCCGTCCTTGCTCCCGAATTTATTATCATTTAGATCATCTCTGTTCAATATTTAAAAAACATCGCCTGCAAAGCATTTTTATCATTCGTCTTTGTAAGTCCGAGCCTTAACAACACCGCCGCTTTCTGGGGCGGCATATCGTCGGCGGCTATGGTATTTTTACATATCAGATTATCTTTTACGATAATACCGCCGCCCGTTCTTGAACTTATAACAACGGGTATCTTTATATTTTCAATTATATTTTTAAATTCTATGCTGAACTCACCCGCACCCGCGCCTGCAATAACTAAGCCGTCCGAATGTTTTGCGGCAAATTCAAGCAAAGCGGGGTCGGAGTCCACGGCAAAATAAACTATGTTGACCCTCGGCAAAACATCAATGTCCGAAACGTCGAATTCCGTGTTTATGGTATGCACTTTCACGGGTTTCTGATAAATATAGATTTCCCCGTCACGCACAACACCAAGCGTGCCGTATTCACCGCCGCAGACAGCGTTAAGGAGATAAGTGCTTTTTTTCACAACAGTTCTCGCCGAAAAAATATTATCGCCGAATACAGCAAGCACGCCAAGACCTTTTGCCCTGTCCGATGCGGCGGTACAAACGGCTTGATACAAATTCATCGGACCGTCTGCGGAAACAGAAGTTGACGGCCGCATAGAGCCCGTAAGAACGACGGGTTTATCGGTCTTGACGGTCAAATTCAGAAAATACGCCGTTTCCTCCATGGTGTCCGTGCCGTGAGTGATAACAAAACCCGCTGTATCTTTGTCTTTTGCCATAGAATTTATCGTTCCTGCAAGTTCAAGCCATATTTTTCCGCTTATATCGTCGGAATTTACGCGGCATATCTCCATGACTTCTATTTCTGCAATATCCTTAATTTGCGGCACAGCAAAAATAAGTTCTTCGGCACTCAATGCACCGGGAGCATAGCCCACAGTCCTGCCCTCTTTGCCGACCCCCGCTATCGTGCCGCCCGTTGTTAGAATAACTATCTTTTTATCGGTTTTCATTTTTCCCTCCGTTTAATCAAGAATAGCCGCTACAGAGCCTATAATAAGAAACAGCACAGTTACGCCCAAAAATACACCCGCGCCGCCCAATAGCCTCAGTATTTCAAAAATCGAGATATCCTCATATCTTTTTATCATATTCAAAACACTTGGTTTGAACCTCTCGGTTTTTATGCGGCGCAGCTTTTTGTCGGCTTTTATTTCATACAAAACGGGATGTTCATAAATATCGCGCCTTAATCCTTTTGTGAAATAGACCAGGACCACAACACCCGCAAGCACATACCATGCCGCACCATAGCCTATATTAAAAGACGAACCGACACCCATAAGGTGAAGCACAAATGCAATTATCGCAGGCAGAAAAACCGTCACAAACATATTGACTATCGTATATAAAATTCTGCCCGGCGTATAAAAACGTATCCTCACGGGTACGGTCTCCCCCTTTTCGTTTTTTTCGATAAAAACAGGGGTATTCTCATACGGATTTTTAAGTATGTCCTTTTTCTCGTCTATTTTAAGCTCGTCATTTTCGCGTTTTGCCTTTGCGTTCTCGCTCTTTACGGTTATTCGCTTTATAAGCGAATTTTGTCCGTCGCTCATTATCGCAAAAAACAGTATGCCAAAAAACATAAAAAACATACACACGGCTTCGGGCGCAAATTTATAAGGTATGGAGGCCAAAACCGTCGCTATTATTGTGTAAAACGCAGGCTCAAGCGCCCAAGGATAAGTTTTCTTTTCGCGTTTTTTGCTTACCGCTATCCTGCCCGTCTGACCGTTCATTACTGCCGTCAGTTCGCCCGATTTTATATAATAGATAGGCAAAAGTACGGACAGCGCCATCATATCTCCCGTCCGCGGCAAAAGTTCTACGCCTTTTGTCTGCATTTCTTTTTCGACAAGGGGCAGAAAGTCCTCCGCCGCCTCGCTGCCTATTCTTGCTTTTATACTATTTTCGGGCAGAGTGGCAAACTTCACGTTTTGCCCCGCTATATAGCCAAGTTCAAACGTTCTTGCCTGCGACCAGTCAAAAGGCTCTGCCGCATTGAGCACTTCATTATCCAGGTGAGCCGATGTACTGACCGCCGTACCCTCGATATAGCCCATACAGCTGTATTTCCTTTCCGTGCCGCTTCTTAAAACCTTTGCACTAACAGGACCTTTTACAAGCACATAGGGCACATAAGCTCCCTTAAAATTGCCCATTGACGATACAACACTTCGTCCCTCAATACTTTTTTCGTTTTTATGCCCCCATTCAAGCATACGTTTTTTAGCCTCATCAAAAGTTATAAAAAACGGAATAATAAGTTCGGGTATATTTTCGGGCTGCATAAATTTTTTACTTATCAGTTTTGAACCGCAGTAAACACAGTTTTCCGCATCCTCTCCCGCCTTGAAAACTATTGTCGCACCGCATGACGGGCAGGAGCGTTCCTCGGCTCCCTCTTCCGAAAGCGCTTCTTTTGTGTTATCCGTCTGTAATTTTTTCCATTGCGCCGTTTTTTGGTTTGCCTCCGCTATACCCGTAAGCTCCCCGCAGGACGTACAGCGATAGCTTTGATGCACTATATCAAAGCCCGCAGGCGACCCGCAGTTTTTACAGTATATCCTTAAAGGAGTATCCGATTTCCCCATAAAAGCACCTCCTCATTTTCAGTATACCTAAAAAAAGTGACAAATTCAATATTTAAATGTTAATATTTTTTAAATAAAAGAATTTTTCGCCATAACACGATTTAACTTGACAAAGCCGATTAGTTAGGATATACTTACTAATGGGAAATCAACTTATAATGGAGGATATAATGAATTTAAACGAACTGAAGATAGGACAGTCGGCGCTTATAAAAACAGTAGGCGGCGACGGCGCGCTCAGACAGCATTTTCTGGACATGGGCGTGATACCCGGTGCAGTCGTGACAATGGTCAAACTTGCACCGCTCGGCGACCCGATGGAGCTGCGTATACATGGCTACGAACTTACGCTGCGTCTTGCGGATGCCGAAAAAATAGAAATAGATACCAATATACCCGAAAAAAAGGCCGTGCAGGCAAAACCCAAAAAGCATATCGAACACCCCGGTCTCGGCGAAAACGGACGTTTTCACGACAAGACCAAGGAAACACCGCTTGCCGCAGGCGAAGTACTGACATTCGCTCTTGTGGGCAATCAAAACAGCGGCAAGACAACACTTTTTAACCGCCTGACAGGTTCAAACCAGCACGTCGGCAATTTCCCCGGCGTTACGGTAGAACGCAAGGACGGCGAGATAAAGGGCTATCCCAACACCCTTGTGACCGACCTTCCGGGTATATATTCCATGTCGCCCTACTCCCGCGAGGAACTTATCTCGCGTGATTTTGTACTTCAGCAAAAACCAAAGGCGATAATAAACATAATAGACGCATCAAATATAGAAAGAAATATGTATCTCACAATGCAGCTGCTTGAAATGAATATCCCGATGGTAGTTGCGCTTAATATGATGGACGAAGTACGCGGCAACGGAGGCTATATAGACATAAACCAAATGGAATCCATGCTGGGTGTGCCCGTTGTCCCGATTTCCGCCGCCAAAAACGAAGGTATTGACGAGCTTATACGTCACGCGGTACATATCGCACATTATCAGGAATATCCGCTCAGGCAGGATTTCTGTGACGAGAACGACCACGGCGGAGCTGTACACCGCTGTCTGCACGCCGTAAGCCACCTTATAGACGACCATGCGCGTGCCGCGGGCATCCCCGTAAGATTTGCCGCAAGCAAGGTCATAGAGGGCGACAGCCTTATACTTGAACAGTTAAACCTTGACAAAAACGAGACCGAGACCCTTGAACATATTTCTTTGCAGCTTGAAAAAGAACGCGGACTTGACAGAAGCGCCGCCATTGCGGAAATGCGCTTTGACTTTATACAAAAGATATGTAACCTTTGTGTAATAAAGCCAAAAGAAAGCAAGGAGCATATAAGAAGCTCGAAGATAGACCGTGTGCTCACGGGCAAATACACAGCTATACCGATGTTTATAATAATAATGTTTACTGTATTTGTGCTTACTTTCAACGTATTCGGTCCGTTTTTCCAGGGGCTGCTTGAATCTGCCGTGGATGCACTTAAAAATCTGACAGACAGTATTCTTACCCGGCGGGATGCAAACCCCGTATTCCATGGGCTTATAATAGACGGTGTATTTGAGGGTGTCGGCAGCGTACTCAGTTTCCTGCCTATAATCGTAATTCTGTTTTTATTCTTATCCCTGCTTGAAGACAGCGGATATATAGCGCGCGTTGCGTTTTTTATGGACAAGACCCTCCGAAGGATAGGTCTTTCGGGACGAAGCATAGTGCCGCTTTTGATAGGCTTTGGCTGTACGGTTCCCGCCATAATGTCCACAAGAACACTTCCAAGCGAGCGCGACAGGCGTATGACCATACTGCTTACCCCGTTTATGAGCTGCAGCGCAAAGCTGCCTATCTACGGCTTCTTTGTAAATGCGTTCTTCCCCGGCATGGGCGGTCCGGTTATAACACTTTTATATATAATAGGCATACTTGACGGCATTATAGTTGCGCTTATTTATAAAAAGACACTTTTTAAAGGCGAACCCGTTCCCTTTGTAATGGAACTTCCAAACTATCGTCTGCCCTCGCTCAGCAATGTTGTGCAGCTGATGTGGGAAAAGTCAAAAGACTTTTTGCAAAGAGCTTTTTCCGTTATTTTTGTGGCAACTATCGTTGTATGGTTTTTAAAGAGTTTTGACATCAATTTAAGGCTTACGGACGATTCTTCTCACAGTATGCTTGCCATGCTTTCGGGGCTTATCGCTCCCTTATTCAGACCGCTCGGTCTTGGCGACTGGCGTATATGCACCGCACTTATAAGCGGTTTTATGGCAAAAGAAAGCGTTGTATCGGTACTCGGTGTACTCTACGGAGGCGGTGTAGAGCAATATATGACAGCGCTTTCCGCAGCAGTTCTGCTTGTATTCAGTCTGCTCTACACTCCCTGTGTTGCGGCTATTGCATCCGTAAAGAGAGAACTCGGCGCAGGCTGGGCGGTATCCGTTGTGGTATGGCAATGTGCCGTTGCCTGGGCTGCCGCATTTATTGTAAGGCTTATAGGCATACTTTTAGGCTTGGCATAATATCAAAAGGGCTTCACACCGAAGTCCTTTTTTATTTGACAAAATTATATAGACAAACGGCGTGAATAATGTTAAAATATGTATATAAAGTATTTTTGTGCGTATTAAGGGGATATGAATTATGGGTACAGAATCAATAGCAAATTACAATCAATTTATAGAAGTACTGGAAACCTTGGGTCAATGCACCAACGACTATCTTTTTTTCGGCGATATGGCAAAATCGACCCTTAATTTTGCGGCAAATGTAGCGGCAAAATTCGGTATGCCGTCAAACAGTTTTGAAAACTCGGGCAAAGTCTGTGCGACTTTTGTTCATCCCGATGATCTGCCCGCTTTCAATAAAAACATGACCGATATAAGAATGGGACATATAAGTGAATTTACGCAGGACTGCCGTTGGTTTGACAATATGGGCAACCCCGTTTGGGTGCGTGTGCGCGCAAAGACCCTTAAAGGCAAAAACGGAAGCCCCGATCTTATAATCGGTACAGTAGCGGAAATGGGCAAAAAACGTGTTGCCGACAATATAACGGGTTTCCGCGACAGTGCGGCGCTTGTGGAGTTATTAAAAACACAGGGACTGCCAAAAGACGGCTTTATAATGCGCCTTTTTATCCGCAATATGTATGAACAGACGGTAAAGCACGGCGATGCCTTGGTCGAAAGACTGCAAAGGCTTGTATCAAATGCAATAAGCAGAAATCTTACACCCGACCAGACCTGTTATTACCGTACACGCGGCGCTTTTACTATTTTTTCGCGCACAGGCAGCGAAGAGGATGCTTTTACGCTGTTTAAAAATATAAGTGACTCGGCATCTGCCATAAACGAAAGGATAGGCTATACATACACATTCAAGCTGCGCGCGGGCGTTGTACCTCACACAATGTACACCGATGATATCGACCTGCTTATAAAAAAATGTGAGTTTTCCTCTACTTTTGCGACCTCGCTCAATACGAAAAGTTTCTATTACTTCAACGAGGAGGATTATAACCAATATAATCAAAACAGAGAACTTCTGAATGCTATGCAGTACGCCGTAAAAAATGATTTTAAAGGCTTTGATATATGCTATCAGCCTATTTTTGAGTTCAAAACAGGCAAATTAGCGGGCTGCGAGGCTCTGCTGCGTTTCCGGAACGACAAATTCGGAGAGGTTCAGCCGACCGAATTCGTTCCTCTGCTTGAAGAAAGCGGTCTTATGATCCCCGCAGGCAGATGGGCGCTTATACAGGCAATCGAACAAAGCAAAAAATGGGCAAAGCTTGTACCCGATGTAATGGTAAATGTCAATATCAGCTATGTACAGCTTGAACGCGCCGAAGTCGTAAAAGAGATAATGGACATAATATCGGACAGCGGCCTTGATACCAAGCACCTTACACTCGAGCTTACCGAAAGCGGCAGTCTTTTAAAAAGCGATATAACAGACTATGTAAAAATATTCCGTGAAGCAGGCATAAAGCTTGCGCTTGACGACTTTGGCATGGGCTATTCCAATATTCTTTACCTCAACGAAATGCACGTTGATATTGTAAAGATAGACCGTTCTTTTGTGGAAAAGAGCATCAGCAGCGATTACAGCTACAGCCTTATTCGTCATATAGCCGAAATGGCTCATTCAGCCGACACCAAGGTCTGCATCGAAGGTATAGAGACCAAACAGGAGCTTGACAGGATAACAACGCTTGCGCCCGACTATTACCAGGGTTTCTATTTCAGCAAACCCATACCCGCCGATGAATTTGAACAAAAATTCCTTATAAAAAGCTGATTTACGGCATGAACAGCATTTCCATAATTTAAAACAGGGAGTGATAATATGATACCTTTTAACAGAGCCCCGTTTACAGGCGATGAATTCGGCTATATACGTGAGGCGATAGAAGCAAATAAAATATCGGGTGACGGCAGATTTACAAAACTTTGCAATAAAATTCTTGAAGACCGCTTCAAAACACAAAAAGCTATGCTTACAACCAGCGGCACAAGCGCGCTGGATATGGCGGCATTGTTATGCGGTTTTAAAGAGGGTGATGAGGTAATACTGCCAAGCTACACCTTTTCAAGCACAGCTACGGCAATGGTACTCGGAAAGGCAAAGCTTGTATTTGTCGATATCCGTCCCGACACCATGAATATTGACGAAAAAAAGATAGAACGTGCAATAACGCCCAAAACAAAAGCCATTGTATGTATGCACTATGCGGGTGTGGCCTGTGAAATGGACACAATTATGGATATTGCCAAAAGACACGGGCTTAAAGTCATAGAAGATGCGGCACAGGCTGTAATGAGCACCTACAAAGGCCGTGCGCTCGGTACTATAGGCGATATAGGCTGCTACTCTTTCCACGAGACCAAAAACTACTCCATGGGCGAAGGCGGCGCTATACTTATAAATGACCCCGAATATAACGAACGCGCCGAGATACTGCGCGAAAAAGGCACAAACCGCTCCAAATTCTTCCGCGGTCAGGTAGATAAATACACCTGGGTAGACTTTGGCGACAGCTATCTTCCAAGCGATATAAACGCCGCTTATCTTTATGCACAGCTTATGCACGCAGACGATATAAACGCAGACCGCATGGCGACATATAACGAATATCTTAAAGCATTCAAGCCGCTTGAAGAGCAAGGCAGGATAGAATTACAGCATATTCCCGAGGGCTGTATGCACAATGCGCACATGTTCTATATTAAACTCAATGACCTTGCCGACCGTTCAAAATTTATCGAGTATATGCGTGACAGCGGCATAAACACAGTATTCCACTATGTACCGCTGCACAGCGCGCCCGCAGGTCTGAAATTCGGCCGCTTTGACGGCGAGGACGAATACACCACAAAAGAAAGCGAAAGACTTGTACGTCTGCCGCTTTATTACAAAATCACAGCCGAGGACAGACAGTATGTCATTGATTGTGCATTAAAATATTTTCTTGCATAAAAATACGGCGCTGCATACAACACAGCGCCGATTTTTTTATCTTGTTTCAAATTTATAGCCCACGCCCCAAACTGTCTTTATGCTCCAGTTATCGGTGTAGGGCATTTTTTCTCTTATACGTTTGATATGCACATCCACGGTACGGGTATCGCCCATAAACTCATAGCCCCAAATCTTGTCAAGCAGCTGCTCGCGGGTAAATACCTGGTTGGGATGCTGTGCAAGGAAGTTAAGCAGTTCAAATTCCTTGGGAGGCAGTTCAAGCGCCACATCGTGGTAGGTAACAACGTAAGTCGCCTGGTTAATATTGAGGTTCTGATACACTATCTGCTTTGACTCTTCTGCGGGCTTATTGCTGTAGCGGCGCAGCACAGCCTTTACACGCGCGATAAGTTCCTTTGGGTCAAAGGGTTTTATGATATAGTCGTCAGCACCCAGTTCAAGACCGAGTACCTTATCAAAAACCTCGCCTTTTGCGGTAAGCATGATTATCGGCGTATTGCTTATCTGTCTTATCTCGCGGCATACCTGATATCCGTCTATCTCGGGCAGCATTATATCAAGCAGCACGATATTAGGCGCATATTCCTTGAATGTGTTGATAGCGGCACGGCCCGCATAAGCCTCGCGCGTATCATACCCCTCTTTATCAAGGTAAAGGGATATAAGTTCGGCTATATGTTTGTCGTCGTCAACAACAAGTACCTTTGTTCTCTCGCTCATTTGTCTTCCTCCCGTTTATTTCAGTTCTACTATTGTTACACCCGTTTCGCCCTCGCCGTAAACACCAAGGCGGTAGCTTTTGACATGCGGATGTTTTCTTAAATGTTCGTGTACGGCGGCACGCAAAGCACCCGTGCCCTTGCCGTGTATTATTGTTACAGGCGTAAGACCCGCAAGATAAGCGTCGTCAAGATATTTGTCAACACGCTCTATCGCTTCAAGGCTCATCATTCCGCGCAGGTCTATCTCGGGTGATACCGTCTGCGATTTACGGAATTTATTTGCAGAACGCTGTTGTTTATCCTGCTTTTTGTAGGTGTTGTCCTCGCTTGTATCTATAGAAAGATCTTTTATATTGACCTTCATTTTCATTATGCCCGCCGTTATCATCAAATCACCCTTGCTGTCGGGCAGGGATGAAACAATACCCGTCTGGTCAAAACTGTGGATATAGACTTTATCGCCTATATTCAGCTTTTTGGGAACTTTATGCCTGGGTTTGTTCTTTTCTTCAAGTGCCTTGTTCATAGCCTCCATTTTTGCTTTGAGCTTTTGGCGCTGTTCGTCAAGGGTATTGCCCTCTATGCCCTCACGCTGCATTTTGCGTATCTCTTTGATAATGGCATCCGCCTCGTCCTTGGCATCGGAAATTATTTTGCGTGCCTGTTCGTTGGCCTCGCGCATTATCTTTTCACGCTGTTTTGTAAGCTTCTGGCGCTGTTCCTCGTTCTTTTGCTTCAGTTCCTGCGCCTGTCTGCGGTAGGTCTCCGCCCTCTCCTGCTCTTCCACAAGATTTCTCTTGCTTATCTCCATATCGGCAAGCAGGGTATCGAGTTTTACATCCTCGTGGCTTAAAACCTCTTTTGCATCGTTTATTATATGCTCGGGCAAACCAAGCCTCGAAGAAATGGCAAAGGCGTTACTTTTGCCGGGTATACCGATAAGCAGACGATAAGTCGGACGAAGAGTTTCAACATCAAATTCGCAGCCCGCATTTTCCACGCCGTCCGCAGTAAGTGCGTAAAGTTTAAGCTCGCTGTAATGGGTGGTAACAGCCGTTCTTATGCCAAGCGCGTGCAGATATTTTATTATGGAGACCGCAAGCGCCGCGCCCTCTGTTGGGTCTGTACCTGCACCAAGCTCATCCATAAGCACAAGAGAATTGTTCGTCACATTATTTAAAATATAAACGATATTGCTCATGTGTGAAGAAAATGTACTAAGGCTCTGTTCTATGCTCTGCTCGTCGCCTATATCCGCGAACACCGCATCAAAGACCGCAAGTTCCGAATTATCAAATGCGGGTATATGCAGACCCGCCTGACCCATAAGCGTAAACAGACCAAGGGTTTTAAGGCTGACGGTCTTGCCGCCTGTATTCGGTCCCGTGATAAGCAGGGTATTGAATTCTTTGCCGATATAAATATCCGTAGGCACTACCGTGTCCTTGTTAAGCAGCGGATGTCTGCCCTTTTTTATATTTATATAGCCGTGTGTGTTAAACACGGGCTCGGTCGCATTCATAGCTATCGAAAGTTCGCCTTTGGCAAAAATAAAGTCCAGTTCGCCCATTATTTCTATATTTTCCGAAAGGGGGACCCTGTTTTGATATACCCTCTCGGAAAGCTGTGCGAGTATGCGGTTTATCTCCGCCGTTTCCTGCGCGTGCAGGTCTTTAATTTTATTGTTCAGCTGCACAACGCTGATAGGTTCGATAAAAACGGTCGCACCGGTTGCGGACTGGTCGTGTATCATACCCGAAAATGTGTTTTTGTATTCCTGTTTTACGGGCACACAAAATCTTTCGTTGCGGATAGTGATAACCGGGTCCTGCAGCATATTTCTGTAGGTCTGGGAGTGGATAATGCTGTTAAGCTGCTCCTTTATGCGGTTATTCGACTGCATGATAAGACGTCTGATGTCACGCAAAGCGGAGCTTGCTGCATCATCGACTGCGCCCGAAACAATGCACCTTTCAAGATCACGTTCCAGGTCGGGTACAGCTTCTATCCGTTCAAAAAGCGGTTCAAGGACTTCAAAACTGTCGTTTTTGCTGTCGCTTTTGGCGTAGGTCTTTGCCTTGCGGCAGGAATAGAGAAAATCCCGCACCTGCTCCAGTTCCTCAATGTTAAGGATACCCGCCATTTCAACACGCCTTAACTGCGGCGCGATGTCATGCAGACCGCCGAGACTTAACGAGCCTTTTTTTAGTATCATGCTCACTGCTTCGCTTGTGGCCTTTTGCGACGATTTTACAGCTTCTATATCGTCACTCGGTTCAAGCCGCTCCACTGCCGCCTTGCCCAGCGCAGACGCCGTGTAACGCATAAGCATATCTTTTATTTTATTGAATTCAAGTACATGAAGTGCTTTCTTGTCCATTGTTCTACCTCAAAATCATACTATTATTTTTATTTTACCATATATCAGAAAAAAAATCTATAAAAATTTTAACTTTATGTAATAAATTGGAATTTAACGGGGAGTTTTTTTGCAGGGGCTCTGCCCCTGCACCCCGCCCACTTTTCAAAAAGTGGGGCAAAACATATTGCGCGAATAAGGATTAACTAAATTTGCAGTTATACGCCGCGGCTAGATTTAAGTGCTGCAAATGCACGGTCATTGCCCCGTGTAGGGGTACA
>JAEEGL016115452.1_pt1 | contig 12201 bp, 9 predicted proteins | sample 9134231 | NCBI WGS metagenome assembly JAEEGL01 (sample SAMN16246548, study PRJNA631951) | gut metagenome | biome: gut microbiome; feature: rumen; material: fiber-attached | host: Bos | place: Iran: Karaj | collected 2018-10
AGCGGCATGTGCGACGCGGGCCGCATCCGCCACCATCTGAAGCACAACCTGTGGCGGGAGGAGTGCATGATCCTGTTCGTGGGCTATCAGTCCGTGGGGACCCTGGGGCGCTTGCTGGTGGACGGCATCGACCACGTCAAGCTGTTTGATGAGGATATCGAGGTCAAGGCCCGGATCGACACGCTGCCCGGCATCAGCGGGCATGCGGACAAGGCGGGACTGCTGCGCTGGCTGGGCGGCTTCGAGGAAAAGCCGAAACAGATTTTCGTAAACCACGGCGACCCGGACACGGCCGACAGTTTTACCGCCTGCCTCAATGCGGAGCTGGGTTACCGGGCCTACGCGCCCTACAGCGGCTGCCGCTTCGATCTGCTGGCCGGACAGTTTGAAAAGATGCCGGATGGCATACCCATCGCGAAGCCCGGCAGCGGCGGGAAGCAGCGCAAGGTCAGCGCCGCTTATACCCGTATGGTGGCCGCGGCTGAGCGCCTGCTGCAGATCGCAAAGAGAATCGAGGGGCGGGCCAATAAGGAACTGGCCGGCTATGCCGACGCCATCACCAGGCTGGCGGATAAAATGGAGAAATAGCCTTTGGTTTTCCGTTTAAGACTTTACGAAAACGCAGGCCTGTGGTAACATATATTAGTTAGTCAGATACAGAAACCACCTTGCAGGGGGATTTTATGAAAGACAGAGGATTCGATCCGGATAAAAAGCTTGGCGAAAAAATCGGAAAGATGAGCCGGCAGGAGCTGTGCGCTCTTGTGTCGGAGCTGTGCGACCGAATCCGCAGTGATGTGGGCACGGGCAACTACCGCGGCGGCGTCTATCCCGACAATATCAGCCTGAACGAGGACGGCAGCGTCGCCATCGGTCCCGGCAAGATCCAGGACTGGGAAGACGAGGAACTGCAGTTTATCGCACCTGAGCTCTATTGGGGCGGCAAGCTGAGCCCGGCGTCCGATGTGTATTCCCTGGGCATGCTGCTGTATTACGGCGCCACCGGCGGGAAGCTGCCCTTTGACGGGGATACCCAGGCCCGTATGGACGGCAAGGGCTTTGAAGTGCCGGCGGAAGTGGGCCGCCAGCTGTATCAGATCATTTCCACCGCCACGGCTTTCAAGGCGTCGGACCGCTATCGCTCCGTGGGCGAGCTGCAGGCACGGGTGGATTCCTGCCTGCTGGGCCGCTATATCGGCAGCGAGGGCAGGGCACAGACCCTGTTCAACAAGGACAAGGGTGAGCTGAGCGATATCGAACGGATCATGGTCTCCATCATCGCCGAGGAGGACGCGGGGATGGACAGCGCCAGCCCCGACGAAGGCGGCTTCAAGGCGGCGGAAGAAGCGGAGCCCGAGGCGGGAGCACCCGAAGCGGAGCCTGCTGCAGAGGCGGCGCCCAGCGAGGAGGACGAAGAGATGGAGCGCATCCGCGCCTTATTCAACGCCCCCTATGAGGAGCCGCCCTTTGAAAACGAAAACGTGGCGCAGCTGCCGGAGGAGGGTCAGGCGGAAGAGATTCTGCAGCCCGTGCCCCTGGCCATGAGCGGCGAGGGCGAGGACGTGCGGGTCTACCAGCCCACACCTCACAGCCGCAGGGAGAAGGACAGCGCCGTCTCTCAGAAACAGCCCATCCCCATTTTGACTGTGGATGAAAATCCGGAGCTTGCGCCGGTGGTCCCCATGACCGCCGTCAGCAGCAAGCCCATGAGCCGGCAGGAGCAGATCCAGCAGGAGATCAGGCGCCGCCGGAGACGGCCCGTAGCCGCGGTTTTGATCCTCTGCGCCCTGCTGATCCTCTCCGCTATCGTGCTGAACTTCATGCTTCAGGGCGGCGTGGCTCTCCGGGGCGGCCGGCCCTCTGACGCCAACGGGGATGACGACGCCTCCGGTGTGGTGTCGATCCCCACGGCACGGCCTGTGGATCCCAACGACCCCGAGGCCGGGGACGCGCCCTTTGATTACGGCACCCTCCTGGAGGAAGGGGATCCTTCGGAGGCCAAGCCCATCGCCATGCCCCACAGCTACGAGGTCATCGCCTCCGATATGAGCTGGACCGAGGCGCGGCAGGCCTGTCTGGACGCGGGCGGCTACCTGGCGGTGGTCAGCGATGAGGAGGAATTCAACCGCATCGTGGAGCTGGTGATCGAAAGCGGACTGAGCCGGGTCTGGGTGGGCTGCCACCGGGAGGAGGACACCCTGGTCTGGGAGAAGCCCGATGAGGTGGTCTATTATCCCTGGGACTACAGCGAGCCCTCCTACTATGACGGCTATGACGGCAGCATTGAGGACTATCTGCTGCTGTGGCACAACAACCGCTGGGTCTATAACGACAGCCGTGACGATCCCGTTGCCGACTATCCCGAGCTTTACAGCGGGAGCTTGGGCTACGTGATCGAATACGATTCCTGAGAAAAAACGCAGGCGTTCGCGGAAGCGGGCGCCTGCACGGGTGAAAGCATGAAAAAAAGCGCGATTTGGAAAAAAATACTGGCCTTTCTGTTCGTACTGCTCCTGCTTCCGGTGTGGGGCGGCGCGGCCGATGCGGAGGAGGCCGGTCTGATCGATACGGAAAGGCTTGACCAATGGATGGCGGCTTATGTGGAAGAGCACGGATTGAACGCAAATTATGAGCGCTTCTCCGTGGGTTTCTGCTACACGGCCACGGGGGAGAGCTGGTACTACGACGCAGATCAGTGGATGTATTCCGCCAGCCTCTATAAGGTACCGGTGGCCATGCTGATGGCGGAGAAAGAAGCGGCCGGGGAATTGAGCCAGGACAGCAACGTGCTGGGCATGCCTCTGCAGTACTGGGAATCCACGGCGCTGACCTACTCCAACAACGACAGCGGCCACGCCATGGTGGATTATCTGGGCGGTACATATATGGGCAAGTGCAGCGACATGACCATTCGCTTCACCGATCTGCCGGAAGACTACTTCGACGAGGACTTCTTTGTAAACAGCTACTACTCGGCCCGCTATATGACCCAGATCATGCGGACACTCTGCGAGGGCGGTGAGGAGCAGTTTCCCCACGTGATCGAATACCTGCTCCCGGCCCAGCCGGACAATTATCTGAATATCCGCCTGAAGGGCCGCTTCGATGTGGCCCAGAAGTACGGCTCCTATGAGGAGCCTAACGGCAACAAGAACGACCATATCGCCGCTATCGTCTATACGCCGACGCCGATCATCGTTACGGTCATGACCCGCAACGTGGGCGAGTATCAGCTGCGGATGGCGGAGATCGGCGAATACCTGGCGGACTACGCCCTGGAGCTGGATGCCAAAGCGGCGCAGCTGGAAGCGGACAAGGCGGCTGCCGCCCAGGCGGAGCCTGCCCCCCTGGAAGAACCGGCGGCAGAGCCCGCTGAGCCTGCCGGGGAGCCTGCCGCCGCCGAAACCCCTGCGCCTGCGGAGCAGACCGTACCGGAGCCCATTCAGGCTTCAAAAACAGACGGTCCCCGCTGGCTGATCCCCGCGCTGATCGCGGCGCTGGCCGTGCTGGTGCTGATCCTGCTCCTGATCGCCGTGCAGAGCCGCAAACGGAAAGCGGCCCGCCGCCGGGCCGCGGCCAGGGCCGCCGCTCGAAAAGCTGCCGCCCGGGAGACTGCCGACCGATCAAGGGACCGGGACTACAGTCCGCGACATTGAGAGAACCTGTGGTGATGGGATGAAGAAAATCATTGCAATATTGCTGGCCGTGTGCCTGTGCCTCAGCTGCGCGGCCTGCGGCGGAGGCAGCTCCTACCGGGTAAAAACCGTTCTGACCCTGGTGGAGCAGTCCTACTCCCTGGCCTTTCGTACCGGGGACCCCACGGCGGATTACGTGATCGCCGCCATCAAGACCCTGAACGCAGAGGGGCGGGTGGACGAGCTGTCTGTCAAATGGTTCGGCGACAGGATCATCCAGTTCGAGAGCGACAGCGCCGCGCTGGACAAGGTGCGGGACAACGGCTACGGCGAGCTGCAGGAGATCCCCAGCCGGGACCTGATCGTGGGGATCGATATCAACTCCTTCCCCATGGCCTATATCTCCGGCTCCGAATATTGGGGCTACGATGTGGAGATGGCCATCGCCGTGTGCGAGCGCCTGGGCTGGAATCTGAAGATGCAGCCCATTGAAAAGGAAAACGTGTACATCGAGCTGTCCTCGGGAAACATCGACGTGGCCTGGGGCGGCGTGGCGCTGAACCAGTCGGAGGTGGATCAGGGGCTGTACGCCCAGTATGGACCCTACGTGGAGAACGATATCGTCATCGCGGTCCGGGAGGGTACGCTGATCAACAACCGCCTGGGGCTGAACAACAAGAAGATGGCCATGTGTTCCACCACCGAAGCCATGGAGGCGCTCAATTCCGACGCGCGATTGGCCAAGCGGCTGGGGCAGGTGACCCGTGTGGCGGGCGGCACCACCGAGTGCTTCGACTTCCTCTATGCGGGTAAGTGCGACGCGGTCCTCACCGACACCACGGCCATGTACTATTTCAACAGTCATTAAAACAGAAAAAGCAAAAGCGATTGGGCTGCGGCTCAATCGCTTTTTTGTATGTGTGGGAGCAAAAAAAACGCAAGCCACCCTGTCATAGACGATCGGACTTACGCGTTCGCAGCAGATTGTGGGCAAATTATAATACGCTGCTTCATACGCTGCTTCTGAAAACCGCAAGGCTTTTTCCCGGTGGAGCGGAAGTTGACACCCGGCAGATCAGGACCTATAATGGGAGCGATTTGATTTGGAGGCGGACTATGGCTGGACAGCGGACAAAGCGCATAAGCACCCATGGGGACCGCTGGGCTTTCTGGCTGATCCTGCTGCTGGGTCTGGCAGTGCGGCTGTGGCGCTTTGGCGCGCTGCCGGCGGGCTTCAATCAGGATGAGGCTTTTGCAGGCTATGAGGCCTGGTCCCTGCTGCGCAGCGGCACGGACAGCGCAGGTTATGCCTGGCCCGTGTATCTGACGGCCTGGGGCAGCGGCATGAACGCCCTGGAGACCTATCTGACGCTCCCGTTCCTGGCGCTCTTCGGGCGGCAGGTCTGGGCGGTACGGCTGCCCCAGCTGATCGTGGGCTGCCTGAGTCTGCCCGCTCTGTACGGCACGGTGCGCCGCTGTGCCGACCGGGGGACGGCCCTCTGGGCCATGCTGCTGCTGGCCATCTGTCCCTGGCACATCCTGCTCAGCCGCTGGGCGCTGGAGTCCAATCTGGCGCCGGGCCTGCTGCTGTTCGGGACGTATTTCTTCCTGCGGGGCCTGGAGGACAGCCGATACCTGATCCCTTCCGCCCTGCTTTACGGCCTGGCACTCTACGCTTATGCCACCATCTGGCCGATCCTGCCTTTCGTGCTGCTTGCCCAAGGGCTGTACTGTTACCGCCGCGGGCGGCTGAAGCCGGACCGCTATTTGCTGGCCGCGCTGCTTCTCCTGTTTCTGCCGGCGCTGCCGCTGCTGCTGTTCCTGGCGGTGAATCTGGGCTGGATAGAGGAGATCCGCACGCCGTTTCTGTCCATCCCGAAGCTGCTGGTGCTGCGCAGCGGAGAGATCTCGCTTCGGCACATCCCCGAAAATCTGAAGAATCTGTTTGCCATCCTGTGGACACAGTCGGACGGTCTGCCCTGGAACAGCGCCGGATCCGTCCAGGGGGCTGAGCGTATCCGGGAGGGGCTGGGCGACATCCTGCGCTTCGGCGGCCTTTACGGATTGTTTTATATCCTGACGCCGCCCTTCGTCCTCCTGGGCCTGCTTCGCTGCCTGCTCCGGCTACGGGACGGGGAACGGGATTTCAAGCCCGCTGTACTGCTGCTGATCTGGCTGCTGGCGGGCTTGGTTCTGGGGGCGCTGGTGCATGTGAACATCAACCGGGTCAACATTCTGTTTCCGCCCCTGCTCATCCTGGCGGCGGTGGGGCTGCGCTGGTTTGGCAGCCTGTTTCACGGCAGGCTGACGCCGCTGCTGCTGGCGGCCTATCTGTTTCTGTTCGGCTCCTTCTGCGGCCTCTATTATTTCCGCGCAGATTCCGGCTATCAAACGCAGATGCGTTATGCCTTCGGCGACGGCCTGGACCGGGCCCTGGAAGCGGCTATGGAGCGGGAGGGGACCGTGGTCCTGGACGGACATATCTATTATTCCACAGTGCTGTTTTACAGCGGCACGCCGGTGGAGGACTTCCGCGCAACCGTGGCCTACGAGCGTTACCCGGCGGCCTACTTAAGCCCCACAAGCTTTACCCGCTTCCGCTTCGGCTATGGAGGCGGCGTACCGGAGGAAGGGAGCTGCTGTTATATCCTCTCCCCCTGGACGGACGGCTCCGTCCTGGAAGCCGCGGGTTTCCGTGCGGAGGAATTTGGCATATATACACTTTGGACGAGGTAAGATCACAATGTACGTTTATCAGGAAAAGAGGATCGTCCCTCAGGAGGGGCTCAGCGCGCAGCATCTGTTCTGGCTGCTGCAGGAGGCCTCCGCCGCTCAAAGCACGGAACTGGGCTACGGCGAGGCGGACATGCGTGCCCTGGGCGTCATGTGGGTGGTGATCCGCTATCTGGTGCGCTCGGAGCGCTGGCCCGCGGCGGGGGAGGAACTGACGGTGGAGACCTGGCCCGGCCAGACCCGGCACGGCATGTGCCCGCGTTTTTACCGGATGCTGGACGCGGACGGATCCGTGATCCTGACGGGCAGCTCCCTGTGGGCCGTGGTGGACAGGGAGACCCGGCAGATGGCGGCGCCCCATGAGCGGGGTGTGGACATCGAGCCGCTGACCAACGGGAACGAAGCGCCGCTGCCCGGCGTGATCCGCCGCCCGATCACCGATCGGGAGACTCTGTTTACTGTGCCGGAGGAATACCTGGACGGAAACGGCCACATGAACAACACCCGCTATTTTGATTTGGCGGAGCAGTGCACCGGCTTCTGTGCCGCCCGGCGCGGACTGCGGGAGGTCACGGCGGAGTATCTGAACGAGGCCCTATGCGGCGAGCAGATCCGGGTACACTGGGGTGTGGAGGACAGCACCTGCACCGTGGTAGGGGAGTCGGACGCAGGACATGTGTTCCGCATGAAGCTCGCTTACAGATAAAAATACCGTGTGCGAATTCGCACACGGTATTTTTATGTTTACACGAAGGCTCAGATGTTTTCGAACTCGGCTACGATCTCGGCCTCCGGCTCCTTGGTCGCGAGGCTGACCACCACGATGGCGATGCAGGCCACGATGAAGGCCGGGAGCAGCTCGTAGATGTTCCAGGCGCCGCCCAGAGGACGGACCAGGTACTTCCACACGAAGATCATCACGCCGCCGCTGACCATGCCGGCGATGGCGCCGTACTTGTTGCAGCGTTTCCAGAACAGGGAGAAGAGCATCAGCGGGCCGAAGCAGGCGCCGAAGCCGCCCCAGGCAAAGGACACGATGCGGAAGACATTGCTGTTGGGATCGCGTGCGAGGAGGATGCCCAGAATGGCCACGCCCAGAACCGAGATGCGGGCGATGGTCATTTCCTGCTTGTTGGAGAGCTCCTTATGGAATACACCGCGCAGGATGTTGTGAGAGATACCGGAGGCAGCAGCCAGCAGCTGCGCGTCGGCGGTGGACATGGTGGAAGCCAGAATGCCGGCCAGTACGACGCCGGCCAGCAGCGCCGGCAGGATACCGTTCTGACTCATGAGGGCTGCGATCTTGACCAGGATCGCCTCTGCGGCGGAGTTGCTTTCAAAGGTGGTGATGGCGCCGGCCCGGCTCATGGCAAAGCCTACCAGACCAATGACGATGGCCACGGTCATGGAAATCACAACCCAGATGCTGCCGATACGACGGGAGATCGTCAGCTTTTCCCCGTCCTCAATGGCCATGAAGTGATTGAGAATGTGGGGCATGCCGAAATAGCCAAAGCCCCAGGCCAGGGTGGAGCAGATGGTAATGAAGCCGTACTTGCCGGGCGCGGTGGAAAAGATATCCGTGCTGGAGGTCAGGCTCAGGTAACCGGGGACGGTCTTGGCATTGACCACTACGGCATCCCAGCCGCCGGCCACATGAATGCCGAAGACCAAAATCACGATCAGCGCGATGGTCATCACGATGCTCTGGATCAGACTGGTGACGGAAGCTGCGGTAAAGCCGCCCATGGCACAGTAGGCTACGATGACGGCGGCGCTGATGATCATGGCCGTCATATAGTTGATATCAAAGAGGTTCGTGAACAGCTTGCCGCAGGCGGCGAAGCCGGAGGCGGTGTAGGGGACAAAGAAGATGATGATGATCAAACCGGCAATGCCCTCGATCAGACCGCTCTTGTCACGATAACGGTGGGAGAAGAAATCGGGGATCGTGATGGCGTCCAGCTTGGCGGAATAGCTGCGCAGCCGTTTGGCCACGATCAGCCAGTTCAGGTATGTACCGACTGCCAGACCGATGACGGTCCATGTTGCTTCGGCAAGACCGCAGAAATAGGCCAGGCCGGGGACACCCATCAGCAGCCAGCTGCTCATGTCCGAAGCCTCGGTGCTCATGGCCACGACTACGGGTCCCAGCCTCCGACCGCCCAGATAGAAGTCGCTGGAGGTCTTGTTGCGCTTGGAGTACGCAGCGCCGATGGCCAGCATGCCGACCAGATAGATCACGATGGCGATGATGATGAATACGTTAGCACTTGTCATGGGGATTACCTCTCTTTTCGGGATTGACAATTCGCATTATAAAGGAAACTATTTACGGTACAAGGGGAAACTTTCGGCAAAATGCTTGAAATCCATGAAAAAATTTGTATAATAGAAACAAATATAATTTTGCTCATGTTTAGATGAAAACAATTCATATAAAGGATGCGAAGAGATGAATCTGGCAAAATACGAGGCGCTGGTCACCGTAGTGGAGCTGGGGAGCCTGACCCGGGCGGCGCAGAGCCTGGGCTGCACGCAATCCGCTGTAAGCCACAGCATCGACAGTCTGGAAAAGGAGCTGGGCTTTCCGATCCTGAAAAGGGGGCGTGCGGGCGTACAGCTGACTGCGGAGGGGGAGCGGCTGCTGCCCGCGGTGAACGCGCTGTTGGGCAGTGCCGAGCAGCTGAACCAGACGGCGGCGGCGATCCGCGGCCTGGACGCGGGCACGGTGCGCATCGGCGCCTTTACTTCCGTCGCGGTGCATTGGCTGCCGGCGGTGCTGAAGGAGTTCCAGACCGATTATCCCAAGGTGGAATTCAAGCTGCTAAACGGCGACTATCACGATGTGGAGCAGTGGCTCTCCGACGGCAGCATCGATATCGGCTTCGTGACCGTGCCCTGCGCTTTGGACTGCGAGTGCATCCCGCTGGTGGAGGACCGGCTGCTGGCGATCCTGCCGGAGGACAGCCGTTTTGCCAGCTATCCCCGCTTCCCGCTGGTGGAGTGCGAGACCGAGCCCTTCATCAGTCTGCTGGAGAGCTCTGACCACGATGCCCGCCGGGCGCTGGAGGCGGCGGGCGTCCATCCCAACGTCCGCTTTTATACCAAGGACGACTATGCCATCATCGCCATGGTGGAGCAGGGCCTGGGCATGAGCATCATGCCCGAGCTGCTGCTGAAGGGGCGCCGGGACCGGCTGCTGGTGCTGCCCCTGGTGCCGGAGGCCAAACGCACCATCGGCATCGCCATCGCGGCAGGCAGTAAGGCGGGGCCTGCCACCCGGCGCTTCGCCGATTATGTGGTCCGCTATGTGACGAACATGAAATGACTGCCAGCGCCGATCCCACAGTGGATCACACCGCAAAACTGTCGAGTTTGATATATTTTCGTCAGAATGACGGGAAAGAAAAGGGACATATCGTTTGACTAAAATCCTCCTATCGGTTACAATATAAAAAGCCCGAAATAACAATTTTTATAGAGGTGTAGAGATGTACAAAGTAGTGACCAAGCGTTTTTTGAACGACGCCAGGACGATCTGTCTTTTTGAGATCGAGGCGCCGCTGGTGGCCCGGCACGCCCAGGCCGGCCAGTTTGTCATTTTCCGCCTGGATGAACAGGGTGAGCGTGTTCCCGTTTCCGTGGCCGGTTACGACCGGGAGAAGGGCACTGTCACCGTTATGGTGCAGGCCGCGGGCCGTACCACCAAGATGCTCCACACGGTGGCGGAAGGGGACTATATCTCCGACTTGGCCGGTCCTCTCGGCAAGGCTACCGAGATGGAGGGTCTGAAAAAAGTCTGCGTGGTCGGCGGCGGCGTAGGCTGCGCCATCGCCTATCCCATTGCCAAGGAGATGCATGAGAGAGGCATCGACGTGACCTTCATCGCGGGCTTCCGCAGCGCGGATATCGTGATCCTGAAGGAGGAGCTGAAGGCCGCCTCCAACAAGCTCATCATGTGCACCGACGACGGCTCCTACGGCGAAAAGGGCTTCACCACCGTGTTCCTGAAGAATGAGATCGAGGCCAACATCGCCGAGAATAAGCCGCAGTTTGACCGGGTCATCGCCATCGGCCCGGACATCATGATGAAGTTCCTGGCGGACGTGACCCGGCCCTACGGCATCAGCACCATCATCTCCCTGGACCCCATCATGGTGGACGGTACCGGCATGTGCGGCTGCTGCCGCGTGATCGTGGACGGCGAGACCAAGTTCGCCTGTGTGGACGGGCCGGACTTCGACGCCCACAAGGTGGACTTCGATTCTCTGCTCAAGCGCGCCGCGTTCTATAAGGACGAGCAGGACGAGGCCGCCCAGCATATCTGCAACATCACGGGAGGAAAGCGCAATGGCTAACATGAAAGTCAACATGAGCATGGAGAAAAACGAAATGCCCGAGCAGGACCCTGTGGTCCGCGCCGGCAATTTCGAGGAAGTGGCCCTGGGCTATACCGTGGAAGCCGCTGTCAACGAGGCCCAGCGCTGCCTGGACTGCAAGAACGCTCCCTGCCGCACCGGCTGCCCGGTCAGTGTGAAGATCCCCCGCTTCATTGAGAAGGTCCGGGAGAACGACTTTGAGGCCGCCTACGATATCATCACCTCCACCAACTCTCTGCCCGCGGTCTGCGGCCGTGTATGTCCCCAGGAAAAGCAGTGCGAATCCAAGTGCGTCCGGGGCATCAAGGGCCAGCCGGTGGCCATCGGCCGGCTGGAGCGCTTCGTGGCCGACACCCACATGGCGAAAGAGGACAAGCCCGAGCCCGCGGCTCCCGAATCCAACGGCCACAGGATCGCCGTCATCGGCTCCGGCCCTGCGGGCCTGACCTGCGCGGGCGACCTGCGCAAGCTGGGCTATGACGTGACTATCTTCGAAGCCTTCCACAAGTCCGGCGGCGTACTGGTCTACGGCATCCCCCAGTTCCGTCTGCCCAAGGAGATCGTGGCGGCGGAGATCGAGAACCTGAAGAAGATGGGCGTCAAGATCGTCAATAACGCCATCATCGGCAAGTCCGTGACTGTGGACGAGCTGTTCCAGGACGGCTTTGAGGCTGTGTTCATCGGCTCCGGCGCGGGCCTGCCCCAGTTCCTGCATGTACCCGGTGAGAACCTGCTGGGCGTATACAGCGCCAATGAGTTCCTGACCCGTGTGAACCTGATGAAGGCCTACCGGGACGACTACGACACGCCCATCAAGCACCCCAAGGTGGTAGCGGTCGTCGGCGGCGGCAATGTGGCCATGGACGCTGCCCGTGTGGCCAAGCGCCTGGGGGCCGAGCATGTGTATATCACCTACCGCCGCGGCATGGACGAGCTTCCCGCCCGTAAGGAAGAGGTGGAGCATGCCGAGGCCGAGGGCATCGAGTTCATGCTGCTGAATAACCCCGCCGCCATCCACGGCGACGAGGAGGGACGCGTGACCGGTATCGAGCTGATCAAGCAGGAGCTGGGCGAGCCGGACGCCAAGGGACGGCGTAGCCCCGTGGCGGTGAAGGACTCCAACTGGATCCTCGCCTGCGACGCGGTGATCATCGCCATCGGCACCAGCCCCAACCCGCTGATCCGCTCCACCACGCCCAATCTGGAGACCACCAAGAAGGGCGGTATCCAGGCGGACGACAACGGCGTGACCTCCCGTGAGGGCGTCTTCGCCGGCGGCGACGCGGTAACGGGCGCAGCTACGGTCATCCTGGCCATGGGCGCGGGCAAGACCGGCGCCAAGAGCATCGACGCTTATATCAAGAGCAAGAAGTAAACAATGCATAGACAAAGGCGCCCGGGAGGTCCCGGGCGTCTTTGCGCTTTAAGAGGAAAGGGGAGTGGTGAGATAC
>JAEEGL017201120.1_pt1 | contig 12201 bp, 12 predicted proteins | sample 9134231 | NCBI WGS metagenome assembly JAEEGL01 (sample SAMN16246548, study PRJNA631951) | gut metagenome | biome: gut microbiome; feature: rumen; material: fiber-attached | host: Bos | place: Iran: Karaj | collected 2018-10
CGCTTCCAGATAGTTGCCGCCCTTGACGAGCACGCCGATGCGCGACGCCGCGCCGATGCCGCCGAAGAAGCCGAGCGGCACGGAGATGACGAGCGCGCAGGGGCACGAGACGATCAGAAACACGCAGGCGCGGTGCACCCAGCCGCCGAACGGCTGCGAGAGCATCAACGGCGGCACGACGGCGAGCAGCACCGCCGAGATCGTAACGGCGGGCGTGTAGATGCGCGCGAAACGCGTGATGAACTTTTCGAGCCGCGCCTTTTTCTCGCTCGCGTTCTCCACAAGGTCGAGAATTTTGGCGACGGTCGAGTCCTCGTAGGCCTTCGTCGTGCGCACGCGCAGCGTACCCTCGCCGTTGACGGAGCCGCTGTAGATCTCTCCGCCCTCCGTGATGCGGCGCGGCACGGCTTCGCCCGTGAGCGCCGAGGTGTCGAGGAAGCTCTCGCCCGAGAGCACCACGCCGTCGAGCGGGACACGCTCGCCGGGCTTTACCACGATGACGCTGCCGACCTCGACGTCGTCCGGATCGACGGACTTGAGGCCGCTCTTGGTTTCCAGATTCGCGTACTCCGGCGCAATGCTCATCATGTCGCTGATGGACGCGCGCGCCTTGCCGACGGCGACGCTCTGGAACAGCTCGCCGATCTGATAGAACAGCATCACCGCGGTCGCCTCCGGGTATTCGCCGATGGCGAACGCCGCGATGGTCGCGACCGCCATGAGGAAGCTCTCGTCGAACGCCTGCCCGTGCGCGAGGTTCGTGCCGGCCTTTTTCAACACGTCATAACCGATGACAAGGTAGGGCAGAGCGTAGAGCGCGAGCCGCGCCCAAACCGGCAGATCGTCAGGCAGAAAAAAGTGATCGACGGCAAACACGGCGGCATAGAGCAGCACCGCCGCAATAATGCGCGAGCGCATCAATTCCTGTTTGGCTGTGATAAGATACCGCCTCCTGAAAGAAAACTGCGCCGCTGAAGCGGCACGCGGGATACGACCGTTACGCGGAGATGACCGTATCCGGTTCTATCTGCCTGGCCTTCTTCACCACGGCCTCGAACACCTCGTCAAAGCGCTCGTCCGCGGCGGTGAGCGTGAGCTTCTGCGTCATGAAGTTGACCGTGATCTCGTCCACGCCGTCGAGCTTCGCGAGCGCGTCTTGCAGCTTCTGCGCGCAGTTGGCACAATCGACCTCGCACTTGAATTTCTTTTTCATCGTTGCTGTCCTCCTTCATTCTCTGATATGCTCAAAGCCGGTTTCGAGGATCGCGCCCACATGGTCGTCCGCGAGCGAGTAGTAAACGACCTGCCCCTCGCGCCGTGACTTGACGAGGTTTGCGATGCGCAACGCCTTGAGCTGATGCGAAACCGCCGACTTCGTCACGCCGAGCAGCGCCGCAAGGTCGCACACGCAAAGCTCGTGCAGCTCCAGCGCGTGCAGCAGCCGCGCCCGCGTCGGGTCGCCGAAGAGCTTCAAAAGCTCCGCGAAGCGCACATAGTCCTCCGGCGCGTTTAAGCCTCTGCATACCTCGGCGACAGTCTCCTCGTGGATGACCTCGCACTCGCAGCAAAGCTCGCGCTCGTTTGCCTCCATGTGGTACGCCTCCCTTCTTGAATAGTTGAGCAATCATTCAACTATCAGAAGTATAATACGCCTCCCTCCGTTTGTCAAGGGGGGGAGGCAAAAAAAGAATCAAGTTGTTCTACGTGTTCTGACGGCTGACGGGACGGCGCACCATCAGCTCGCGCAGGGCCTTGAGGTCGAAGGGGACAAGCGGATAGAGATAGCCCCGCCCCGCGATGGGCTTGTTGGTCACGAGCAGCAGCAATATGACGGCGCAGCCCGCGGCGAAGCCGTACCAGTCGAACGCTCCCACAAGAAGAAGGAGCATCAGCCGCATCAGCTTGAACGCGTAGCCCAGCTCGTAGCTCGGTTGGGCGAAGTTGGCGATTGCAACGAAGGCCATGTACGCCAGCACCTCCGGCACGAGCCAGTGCGCCTGCACCGCGAAATCGCCGAGCACGAGCGCGCCGATCATGGAAAACGAGTTGGAGAACACCGGCGGTGTGTTGAGGCTCGTGAGCTTGATGAGGTCGACGATGAACTCCGCGAAGAGAAGCTGTACGAGAAGCGGCACCTCGTAATCCTCCGCGATGGAGAGAAAATGCAGCATCCCGCGCGCGCCGCCGGTCTTGACGAGCGCGTACCAAACGGGTGTGATGAAAAGCGTCAGCAGAAACACAAGCGTGCGCAGAATGCGCAGATACGAGCCGATGAGCGGCGGGAAGTAGAAATCGTTCGCCTCCTGCACGAAGTCGAAAAAGCTCGTCGGCAAAATCATCGCCGCGGGGGAGTTATCGGTGAGCAGGATGATGCTGCCCTCCATGATGCAGGCGGTGGCGACGTCGGGCCGCTCGGTGAAGCGCACGTTCGGCAGCGGATTCCACCACTGGGGCTTCATCATCGCCTCGGCGATGCTCTCCTGACTCATGGAGACCGAGCGGATGTCGATGGCGTCGAGCTTGCGGCGGATCTCTTCCAGCAGGTCGCGGTCGACCTTGTGCTCAAGGTAGCAAAGCGCCACGTCCGCATGCGAGCGCTCGCTGATCTGGTGGCCCTCAAGCGTCAGGCGCGGGTCGCGGATGCGGCGGCGCAACAGCGCCGTGTTGACGGTCAGCGTTTCAATGAAGCCGTCGTGCGCGCCGCGCAGTACCTTGCCGGACGACGGCTCCTCCACGCTGCGCGCGGGGTATTCCTTCGCGTCGATGAGCGCGCAGGCGGCGAAGCCCTCGGCGAGCAGCAGCGTCTTGCCGAGGAACACGCCGAGCGCGGCGGATTCCATATCGGTCTCCGGCGCGACTTGCGCGAAGCTCACGTAGCGGTCGATGAATTCCCGCATGCTCTGCGCCTCGATCGTGGAGGGGACGCCTTGCAGATGGGCGAGCACGCGCTCAATGATTGCGCCGTCGCCGTAGCCGTCGATGGTATAGACGCGGCAGCGCCGCCGTCCGGCGTACAGGTCGCGCGCGACCACGTCGAAGCAGCGGCCCACGCCGAGCACCGCGTCAAGCTGCCTGACACTGCGGTCAAAATCGTTGGAAAAGTGCATGAAAACGCCTCCGGCATACCAAGATTTCCCTTAGTATGGCCGGAGGCGAGGCGTATTATACGCGCTAGACTACCTTATTAAAATAGTAGTAGGTTTCGTCCTCGCCGCTGCGGCGCATACAGGACGAGAGCATGCGGTACGACGCGTCATTTTCACGGAAGCACTTGGCAACGACGTGCGCGACCTGAAGCTGATAGAGCGCCCAGTCCGCAACGGCGGCAAACGCCTCCGTACCGTAGCCGTTTCCGGCGTGCTCCGATGCGATGCGGCAGCCGAGCTCCGCGCCGCCCTTGCCGTCGAAGCGGTAGAGTACGGCCTCACCGATGAATTCACCGTGCAGCCGCACGGCAAAGTTGACGGCGGTATGGGCGGCGAAATCATGCCGCGCGACATCCAGAAAATAGTCCTCCAGCGGCTCGCCCTTCCAGTCGTCATGATAGTCGTAGCCCCAGTAGCGGTTGCGCTCGTCGTCGAGGCAAAGCCTGCTGTAAGCGTCCTTGTCCGCATCCGTGAGGGCAGAGAGGGTCAGACGGGGCGTGGTGAGCGTAGGGATGTCGTGGAGACGGAAGAGCTCATTTTCCACGTCGAAGGAGAACTTGTCCACCAGCGCCGCGGGCAGATATTGCAGCTTTGAGGTACGAAGACCCTTGTCGTCGGCGTCGTCCTCGCGGTTGAGATATCGGATGCCGCCCACGGCAAAGTGCCGCGCGAACTCCTGCACGGTCGTCGGATACACGCCCTCATAGCTGTAGAGAGCCTTTTCAATGTGGATGTGCAGCGTGTCGCCGCAGGATTCCGCCATCGAGAGCGAAAGGAGCTTGCCGTCGAGCAGCATGCCGCCGGCGGGGAAGTCGGAGCGGCCGATCAGCTTGTTCATCCGCTTGGCAAGCTGCTTCTCGCGCCGCGCCAGTTTGGAATCCTTGGAGAATTCTCCGTCATAATCGTTCCAGAACCGCTCGACCAACGCCATATCGTCCTTGCCAAGCACATGAAAGACCGCGTTTGGATAGAGCTTGCGAAATTTGTTGACGTGGTTGCGTTGACCGGCGTAATGCCGCCCGGGATAGTCGCGCAGGGACTCCGCCGTGTAGAGATAGTCCCGCCAGGAGCGCAGGTTCGACATCCGAAGGAGCGGATAGCGCCGGATCAGCTCCGGCGCGGCCTCCGGCGGGACGGCGAAGAGGCTGAGCGGCAGCTCGTGATCCACGCACCACAGCTCGATTTGCTTCAGGGCCGCCTCCGTGTCACCGTCGGGACCGGGGACGGGATAGTCGAAGCTCACCTGACCGTCGATGCGGTTGCGGATGACCAGACAGCCCGCCGCCTCCGCCCAGTCCGAGTGAAGATAGTCCCGCCACATCAGCTTGACCAGGGCGCTGTATTCGCACACACGATGCCCGCAGTCCTTGTAATATCGCCGCAGCAGCGGCAGGCTGCGCTGCGTGACCGGTTGGAAGTTCAGCATGACAAAGCCTCCTTATTGCGACAATTCGCGCACGATACGCTCGGTACAGGCGATGAAGCGCTTGACGATCTCCGGCGCATCCTCGCGCGAGCGTACCGCGACGCCCAGCTCGCGCGACGCGGCGGGTGAGACGGGCAGCGTCCGCACGTGCTCCGTTCGGCCCTTGAGCGTCAGCTCCGTCATCATGCTGATGCCGAGACCGTGCTCGACCATGTTGACGACCGTGGCGTCGTCCACGACCGTCGGCAGGATGTTCGCGTGGACGCCCTCGCGGTTGAAGATGCGCAGCACGTCCTTGTCGAAGCCCTGCGCGGGCATGAGGAAGTCCTTGCCCTCGAATTCGTGCAGGGGGAACGTCGTATGCCCCTGTGCGGGGTAGTCGAGCGGAAGCACGGCGTACATCGGGTCGTGCATGAGGTGGATCCAGTCGAAGGCGCTCGTCTCATCCTGCCGACTGACGAAGATGACGTCCATTTTTCCCTGCCCGAGCAGGGTGTAGGGCGCGTCCACGTCGTCGGCCATGCGGATGTCCACGTCTACGCTCGGGTTCTCGGCGCGGAATGCCTGAATGATGGCGGGCAGCCAGTGCATGGCGAGGCTCGCGTAAGCGGCGGTGCGGATGGTCTCACCGCGCGAGGCCGAAAGCTGCGCCACCGCGCCGTCAAGCGCCGCGCCCGCGCGCAGCAGCTCGCGCATCAGCGGCGCAAGCTTTTCACCCTCCTCCGTCAGACGCACGCCGTGGCGTCCGCGGTCGAGCAGCGGGAAACCGATCTCACGCTCAAGCGAGTTCATCATGTGCGTCAGGCCCGACTGCGTGTAGCCGAGTACCTCCGCCGCCTTGGTGAAGCTGCCGAGGTCAGCTGCCATCAGCAGCGCTTCCAGTTTTTTGCTTTCCATAGTAAGTATCCTTTACCATGAGAAGCCGTCATACAATAGAAATACTATAACCTTTTTTTGACAGGATGTCAAGAGATGCCAAGATATAGTATCAAAAACTGCATTTATAAAAAAGACAACCGCTTATGGCAAATCAAAAAATAGGGTCTTGTTTTTTTATATTAGATTTGCTATTGTAAAAAAGAGGAGGCGATCGCATGGAAAAAACAGACTATCCGCTGCCGTCCGAGCAGATTGCGCGGCAAAAGCTCCCGCATTGGAACGAGCTGCCCGATTTGGAGCTTTATATGGATCAGGTGCTCTCCCTGCTCCAGCGCTGTCTCGGCAATCATCCGAGCTTTATCCGCAAGGGACTGACGGCATCGATGGTGAACAACTACGTGAAGCTTGGCGTCATGCCGCCGCCGATGCGCAAGAAATATACGCGCACGCACGTGGCATATCTTATTATCATCTGCGTGCTCAAGCCGTGCATGCCCATTGAATTCATTAAAAATATGCTTGCCGCGTCGCTGCAGACAAAGAACATACAGACGGTCTACGACAAATTCTGCGTGTTATATGAGGACGCCGTGCATGAGGCGGCGGAGGGCATCGACGCGCAGCCGGAGAAGGGAGACTGGCGGACGCTTGCGGCGGTCTATCGCGCGTCGCTGCGCGCGCAGGCGGAGCAGGCGCTGGCCATCGAGCTGTATGAGGCGGCGCTCGAAAAGCCTTAATTGTTCAATAGGAGAAGCGTGGAACGCGTCAGCGGCGCGTTCCACGCTTTCTGTTTTGGTAGAAGACGCGCAAGCGCGCAAGCGAGAGGTCGTAGAGCGCAAAGACCGCGACGCCGAGCGCCGCCGTCGCCGCGAGCAGGGCGGGAGAGCTTTCCGCAAATTCCCGCACGACGGATGCAAGGCAAAAGACGAAGATCAGCAGCGCATACATCGTACCCACCGCGGCGCAGCACAGCAGCAGCTTTAGACCCATGCGCAGCAGGCGGGGGCGCAGCGCGTCGAGCCGCGGCTTGAGCAGGGGGTAGTAGCCGAGGAAGGCATAGAGCAGCGCCGATTCCTTGTCCGGCGAGAGCAGAAGCCCCAGCGCGGCGGAGACGACGAAGCAGCCGAGCGCAAGGCTCATGCGGCACTCCTCACGCGCGACAAGCACCGCGAGAGAGGCGAGGATGGGAGCGATATAGGTTGCCAGCGGCACGACACCGCCGAGCGAGAGCAGCGCCGCGCCGAGCGCTGCAAGCGTGCCCGCGAGCGCCAGCTCGCGCGTCTCCCTGCGCATTGGCTCGCCTCCTTTCGATGGTTTTCTTCACTTGTATTACTGTATTATGATAGCAGGTTTTTTAAAATTTTGGAAGATACCGCAAAAAATTTATCTATAATAGACGAATCCCCTCTTGCAATCCGGCCCGGAATTGTTTATACTACATCTTGTGTGATTGGAGGGGACGTCATGCCATATCTGTCGGAAGAAGTTGCTGTGCTGGAGGGGCTGATCGGAGCCTATTTCACCTCGCCCAACCTCAGTGAAGAGATGCGCCGGGACTATATCGCGGTGCATCGGCACATAGAGGACGGCGCGCTCACGCGGACGGACTATCAGAAGATCCGCAGCGCGGTCGATCTGCTGCTTCCGTTGCACAAGTCTTCGCCGAGCGAGTACAAGCTGCTGGTCGGCGTGTTGACCAAGACGACCTCGATGCTTGTGACGCATTGACGGATGGCTGACCTTGTATTAAAAAGATAGTACAAGTAAAAATCGGAACGACTTCGGAGGAAGCGATGCGCTCGCTGCCTCCGAAATTTTTTGCGCAACTTTTCAAAAAAGACTTGACAAATCTTAAAAAGTGTACTATTGTACTAAACACTTAATACACCAATACAGCGATACAAGAAAGGAGCGGAAAAATGGACTGGACGTTCCGACCGGACACACCGATCTATACACAACTCTACGAAAAGTTGGCATTTGCTATCGTTTCCGGCGCTTTCTCGCCCGGAGAACGGCTTCCGGCGGTGCGAGAGCTGGCGGCGGACGCGGGCGTAAATCCCAACACGGTGCAGCGAGCACTGACAGAAATGGAACGCAGCGGCCTCGTTTACACCCAGCGAACGGCGGGGCGCTTCGTGACGGAGGACGCCGGACGCATTGAGCGCGAGCGGCAGACGCTTGCGGAGGAGCGGGCGAGAAGTTTTCTCGCCGCGATGGCGGAGCTTGGCTACAACCGCATTCAGACGGTGATGCTGCTGGAAAAGATGAGAGGAGAGATGGAGACATGAGCACGATACTGGAATGCAAGGCGCTTGTGAAGCGCTACGCCGCAAAGGAGGCCCTGGGGGGGATCGATTTGACGTTGGAGTCCGGCCGGATCGTCGGCCTGCTCGGCCCGAACGGCAGCGGCAAGACGACACTTATCAAGCTGGCCTGCGGCCTGCTGACGCCGACGAGCGGCGAGATCTTGATTGCGGGCCAGAAGCCCTCAAAGACGACGAACGCGCTGGTTTCGTATCTGCCCGAGCGCATTGCCATCCCGCTGTGGATGACGACGACGCAGGCGATGGACTTCTACGGCGACTTTTACGCCGATTTCCGCCGCGACGCCGCGGAGGATATGGCGCAGCGGCTGAAGCTTGCGCCGAAGCAGACCATCAAAACGATGTCCAAGGGCATGCGCGAAAAGCTCCAGCTCATCCTGACAATGAGCCGGAAGGCAAAGCTGTACCTGCTCGACGAGCCGATCGGCGGCGTCGATCCCGCGACGCGGGATTATATCCTCAAGACCATCCTCACGAATTACAGCGAGGACGCGACCGTGCTCATTTCGACGCACCTCATCTCCGACGTGGAAAACGTACTCGACGAGGCGGTGTTTTTGCGCGAGGGCGGCATTTTACTGCACGAGAGCGTCGACGCCATCCGCGAAGGACGGGGCAAGAGCGTCGACGAGCTGTTCCGCGAAACGTTCGCGTATTGATAGGAGGGAAAAACAATGCTTGGTAAATTGATGAAGCATGAATTTCGCGCCACGGGGCGCGTCGGGATGCCGCTGTGCGGCATCATGCTCGTGCTGTCGCTTGCCGCGGGCGTGACGCTCCGCTTCTGGGACGGGAGAGAAAATTCCGCCCTGTGGGACCGCACCGCCTCGGCCATCATTATTCTCTACAGCATGAGCATCTTTGCCGTCGCCGTCGGTATCTTTATCGTGCTGATGCAGCACTATAAGCGCAACCTGCTCGGCGACGAGGGGTATCTGATGCGCACGCTTCCCGTGAGCATCCACGAGCTGCTGCTCTCGAAGCTCTTTGTCGCGCTTTTGTGGTACGCTGCGTCGGTGGTGCTGACTGCCCTGTCCTTCCTCTTCCTCGGGCTGCTTTCCGGGCAGGTGCCGCTCGGGGAGCTCGGCGAGCTGTGGGACGCCATCCGCAGGACGCTTGCCGAGGCGGGCGTGGACTTCTGGATCAACGCGATTTTCGGCGGTCTCGGCGTCATGGCGCTTTTCACGCTGCTGTTCTACGCGGACTTCACGCTTTCGCAGACCTTCAGCAAGCACAAGGTGCTCTACAACATCATGGGCGTGGTCATTTTTCTCGTGTTGCTGCGCCTGCTCTTTACGTTCAACGGCGCGTTCGACACGCTGTTCCGCCATGCGCCGCATGTGACGGAGGCCAACGCAAGCGTCGGCATCATCGGCGGCGCGGACGGCCCGACCCAAATCTACGTTGCACACGACGGCGTTTCCTATCTCGGACTGATTGAGCTGTATCTTGCGAACGTTGGGCTTTACTTCCTCACGTGGGCGTTCCTCAAGTTCCGCCCCAACCTTGAATAATACGGAATGCAGGCGCCGGGCGAAAAAAGCCCGGCGCTTGCGTTTGCGGCGCGGATATGTCATAATACCCGTACACACATTAAAATTTAAGGAGTACGCCATGGAATTCAAATACGACCCGTCGAAGGGCGGTTTTCAGTTCAACGCGGGCGGGGGCACGGGCGCGCAGCGACCGCAGCGCCCGCCGCGCGAGAAGAAACCGCGCAAGCCCATCGCCAGCAAGGGCGCTCGCATCGCGATCAACCTGCTCGTGACGCTGCTCGTCGGCGCGATATATTATTATGTAAACTTGCCGGCGCTCAATTTTCAGGCGGAGGAGTTCTACGGCTTTCTTTTCCTGCTCTGCCTCGTTTACTGCTTCTGTGCGATGCTGACCTCCGGTTTTCAGGGCGGGGGCGCAAAAGGCTACTTCACCTTTGCCAAGCAGCAGTGCAAAATCCCCTTTTTCTTTGCGCTGGCACTGGCTGCCGTCGCGCTGATCGGGTCGCTCACGTCGTGGGTGGTGCTGCGCGCGAGCTCGTATCAGAAGCTTTTGACGGTTACGCCCGGCGATTTTGCCGAAGAGGTGGACGAGATCCGCTACGACCAGATCCCCATGCTCGACCGCGCGAGCGCACAGCGCCTCGGCGACCGCAAGCTCGGCGAGCTGGCGGACATGGTCTCGCAATTTGAGGTCGCGGAGAACTACACGCAGATCAACTATCAGGGCCGTCCCGTACGCGTGACGCCGCTTCGCTACGGCGACGCCATCAAGTGGCTCAATAACCGTGCACAAGGTCTGCCCGCGTACCTTGTCATCGACATGGTGACGCAGAATGTTGAGGTCGTGCGGCTTTCGGAGGGCATGAAGTACACCACGGCGGAGCATTTTTCCCGCAATCTGTACCGCCATTTGCGCTTCCGCTATCCGACCATGCTGTTCAGCGAGCCGATCTTTGAAATCGACGAGGGCGGCACGCCGTACTGGGTGTGCGCGAAGCAGACAAAGACCATCGGACTTTTCGGCGGCGTCGATAACCGCGGCGCGGTTCTGGTGAACGCGGTGACGGGCGAGAGCGCCTATTATGAGCAGGTGCCGTCCTGGGTCGATCACGTCTACTCCGCGGAGCTCATTATGCGGCAGTACGACTACTACGGCCTTTATAAAAACGGCTTTTGGAATTCACTGTTCGGCCAGCGCGGCGTGACGCAGACAACGCAGGGCTACAACTACCTCGCCATTGGCGACGACGTGTGGGTCTACACCGGCGTTACGAGCGTCGGCGGAGACGAAAGCAACATCGGCTTTCTGCTTTCCAACCAGCGCACGAAGGAGACGCATTACTACGCCGTCGCGGGCGCGGAGGAGTTCAGCGCCATGGCGAGCGCCGAGGGTCAGGTGCAGCAGATGCGCTACAGCGCGACCTTCCCGCTGCTGCTGAACATCGCGGGGCATCCGACCTACTTCATGGCGCTCAAGGACGCGGCGGCGCTCGTGAAGATGTACGCCATGGTCAACGTCAGCCAGTATCAAATCGTCGCCACCGGCGCGAGCGTTATGGAGTGCGAGGCAAATTACCGCGCGATGCTGCTTCAGAACGGCCTTGCCGACGAAACAAGGGCGGAGCCGCTGCCCGCGGAGGCACTTAAGACTGCCAGCGGCACGATTACCGAGATCCGCAGCGCGGTCATCGGGGGCAGCACCTACTACTACTATTATGTCCGGCAAAGCGGCATGGACGCGGACGTTTTCCGCGCGAGCGCGGCGGATATCCCCATTGCGCCGCTGCTTTCCGTCGGTGACCGCGTGACGATCCGCTATCGCGACACAGACGTCGGACAGTACTGGATCGACGTCTACGACGTCGGAGCGGACGGCTGAAGCCGTTTCCGCGCGGCACCACCAAATGCGGTGGGACGGTGCGCGGCAGGCACCATATTATGACACTTTTTTTGCAAGGCTTCGGTCTGTACGACGGAAACCTTGCAAAAATTTTCATACTTGCTATGAAAAAGCGGAAACTTTAAGGCGAAAAGTTATACGTAGTGCACAAAAAAGTGAAAAAATTTTCTCATGGAGCGCCCATTGAGAATTGCGGGGAATCGTGATACTCTTGACTACAGGATGGACGAACCATCAATGCCCCGTGCGCGGGGTAAATTTGAAGGAGGTTGTTTCCAATGAACAAGTACATCGAGCGCGTTCTCGCCGAGACCAAGGCCAAGAACGCCAACGAGCCTGAGTTCCTGCAGACCGTCGAGGAAGTCCTCACGTCCCTTGAGCCCGTCATCAATGCGCATCCCGAGTATGAGGCCGCGTGCCTGCTCGAGCGCATGGTCGAGCCCGAGCGCACGATCGAGTTCCGCGTCGTGTGGATGGACGATCAGCTCAAGTATCATGTCAACCGTGGTTACCGCGTGCAGTTCAACGCGGCGCTTGGCCCCTACAAGGGCGGTCTGCGCTTCGATCCCTCCGTCAACCTGTCCATCATCAAGTTTCTTGGCTTCGAGCAGGTTTATAAGGATGCTCTGACGTGCCTGCCCATCGGCGGCGCCAAGGGCGGCTCCGACTTCGACCCGCGCGGTCGCAGCGACGGCGAGATCATGCGTTTCTGCCAGGCCTTCATGACCGAGCTCTATCGCCACATCGGTCAGGACATCGACTGCCCGGCGGGCGACCTCGGTGTCGGCGGCCGTGAGATCGGCTACCTGTACGGCCAGTATCGCCGCATCGTCGGCGCGGCCGAGTTCGGCGCCATGTCCGGCAAGGACATCAAGACGGGCGGCTCCATCCTCCGTCCCGAGGCGACCGGCTTCGGCGCCGTCTATTATCTGTGCGAGGTCCTCAAGCACGACGGCGAGGACATCAAGGGCAAGCGTCTCGCGATCTCCGGTTACGGCAACGTTGGCTGGGGCATCATGAAGAAGGC
>JAEEGL017407531.1_pt1 | contig 12201 bp, 13 predicted proteins | sample 9134231 | NCBI WGS metagenome assembly JAEEGL01 (sample SAMN16246548, study PRJNA631951) | gut metagenome | biome: gut microbiome; feature: rumen; material: fiber-attached | host: Bos | place: Iran: Karaj | collected 2018-10
ATCATCCAGCAGAACGTGTTCGTGTTCAACAGCACGATCCGCGACAACATCACCATGTTCTCCGATTTCCCCGAGGAGGAGATCGAGCGGGCCATCCGCCTGTCGGGGCTGGCCGGGCTGGTCCGGGAAAAGGGCGGGGACTACCTCTGCGGCGAGAACGGCTCCGGGCTCTCCGGCGGCGAGCGGCAGCGGATCTCCATCGCCCGCGCGCTGCTCCGCAAGACGCCCGTGCTGTTCGTGGACGAGGCCACCGCCTCCCTGGACGCGAAAACGTCCTTCGAGGTGCTGGACGCGATCCTGAAGCTGGACGGCTACACCCGGGTCATCGTGACCCACGACCTGGACGAGAGCATCCTGAGCCGCTGCACCGGCCTGATCGCCCTGAAGAACGGCACGGTCGCGGAGCGGGGCAGCTTCGCCGAGCTGATGGACCGGAAGGGGTATTTCTACTCCCTGTACACCGTCGCCCAGGGCGAGGCGCGGGAGCAGGGCTGAGGCCCGGCCGGCCTTTTCGGGGCGCGGCGGGAACGGTGATCAAAACGCCCCGGCCGCTCCTGAGGGACCCGCCGGGGAGAGTGCCGGGATCGCCCGGTCCGCTTCCGGGCTCCCGTTTCAAAGTTCCGTGCAACTGTTCAGTCCGCTCTGTGTACTGTGTCAGCAAACGATCTCCGAACCGATCCGCCCCATCCCCCTTCCCCCTTCCCGAGGGAAGGGGGGAAAGAGAGCGCGGGCCTGCGGCCCGCACCCGCACGCATGGCTCGCACGGATGAAAACCGGTTCGTGCGTTTCCCGTCCATCCATGCAGGTCCGCCATCCGACTGAACAGTCACAGTTCCGTTTTGTAAACCAGCATCCCGTTCCCGTACGGATCGTCCTCCGCGCCGGATTCTTCCCTGACGAACCGGTAGCCGTTTTTTTCCAGCACCCGCACGGAGGCCCGGTTCCCGCGGACCACCCGCCCCCACATCACCCTGATGCCAAAGCGGGAGACGGCAAAGCCGGTCACCGCGCCCAGCAGTTCCGTCGCGTAGCCCTGGCCGCGGTATTTCCGCCCGATGCAGTATCCGATCTCCGTCTCTTCCGGCCGGCCTTCGACTTCGCTGATGCCGGCATCCCCGATCAGTTCCCCGGTCTCTTTCAGTTCCGCGCCGAGAACAAAAGGCAGCTCCCCCCTGTTCACGCAGGCGGAATAGAACCGGATCGCATCCCGCGCTTCCTCCGGATCGGCATAGCGTTCATTGGGGAACCATGTCCCGACTTCTTCGTCCCTGTGGTTCTCATAGAGCTGCCGTGCGTCGTCCGTCCTGAATCTCCGCACGATCAGGCGTTTCGTTTCAATCATTTTTCATATCCTTCCGATGCGGTGTCCGCCTGTGACGGTCCTTTGGTCCCGGATCGCGCATCCGGGACCCTGTCCATCCCTTCAGCCGGCCTCTGAAGCAGCTTGATGCCGGGGTTCCGTGTCCTGTTTTCCGGACGGCTGATCTCCGTCTGCGCGATCCCCGTTTTTTCCGCAAGCTGTTTCTGTGTCAGGTTCTGAGAGGTGCGCGCTTCGATCATCGCACGGATCACGTTCAATTCCGGCCGGATCTCCTCGTATGCCTTCGCAAACGCGGGATCCTTCATATTTCTTTCTTGTATTCTTTCAGATCCATTTGGCTTACCTTCTTTCCTTCCCGGTCTCCGCCCGCTGCCGTTTCAGAAAATCGGCCCTGTATTTCTTTGCAAGCTCGATCTGCGCCCTGGGGGTCTTCTGCGTCTTACGGAGCCCGCAGGATCTCCTCGATGCGGGCGATCTCGTCGTCGGAAAAATCGGGACGCTCCAGGGCCTTCACGTTGTCGGCGATCTGTTCCGGCCGGCTGGCCCCGATCAGGACGGTGGTGACGGCGGGGTTGTGCAGGATCCAGGCGATGGCCATCTGGGACAGCTTCTGCCCGCGGCTCCGGGCGATCCCGTCAAGGCGGTTCAGCTTCGCCACCATCTCCGGGGTCAGCTGGCTGCCGATCCAGGTGCTGCCCTTCCCCACCCGGGAATCCTCCGGGATGCCCCGGAGATAGCGGTCCGTCAGGAAGCCCTGGTACAGCGGGGAAAAGACGGCGATGCCCACGCCGTTCTCCAGCGCCCACCGGTCCAGGCCGTCGGACTCGATCCAGCGGTTCAGCATGGAGTAGGAGGGCTGGTTGACGATGAAGGGGGTCTTCAGCTCCCGGAAGATCGCCGCGATGGCCGCGGTCCGGGCCCTGTCATAGTTGGAGACGCCCACGTAGAGCGCCTTCCCCTGCCGGACCAGATGATCCAGCGCCAGGGCGGTCTCCTCCGGGGGCGTGTGCGGGTCGAAGATGTGGTGGTAGTAGATGTCCACATACTCCAGCCCCATGCGGCGGAGGCTCTGGTCCAGGGAGGCGATGAGGTACTTCCGGCTGCCGTTCCGGTCCCCGTAGGGGCCTTCCCACATCTCATAGCCCGCCTTGGTGGAGATGCACAGCTCATCCCGGTGCACCCGCAGGCCCCGGTCCAGGATCTTCCCGAAGTTCTCCTCGGCGGAACCGTTGTAGGGATGGCCGTAGTTGTTGGCCAGGTCGAAGTGGGTGATGCCCAGGTCAAAGGCGGTGCGGCACATGGCCTCCGCGTTGGCAAACACGGAGCCGAAGCCGAAATTCTGCCACAGGCCCAGCGAGATCGCCGGCAGCTTCAGGCCGCTTGCGCCGCACCTGCGGTAGGTCATGGTGTCATAACGGGCGGGGCTGGGGGTATACACGATCGCATTCCTCCGATCTTCATGGGTCGATGTCCTTCGCTGCGGGCATTATACCACGCGGGACGGCGGCGGGCAAGGGACGGCCGGTCCGTCTCCCCGCTCTTGACAACTTCGGCCCCTTCCTCTACAATCCACTCATGACAAAATGTCGTGACTGTTCAGTCGGTCGGCGGACCCGCACGGATGGACAGGAAACGTGCGAACCGGTTTTCTTCCGTGCGAGCCATGCATAGCGGGTGCGGGCCGCAGGCCCGCGCTCTGTTCTCCCCCTTCCCTCGGGAAGGGGGCAGGGGGATGGGGCGGACCGGTTCGCAGATCGTTTGCTGACAAGTTCACAGGGCGGACTGAACAGTTGCGAAAAATCGACGGGGCGGCCGGCGGATCGGCCCGTCCCGCATCGTCCGTTCGGGGGAGGAATGCGCATGAGCGGTCTCAAGGTGCAAAGGATCCAGGTGTCCCGGCTGTTCGACAAGCTCAGCTACGACATCAGCTTCGACATCGGCGAGCCGGTGGCCATCATCACGGCGCCCAACGGCTGCGGCAAGACGACCATGCTCAACATCCTGGCCTTCGTCCTGTCTCCGACCGGGGACAACGTCAAGGCCGTCGTCGGCGTCCCCTTCCGCAGCTTCCGGTGCTTCCTCTCCAACGGGAAGCAGCTGCTGCTGGAGCGGCTCGACGCCGCCGAGGCGGAGCGGAGGATGCGGGACATCCTGGCGCGTTCCCCCATGGATCCCGGCAGCATCGGAATGAAGCTCCTCCGGCGGGTGGGGGATTACCGGTATTCCGTCGAGGCGGACGGACAGACCGAGAGGGAGGTGTTCTTTTCGGACATCTTCGACGAGTATTACCGGAGCCTGATGGAGGGCGGCCTCGCGGGGAACGATCCCGACGGCCTGGAGGCCCTCGCGGGCAGGGAGCCCCGGGAGCCCATCACCCGCTTCATGGAGAGAAGGCTCCGGGAGCTGCTGAAGGCCTGCGGCTGCGAGAAGCCCGTCAACTTCATCCGCGCCAGCCGGATCCAGCCCATCTCGATCCCGCCGGCCACCCCGCCCCGGGGCGTGATGGATGAGCGCGTCATCCTCAAGAGCCCGCTGGAATTCGCCTGCGAGCAGATCGGCGCCGAGATCCGGGCGGCCACGGAACAGTACAGCCGGGCTGTCTCGCGGGCCAAGGACATGCTGCCCCGGATGTTCCTGGACGGCGAGGGCGGCGGCCTGGACGCCGAGCAGTTCCTCGAGGGCTGGCGGATCTACAGCGACGAGCTGCAGCGCCTCCAGGAGATGGGGCTGATCGCCCAGACGGACGACTTCACCCGGGGCAAGGACATCGCCAGCGTCTACGCCGACAAGGGGCAGTTCCTGTCCACCTATCTGGAGGCCTTCCGGGAAACGACCGAGCCCCTGCGGGACATCTACGAGCGCCTGAAGCTGTTCAAGACCATCCTCGACGAGCGGAACGTCATCACGGGCAAGAAGGCGGTCTTCTCCCGCAGCGGCGTCTCCTTGGTGGCGGGCGGCCGCGAGATCCCGCTGGACACGCTCTCGTCGGGCGAGAAGCACGATTTCATCATGTTTTTCAACCTCATCTTCAACATCGCGCCCGACGGCCTGGTGCTGATCGACGAGCCGGAGATCTCCCTGCACATCGAGTGGCAGGAATCCTACCTCGACCACCTGATCTCCATCTGCTGCCTCAACGGGCTGCAGGCCGTGGTCGCCACACATTCCCCGAACATCATCAGCAGCCACTTCGACTGCATCGTGGAAAAGGGTGAGCTCGATGAACGGCAGTGAAGTCACCCGGTACGCAAACCTGGCCCTCAGCACGCTCCAGCTGAAGGGCGATTACAGCGTGGCCGTCGGGCTGAAGAACCACGTGCTCATCGTGGAGGGCGCGACGGACGAGACCTTCATCGGCCAGATCCGGCACCCCGACGCCCGGTGCTACACGATCTCCAAACTGATCCGCGCCACCTCGGCGTTCGCCACCAAACCCGCGCCGCCCGTGAACAACAAGGAGCTGATCGTGGAGATCCTGAAGCGGCTGGTCCGGTCGCCGGAGTTCTTCGGCTTCCCCAAGGGCTCGGAAAAATGGCCCCTCTTCGGCATGGTGGACAGGGATTACGACGAGCCCGGCCGCTTCGCCGAGATCCGGCACCTCTTCTTCACCGACACCCACGACCTCGAGACCATGATGCTCTCGACGGACGGCACGCTGCTGACGCGGCTGACCAACTGCCCCATCGACCCCGCCAACGTCAAAAAGGCCCTGTACCTGGCCTGCCAGCTGGCGCATTACAGGGTCGCCATTTACGGCGAGGGCACCCTCGACGTCAAACTGATGAACGAGCCCGACGGTTCGATCGCCTTCGAGCGGTTCACCGACGGCCTCCTGATCGACCCGAAGCGCCTCCTGGCCATGATCGGAGAGCGGCAGCCGAACGGCCCCTCCCGGGAAAAGCTGAACAAGGTCCTCCGGGCCGTCCTGCAGAAGATGAAGAAGTACGTCGACAAGGACGGCGTCTGGAAAAAGCCGTTCGAGACCTTCGAGGCGGACCGGCGGGACGAGTTCTGGCAGATCACCAACGGCCACGATATCCTCTCCGCGGTGCGCTTCGTCTGCCCGGACGCCGGGTCCCGGTTCTCCAACGCGGGGAGCTTCAGCCGGAACCGGGACTTCGAGTTCGCCCTGCAGGCCGTCTATGATTTCGATTGTTTCCGGAGCACGGACCTGTTCCGGCATCTGAGCGACAATGGCCTGGTGGTCACGGCGCGAAGGGTCATGTGATGGGATCGGCCGCCTGCGCGATGCGGTCTGCGCTCTTTGTTCTATGGATTTTGATCCCGAACGGCCCCATCCCCCCTGCCCCCTTCCCAAGGGAAGGGGGGGAGAAAAAGAGACCGCCGGGGGACGCTTTCGTGCCCGAAAGCGTCCCCCGGACCAAACCCAATACAGAATTCAGAATGCGGAATTCAGAATGACAGTTGCTTTGCTGCCCGTGATGAGCGGGATCGCCCCGGACCCCCTCGAAAGGCGCAGGCCGCGCGGCCCTCTCCGATAGCATCGAAGTGACCGGCATTCTGCATTCTGCATTCTTCGTTCTTCGTTCTTCATTCCCCATTCCGCATCCTGACGATCGCCTCCGCCCGGGCCGCCATGCCGGGGTCGCGCCTGTCCATGGGGATCCAGCAGTCCGCCGCGCCGTGCGCCTCCAGGATGCGGCGTTCAGACCAGAGCAGGCCGTCGTCCAGCCACAGGAAGGGCTCCGAAAAGTCGATGGCCTCGGTCTTCAGGGTGTTCCAGTCCGTGGGCAGGACCTCCCGGCACAGCCGGTCCGCCAGCGCGTCCGGCAGCTTGCCTCGCAGCCACTCCTCCGTGCGGTCCGCCCCGCCCCGGCAGTGGGTCGTCAGCCAGTACACCTTCCCGGGGAAGCGGTCCAGCAGCAGGGTCAGCAGCGACGCCACGTCCCCGGCGGGAGAGGCCGTGCCGAGGATCACGCCGTCGATGTCCAGATAGATCTTCATGGCCCTTCCCTCCCTCCGGCCGCTTTCCGTTCCCCGCACCGACAAACCCCCGCAGGCGCCGTGCCCGCGAGGGTTTTATCGTCTCTGTCCGATGCCGCGTCAGCCTCGCATCCTTTCGTCGTGCAGGTCCTTGGTGTGGGCCGCGATGCGGGACAGCAGGTAGTTGTTGTCCTTGGTCTTCTCGACCATCTCGCCGAAGCCGTACAGCGCCAGGCCGCTGACCCAGGCCAGCACCAGCCCGCCCGCGATGCAGGCGACGCCGGGGAGGGTGCCTCCCCGCCCGCTGATGAAGACGTATCCGCCGGCGATCCCCGCCGCGGCGAAGATCGCCGCCAGGATGTAGGCGGTCACCTTGAGTTTCTTGCCGGAATGATGGAACATGTCTGTGCCTCCTGTATATATCATCGGCCGAGGGCCGTGGGATCAGATGCGTTTGGCCAGGGTCTCCGCGTTGGCGGCGTAGGCCAGGGCGATATCCCGGGTGATGCGCTTTTCCCGCACCAGCCGGGCCAGCTCCGCGTCCATGGACATCATGGTCCTGTCGCTGCCGCCGTAGATGGCGTTGTCGATCTGGTGGGTACGCCCGTCGCGGATCATGTTCTGGATGGCGGGGTTCACCGTCATCACCTCGAAGACCGCCGCGCGGCCCCCGTCCGCCGTGGGCACCAGGCGCTGGGAGACCACCGCCTTCAGCACCATGGAGAGCTGCACGCGGATCTGCACCTGCTGTTCCGCCGGGAATGTGTCGATCATGCGGTCCACGGTCTTGGCCGCGCCGATGGTGTGCAGGGAGGAGAGGAGCAGGTGCCCGGTCTCCGCCGCGGTGATGGCCGTGCGGATGGTGTCCAGGTCCCGCATCTCACCCAGCATGATGACATCCGGCGCCTGCCGCAGGGCCGCCCGCAGCGCCCGCCCGAAGGTGGCGGCGTCGTTGGGCACCTCTCGCTGGCTGACGATGGAGCGCTTGTGCCGGTGCAGGTATTCGATGGGATCCTCGATGGTGACGATGTGGCTCTGCCGCTCGGTGTTGATCCTGTCCACGATGCAGGCCAGGGTGGTGCTCTTGCCGCTGCCCGCCGGGCCGGTGATCAGCACCATGCCGCTGCGCTGGGAGGCCAGCTCCATCACCAGGGGCGGAATGCCCATGGCGGCGGGATCGGGCAGGTCAAAGTTCACGATGCGGCAGATGGCCGCCACGGAGCCGCGCTGCTTGTAGGCGTTGCAGCGGAAGCGGCTGACCTGCAGGATGGCGAAGGAAAAATCGTCGTCCCCCTCCCGGTCGAGGCTGGCGTAGTCCCGGTGAGCCAGCTCGTACATCTGGCGGACGAGATCCTCGGTGTCCTCGGGCAGCAGCCGGCCCTCGGTCAGGGGCCGCATGACGGCGTTGACCTTGACGGTGACCCCGGTGCCCGGAACGATGAAGACATCGCTTCCTCCGAGGGAGACCGCTTTCCGGAGCAGTTCAACAAGATCCATGGGTGTGTGTTCCTCCTGTCAGTGGGGTGAGGATCATTGTGAAAAACGGGATCCGGGCAGGCTGAGTTCCTTCCTCACAAGGGGATTTCGCTGCCTGAGGGCAGCGACCAGGGGGCGGAGGCCGGCGCCGCCGGTGGCGGATGAAGCCGACCGGAAGCCCGGTGAGCCACAAGCCATCGCAGATGGCGCCGATTGCGAACCGAGGACTTGCGATCGCCCTGGACCTTCGCATGCCTCCTTGAGTTGCTGATTGGGACAGCCTGCAAGAGGTTTCGCGCTCTGCGGAGCGCGGCCAGGGGGCGGAGGCCGGCGCCGCCGGTGGCGGATGAAGCCGGCCGGAAGCCCGGTGAGCCACAAGCCATCGCAGATGGCGCCGATTGCGAACCGAGGACTTGCGATCGCCCTGGACCTTCGCCTGCCTCTTCGGGCGGCGTTTCGGTTCAGCCAAGTGAAGCTGCCGAACTGCTTCCGGTTTCGGCTCACCATTCAAATCCTGAATTCTGGATTCCCCTCATTCTTCCTCCTCAAACACCGCCGTTTCCGTCTCCGCACCGGCGATCTCCGAGGTGAGGCTGTGCTTTGTCCAGACCGCCCGGGGGGCGCTCCCCAGGGGGGCGATCTCCAGGGCGCAGGAGAGGGTGCGGGCGCCGTCGGTCTCCCGCCAGACGAGGGTGCGGCCCTCCAGCGCGACCTCCTCCGGCAGCGCGGCCTCCACCGCCTCCAGATAGGCGTCATCGTCCCCGGCGTCCTCCCCGCAGCGGGCCAGCAGGGCGTCCAGCCCGGCCCGGCGGATCTCCGCCTGCTCGTTCAGCGCGTAAACAGCCTCCGCGACCCTCACGCCGCGGTCGGAGAGGTTCAGGTCGCTGCGCGCGGTCATCAGCGAGAGCATGGCCAGCACCGCGAGGCTCAGCACCACGAAGATCAGGATCAGCGAGGCCGCGCCGGGCCCCAGGCTGATGCTGCTTTTCTTTTTCACGGGCTCACCTCCCGATAACGGGCCGCCGGCAGGGTCAGCAGGGGCTCCTTCTCCGCGCCGTACACCGTCACGGTGCAGCGCAGGAGGGCGCCGGCAGGCTGCGGTTCCTCCCCGGTGACGACGGTGAACCGCAGGCCGTCCCTCTCCAGGAACCAGGTGACGGGCCGCACGCCGGTCGCCGCGGCGGCGAAGCCCATGGCCGCCAGCGCGGCTTCGGGATCCTCCGCGGCGCTGAGCCGGTCCGCGATATCCTGGGCCATGGCCGTGGCGTCGGCCAGGGCCTCGGCCCGGTCGTCAAGATTGCGGGCCTTGGAGAAGACCTGCAGCAGAACGATGGCGGAAAGCATGAAGAACAGGACCACGATCAGCAGCTCCACCAACAGGGCGTTGCTGCGGTTTCCGGACCTCACGGCGCTGTCCCTCCTTCCGCGGACACGGCGCGCAGGGCGACGTGGAACTCCAGCCAGCTCTCGTCGGGCATCCGGATGCGGACGGTGGCCAGCTCGCCCTCCCGGGTCATCTCCAGGGCCAGGGCCTCGCAGATGGGTTCTCCCCAATCGGGCTCGAAGGGCTCGCCGCTCTCCTGGGTGCTCTCGCAGAGCATGCCGTTCCAGACGAAAAGCCGGGTGGCCCGGGTCTCGCTCTGGTCGGCGGGATGATACACGGCGACGGTCTCCACCCCGTCAAAGGCTTCGGCGCGGACCACCGCCGGGTCGGCCTCGGCCTCGATCGTCATCACGCTGCCGGAAAGGCTCACCCGCATGCTGTCGGCGGCGCAGAGGACGTCGCCCGCGGAGGGATCGAAGCCTTCCTCCGTCACGTTCTGCCGCATGAGCGCGCCGTCCCACACATAGAGCCGGTCGTCCTCGCCGGTGCCGTAGATCTCCACGGCGGCGCAGTCCACCCCCTCCTCCGTCTTCGCGGAGAGGAGGCTGTAGTCCCCGTCCACCAGGATCGTGACGGTGAGCGCCGTACCCTCCCGGGTCGCCGTGAAGATCGGCGCGCCGTCGGGATCGGGCATGTGCACATAGCACAGGGGTTCGCCGTCCTCCGGGTCAAAGGCCTCCCGCACATCGCTCATCAGGCGGTACAGGCGCCCGTTGTACACATAATAGCGGGTCACATAGGTATAGGTGTGGCCGATGGCGATGGTGTCCACCCCGTCCACGGTCTCGAAGCGGATGGCATCGGTCTCGTCAAAGCCCCGGAGCTTGCCCCGGATGCAGGCGGCGGCGATGCGCTCGTTGCCGTGCATGCCGGAGCGGTCCACCGTCTCCCGGTAGGCCCGCACGCCCAGCACCACCATCACCGTGGCGAACAGGGCAAAGATCCCCAGCAGCAGGAAGACGAACACGCCCGAAATGGAGTGGGCGGAAGCGCGGTTCTTGCTCACGGCGCACCCGACCCCCTCTCGCGCACCACGATCGTGGGCAGGATGTTGCTGCCCAGATCGCGGTCGTAAAAGACCACGTAGCGGTCCTCGTCATAGGCCAGCTGATAGTGCTCCCGCAGATAGGCCAGGTCCTTGGGGTACGCGCCCTCCACGGCATAGCAGGTGACGGCGGCGTCGCGGATGGCCCGCGTCACCACCTCGGCTTCCGCGCCTTTCTGCCGTCCGCCGATGTGGGTGACCAGCAGCACGGCCGCCGCCAGCACCGCGGCGATCAGCGCGATCTTCAGGATATCCTTCCGGCTCATCGGCTTCCCTCCCTTCGCCTTCCTTCGATCCGTCCCGGGGATGGATCAAAGGCTGGAGAGGATGCCCGCCATGGGCAGCATCACCGACAGCAGCACCGCACCGATGACGATGGACAGCAGCGCCACCAGCGTGGGCTCGATGATGGAGATCAGCCGGGTGATGCCGTCCTCCACCTGCTCCTCGTACAGCTCCGCCAGCTTGCCCAGCACCTGGTCCTCGCGGCCGGTGGCGGTGCCCATGCGGATCATGCTGTTGTGCAGCTCCTCGAACATGCCCGTGCCGGTGATGGCTTCGGCCAGGTCGGCGCCCTTGTCCAGGGCTTCCCGGATGCCCCGCACGCTGCCGGCCGCGCTGCGGTCGCTCAGGACGGTGGCGGTCATCTCCAGGGCCTCGTCCGTGGGGAAGCCGCCGGAGAGCATCATGCTCAGCACGCCTGCCACCCGGGAGGCGGAGAGCCTGCGGTTCAGGCTGCCCACCGAGGGGAGCAGCTTCTGGGCGAAGGCCAGCACCTTGTCCCTGTGCTTGGTCCGCAGGAGGATCGCGCCGGCCACGACGGCGATCACCACCAGGGCCACCAGCGCCAGCACGATCCAGCCCACCGCGGTGCCGATGCGCATCAGCACGCTGCCGCTCTCGCTCATGGCCACGCCCATGCTGTCCAGCACCCGCCGGAACACCGGCAGCACCGCCCACAGCAGGATCAGCACGATGACGATCAGCAGGATGCCCAGCACCAGCGGATAGGTGACGGCGCTGACCACGGAGGAGCGGATGCGGTCCTCCCGGGCATAATAGCTCTCCAGGCCCCGCATGACCTTCTCCAGCTGGCCCGAGCGCTCGCCCACGCCCACCATCTCCACCAGGTATTCCGGCCAGCGGCTGTCCTTCTTCAGGGCCTCGTACAGCGAGCCGGTCTCGGTGACGGACTGGCTGGCGGCCCGGTACATGTCCGCGTTGCCGGAGGACGCGTCCGCGCCGGCCAGGGTCTCCATCCCGTCGTACAGGGGAAGACCCGCCTCCAGCACGAGCGCCACCTGCCCGCAGAAGATGCTGAGCTCGGCGGCAGAGGGACCTTTGGCTGCTTTCTTGTGGTTGAACATGACACAGACCTCCAGGAGATTTCGGAATGAAGAACGTAGAATGCAAAATGCGGAATGCAGGCATCTGTTCTGTCTGCCCGGTGTATCGTGCCGCAAACGATCCGCAAGCCGCCGCGCCCCATCCCCCTGCCCCCTTCCCGAGGGAAGGGGGAGAAGAGAAAGCGGGCCTGCGGCCCGCACCCACCATGTGCGGCCGGCATGGAAGATGCCCGCTTCGTGCGTTTCCTGTCCATCGATCCGCACGGGTATGCCGCCGGACTGAACGGCAGCGAATGCAGAATGCGGGTTGTTGTGTCAGCACACCGGTAAGTGACGGCGGCGAATGCTCTTGATGGGAACCATGCGGCCTGCGCCTCGTTCGAGAGGCTCCGGCGCGGCCCGGCTTCTCGCCTTTCAAGGAAGCTCCGGCGCGGCCCGGCTTCTCGCCTTTCAAGGAAGCTCCGGCACGGCCCGCCTTCTCTGCCTTTCAAGGGAGGCCGGCGCGGCCCGGCTCTCCGCCATTCAAGGAGGTCCGGCGCGCCCCGGCCTCTTCGCCTTTCAAGGAAGGTCCGGTGCGACCCGGCTCTCCGCCTTTCAAGGGGGCCGGTGCGACCTGCCTTCTCCGCCCTTCAGGGTGGTTCGCAGCAGCCCGCCTTCTCCACCTCTCAGGGTGGTCCGGCACTGC
>JAEEGL010191370.1_pt1 | contig 12200 bp, 7 predicted proteins | sample 9134231 | NCBI WGS metagenome assembly JAEEGL01 (sample SAMN16246548, study PRJNA631951) | gut metagenome | biome: gut microbiome; feature: rumen; material: fiber-attached | host: Bos | place: Iran: Karaj | collected 2018-10
AGGAGGAAATCAAAATGTTTAACAAGGAGCAGTTTATTGCCGACGTTAAGGCTATGACCGTTCTCGAGCTCAACGAGCTCGTTAAGGCCCTCGAAGAGGAGTTCGGCGTTTCCGCCGCCGCGACCGCCGTTGCCGTTGCCGGCCCCGCCGCCGCCGCTGAGGAAGTTGAAGAGAAGACCGAGTTCGACGTAGTTCTCAAGAGCTTCGGCGCTGAGAAGATCAAGGTCATCAAGGTTGCCCGTGAGCAGCTGGGTCTCGGCCTCAAGGAGGCTAAGGACATCGTTGACGGCGCTCCCAGCACCCTCAAGGAAGGCGTCTCCAAGGAAGAAGCCGAGAAGATCGCCGAGGCTTTCAAGGCCGCCGGCGCCGAGATCGAGATCAAGTAATCCGATACTCAAAGCAAATACAAAACGGGGGGCAGGCCTTATGGCCATGCCCCTTTGCTTAAAAAGGTGTATTATGCATAGAATCATTTCAATCCTTCTCATCGCCGCGCTCATGCTGGCGTTCGCCGCCTGCAAGCCCAAGTCCGATGAGGTGAAGCCCACCGAGGCCGCCGTGACCGACGGAGCTCCCGCCGAGCAGACCCCCTCCCCCACCGAGGATACGAGGGATAAGGTCGCCGTCAAGGTCGCGCAGTACGCCGCGCTCGTTAAGCCTCAGATCGCGCAGGTCGCCGAGGCCATGAAGGACACCCTTTCCGTTGACGTTTACGCCGAAGAGCGCGCGCTCGTCATGGAATACAAGTACGTGAACGATACCCCCGTCGATGTGGAATCGCTCAAGACCACCATCAGCAGCACGGGCGAGACCTATCTCCAGACCTTTGACGAGCTCAAGGGCTTTGCGGGTTCGGACGAGGTCAGCGTCATACTCCGTTACATCGCTTCCGACGGCACGAAGATACTCGATTACGTGATCGATAAGAATTTCGTCCCCGGTGAGGGCGCGGGCATTCAGCAGCATTACGATTCTGTTGAGGCTTTCGTCGCTTCCGAGGAATTCGGCAGCACCATCGGCGCCGCCTCCAATTCCGAGATCGAGGTCAGCGCCTTCGTGGAGGATAAGGATATCGTGATCGCTTCCAAGCTCCTTGCCGAATACAGCGAGGAGGAGCTTGACTCGATCAAGACCAACTGGCTCGAAAACATGGGCGAACAGGCCGATAACGCCGCAAAGGCGCTCATGGCTTCGATGAAGCTCCTCGTCGATGACTGCGAAGGTTATTCCTTCGTTTACAGGCTCCTCGACAAGGAGGGCAACACCGTTGCCGAGCAAAAGGCGAACATAGACTGACGCATATTTCCGCGCCGCGCTCCGGGCCCTGCCCAATGTCATTAAGTTAAGGCCAAATTAGCACCACAACGCAAAGATCTCCTCTCAGTTTAAAAACTGAGGGGGATTCTTTTTTCCTCAAAAGAGCTGCGTGTATCTTCCGACACCTTGTACGAACCCATTTCGTTTTTCACTTAACTGTTGATATGCTTTTTCTTAACTTAATACGATCAAAAACTGCTTTTCACTTAACTGTTGATTTGGTCTTGCAGGCAGAAATATATTTGTCCCGCTTGCTTTACTTTAACTGTTGATGATGGTATAATAACTTGCTTTTGATTACTATAAGTGTTGACGGGGAGGCGCAATAATTGAAGCAGCTAAATGAACTTGGGCTTGAAGAGTTCGATATTTTCAATGTAGAAGAACACGATGGGATCACCTATTATGACGTTACTCCAAAGGAACTTCCTCGTATTTGTCCGCGTTGCGGATCAACTAACGTTGTCTTTAATGGCTCTTTTACACGCGTAGCTCAGGATCTTAACTTATACGAAAAGCCTGTGGCTATTGTTGTTACCGCCAACAGGATCCGGTGTAAGGACTGCGGCACAACAACGACGCCGTCTTTTGACATTATCGACGATAGAGACAAGATTACCAAGAGACTCAAAAACGCCATCAAAGAAGAATGCCTCGTTAAAGGGGTAAAAGAGATAGCTGAGACGCGTAACGTATCCGTTGCTACGGTTGAACGTATTATTGATGAGGTTGTTGATGAAAAGAACGCCGAATGGATTACCTATGTTCCAAACATTCTCGGGCTTTTCAAAATCATGGTCGGTAAGAAAAACCGTATCCTGTGTATCGATGTCGAAAAGTCCGGTGTAATAGATCTGCTCGAAGATGACTCATACACAACCATCACAAATTATTTGAGCCTTGCGAAAGACCATATTCCGGAATTTACTATAATCGATTTTAACGTCGAACTCTATAGAATAGTGGATGGTTACTGGCGAAATGCGAATATTGTTGTCAGCCCTGTTTACTTTTCCGAGGAAGTGCTTGGTGCGGCAGAAAAGGATTTGCAGGGAAGGCACGTTAACAAGGCAACAAAAACTGCCCTATTAACAAGGGAGAGCAAAGTGTTATCTGAGCAGGTAATCCTTATTCAAGATGTCTGTGCCAAAGACGAATACTTTGAAAAAATATATATAGGCAAAGAATGCTTGCTGGATATCGTCAGCCCGGAAATGATAACAGATGCTTCAGAAGCACTTCGTTGTGCTGGTGAAACCATTACCGAAGATTGTGTTAATCTTCAAAGAGTGCTCGACAGGATTTACGAGCTTTATCCTGCCATTTTTGAACAAGACAGAACGGAAGCTGTTAACAGAGAAATCATTGCAAAATCTGTTAAACTTGTTAAAACCATACAGAAAAAAGGTTCCGGTTATTCGTTTAAGAACCTGCGCGCGAGGCTTCTGTTTGTCAAAGACAAGAAAGAGAAAAAAGGGAAGGTTAGGAAGCCGGTTTATGCTCCCAAGAACCCCGGCAGCACTATTGGTTTCGCCACACCGTTTAAGGATCCGACAAAAATCGAATACGAAATTGTCGGATACAAAGACGTGATTGGCGTCGTTGGAACATACGTTGATATGGATGAGTTGCTGGATACAATAAAATAAAAACTGAGGCCCTCGCACAGATGATGTGCGGGGCCTTCTGCAATATTATTCTTGTTCTTTATGCTTATCCAAGAATTGTCGGAGAGCTATTTCTATTACTTTCGTTTTGGTTCGGCCAGTCCGCTCACAGAAATTTTCCAGCTGATTAAGCAGTTCATTGTCAATCATATAACTGACCTTTGTAGCATCGCGTTTTTCTCTTGCCATCACAACCACCACCTTTACTCAAAGAACCCATAGTCATCAAAGACATGATCGAGTTCGCTATTACTATCGGATGAGATGCTTTTGACGCGGTTACGCACCTTACTTTTTGATAAATCGAGACGTTTAAAGCCTTCACCACCTGTCGGTTTGTGTACTTTTCTGATCAACTGTATCCGTCCGAAAGTATAATTTTCTGCGTATTCGGCCAACCCTATTGCTTTTCCGACATTATCAGTCCTGGTTGGGTCGTGTGGCTCGAGGATATCGATAAAGTAATCATGCGGTCCATTGTTGCGGATGACAATAAAGTCCGGATACATACTTTCGTTGTATTCTTTTTTGTACGGAATACAAAGCGACCACGGTTTTCTGTCCGGATTCCTTAACCAGCAGACAAAATCCGGCCGTTTGGATTCCTCGTCAAGAAGCCCTTCTTCCCAACTGTTTAATTGTATTGAAACCGTCCTTGTTGTTTCGTTGACATATAAGTGGTTGGAATATTGTTTTCCGGTTACGGAAGATGGATAAGGATTCCTGTCGGGGACATTTGGCAGGAAGTAGTCGAGATTTGCAACAGACCCACCGTCTTTGATGATGTTGTCAAACCGAGCACGAGAACTTTCGTCAAGTGTTCTTTTTACGGTATGCTTGTTGTATTCGTCTTTTAGGGTGTTGTATTTGTCTTCCGCATACTCCATTAGCTCAGACATAGCGTTGATATCGTTGGTATACAAGATAACGTCCAGCTTGTATTTATTGACATACCCGATGCCAAAAACATCCTCCCTCTGACCATAGGCAAGCCCGACTCCTTCCTTCTTAAGTTTTTTCTCTGCAATATCGAACTGGCGGTCAATATCTGTATCGGTGGTAGAAAGAAGACTGCTTTCACTCCTTGACTGCAAAGACTCACCGAAAACGTCAAATGCGCTTGCAGACAATTTGAATGCCAAAAGTTTGTTTACCTCTGTATCGTAAACACCATCATTTTGAAGTTTATCGATAAACGCCTTAATCTTATTGCCGATTTCTGCCTTGACATCTGATACAGCCTTTGGATAAAGCCCTGTCTGGGATAAGAAACCTGCAAGCAGGAACAGTGATTTCAGATAATCGTTTATTTTGTCTTTGCGAACGGAATATGTTTGAATGCCAAGATCGTTGATGTAGTCAATTATACCAATACGGTTGATTCCATCATCCTGAATTTCACTTTCGGGTTCGATATTGCTAATAACGTTTCCGGCGGAAGCCTCTTCCGCGGAATTAGCTCCACACGGCTGACTGGTTGGCTCATCACTACTGACATCCGTGGATTCAGGTGTCTGCCGGGCGGCTGGTTCTACTGTCACGGCAGGAGGTGTATAAGTTGCATTTGCCTGTTGAGCACCTATACCTGAAACCTGCGTTGTATCTCCGCTGAAGTCGCTGTGATTATTGTGCTGTGACTCACCAACCGGATATGTCGATGAATTGACTGATGTTGCCGTCGATGTCGCCGCAGGGTTTCTTGTCGAAGTACCTGCTCCTGCCGGCAATGCAGTCAAAGAAGATGTGCCGCCAATTTCTCCCGAACCAAAGTCCGTCGGAAGTTGACCGCCCTCCTCTTTCTGCAAATCTTTTATAATTTTATCGACGGTTGTCTGGTCGAAGTACGGAAGGAACAAATAGACCGTATTCAGGTACTCATCAGACATGACGCGCTGATGCAGCGGAGTACGGAACATCCTTCCCAAAAGCTGTGCAATGTATGTGGAATCGATCGCACGACGGAAAGACATCATCGTTTCGGCACGAGGGCAATCCCAACCTGTAGAGATGGCATCCTTGAACAGAACAACTTTAACAGACTTATTATCATCAATGCGAGAGGGCTCTTCATATCTGACAATTCTGCCGTTGATTGTCAACGTGGATTTTTCGCCAAATGCATGAACAATTTCATCATCGCTAAAAGCGGACCCGATACGTTCCTCGATAGTTTTGATGACTTCATCCAGATCAGTATTGGAGATATGCCCATGTGTTCCGTTTTCAACCTGTACCATAAAGACAGGATTGATACGTTTGGCTTTTTGCTTATCCGAGTACATGTCCCAATGGATACATTTCTTTACCCAGTCATCTGTTGCTGCCTGCAGAACGGCCATATCGACCCTTCCGGTGGTATCTTTCGGGTACATAACAATTACTTCGTCTTTCAGTAAACCGGATTTTCTTACGTCGGCCGGTGATATGTTTATATGGCGAATTGTTGAATTTGTATTACTGCCAACAAGAGTATTAAAACGGGCGCTGGTTGCAGACATACCAACTACAACAGGGAAGGGAGAAAGTCCATCATCCGGGCTGCCCTTTATAAACTTTTGCATAGTGGTCGTCGCTTCTTTTGCTCCGTGGTCTTTCATGCCGCGATGCGCTTCATCGATAATAACAAACAACCTATCAGGTTTTTCTTCAATCGTATTCTGAAGAGTTTCCCAAATTGTGTAATCTCGACCGTCGCCGCCCTTAACAAGACGACTGTTCTTTGATAATTTCTGTGTGTTTAGAAAATAGATGTAACCGTCTTCCAGATATTCCTGGTTAAATGAATCGGCGTCAATAGTAACGCATTGCCCAAAACGTAGCTTATCCGCCGTTCCTTCAATCTTCATTTTTGACTGCTCGTTTAATTCGGGTGAATCTGAAAGCCAGATAAAGATAGAATCCGGATGATCGGGATAATCTTCAGTGCCCATATAGATATCCTCAATAAAAGATGTGGCAATGATGGTTTTCCCCGAACCTGTTGGCGCGGTCAGCGAAATAACCTGTGGCTTTCCAAAACGTCCATACTCACTCCTGGAATTATCCGCAGCCCAGAGCATATCGTCAAGAGCCTTCGTCTGAAATTGTTTAAGTTCATATTTCATGTCAAGTTACCTCCTATGATTGATCCTGAAATTATCCAGATAATTTCTGTACAATTGGTATGTGTGCTCAATACCGAGTTCACGTGACATTTCTCGATATCCGCGGTCGGAATCCGTAACGATATATGCGGTTCCGATTTCCGAATGCTGCTTCACCTGCTCTGAGAAGGAGGCGAACGCTGTGTCGTCAATGAGGATCGCCATCTTGTTCTCGGGAAGGATCATCATCTCGGGAATGGTTGCGTTTCTGGCAAGATGCGGACATGGGCCGACAGCGCCAGCCTTCATCCACAGTACGCCAAGAAGTTCCTTGAACTGTCTTCCGAGAGCGACAGCATTTTTGTCAAGGAAGCCAAGTTTGAAGTAGATGGCATTTTCTTCTAACCCATCGGACATGTTGAATACTTCTGTAAACTTATAGCTTCCGTTTATTGGTTTGCCTGATGTACTTACACCAGTAATCGCCGCTTTTATTCTTGGCCATGTATTGTATCTTGCGATACCATATTTCTCCCAATCCGGATCTCCAGGTTTAAGACCCTTTTTGCGATACAGTGCCCCTTCTTTTTCTCCGACTTCATTATTCGTCACTGATATGGAGCGCCTATGATGTCCGTCCAAATGGTTAAGCATCATAACTGCGTGAGCTGTAGTTCCTGAGCCTGCAAAAAAGTCTACGACCAAAGCGTTCGGTTTTTCTGCGAGGAAGAATCGCAGAACATCCTCTACGGCATATAAAGATTTTGGATAAGGGAATTCTCTGTCTGGCATCAATTTGTTTAACAATGAAGACCCAAATTCCCGCGCACTATGGCTTGAGATTCGCCATTGAGTGCCAGGAATAAAGGGTGCGCCTTCCTCACTCGCTCTGTCCAGTATAACACTCCCGTTTTCATCGTATCCCAAAACGGGGAAGATCCCTTTTTTTACTTTTTTGCGCTCTCCTTCTGCAAGATATTGCGGAACATAACCCCATTTCTTCGAATGTGTTACACGAACAAATCCTTTTCGTTTCAAAGCTTCTACAGACGACTGACTTATCTGCCAGCAACCGTCAGTTCCATCGGTTTTTTTCGGCCAAACAGCAATACAACCAACTGGCACCTTCACGTCATCGGGGGACTCATTTGCTTCAAGACTTCTTCCAGTACCAATTATTTGCTTTCCCATCTGGTTAAGATAGATTGGATAAAACTGATTCGGCGCGTCTTTGCGAGAATCATGAGAACCTTGACGTCGTATTGGTCTCCACCGTGCTTTATCCTTTCCGGTTGATTTAGCTGTAATCCATTCATCCGAAAGGGCTAATCGACAAGGGGCACAATCTCCAAATCGAAGAATATAAATATATTCGTCTGTCCGATAAAACTCCTGCCCGCGTGCAACTCCACTGGGATTGATAACACTGCTGATCATCTGCATTTTCGCTTCTGGGAATAGTTTTTCCAATAACATTCCAAGATGCAAGTATTCTTTTTCATCAATGGTAATGATAAGTACGGAATCTTTGAGATTTAAAAGCTTTTTTGCAAGTTTTAATCTGCGTTCCATCATAGACAGCCACTTGCTGTGGCGATACACATCGTTTCCGTCGACATAGTTACAGTTGTACTTCCAGTCTTTGGACTCCTCTTTATTATACGGCGGATCGATGTAGATGCAGTCCACTCTACCTGCGTACATATACTCCAAGAGTTGGAGGGCATGGTAGTTGTCCGCTTCAATCAGTGTATGCCACAGATCGCTGTCGGGTGCGTTGCAGACAGAATCGACGTATTGTAGATACGGATAGATAGGTTCGCCAAATTCCGCTACAGTTACGAGATCATTCAGCGGAAACACCTGCATCTCTTTGTCGTTGTTGGAAACACATTTAACCGTCCCGTCTTCTATGGACAGTACGGTGAATGTTTCTTTTATCTCTGTATCACGCACGGCAACGCGGGAGCCCTTCTTAATCGGAACATCGTACAGAGGCGTACACTCGGGGAGATGTTCCTCAAACACAAGGCCGAACTTCTTATGTTTGGTCGCCTTATGAATTTCTTTTGCCAACCGGTCACGAAGAATAGTGTCATTAACTTTCTGGAGAAGATCGTCTATGGCTGCCATATAATTATACCTACCTTCTATAATCATCTATATTTGTCTATATAATACCATATTGTTTGGCGTAAAGCAATAGGTTATTGAAGCGCATCCATAATATATTATATGCAGTAAACCTGACTGACTTTTTTCTTTTATCATTCATTGTTCAACAACTTTTGAGTGTACTCCACATCCCCCAGGCGTATCACTTTTATGATCAACTTATTCCGTTCTTCATCAGAAGGCATGACTTCGCCGTGAAGGATTTTGAGTTCATCCTCGGTGTAGTTCCATTCGTCTATAATGTCCTTAAGTTCGCGCAAATCTTTCATGGTCACAGACCTCCTTTCTCTTATATTTTACGGTATTGGAATGGGCATTTCCATTGATAATTGTGCCCTTTTTTCTTGTTTTCAAAAATCAACAATTAAGTGAAAAGCCCTTTAAGACTGGCTCGTTTTTTGTTCATCTCCATCCACAATTAACCGAATACCCACAGGTAAACGATTGGGAAAAAGCAGTCTGCTATTATAAAATAGAGACATGAAACAGGATAGCAGAAGCGAAAAGATAAAAACCATATACGGCGCTGCTCTCAACGAGATTGCAAGATGCAAGGACGAATATGTTGTTCGCCCCAGTGTGGATTTTACCCGCAACCGCAAGCTGTCGTTTAAAGAGACTATATCTGCGATTGTAGCCATGGGAGGACAGAGTATAAAAAAAGAGCTTTACGATATGTATCCGGATATTGACAGGCGCATGTCGACATCCGCTTTTGTTCAGGCAAGGGGAAAGATCAAACCTGAAGCAATTCGTGACACATTTTATAAATTCAATTCTTTCTCTCGAAAATACGATGATAAGAAGTATAAGGGATATCACCTGTTCGCCGTAGACGGATCCGATATCAACATTGCTTATAACGAAGACTCAGATACCTTTTGCCCAAATGGATGTAATAAGGGGTTTAATCAGTTTCACCTTAACTCTTTATATGACTTATGTAACAAGACTTTTCTTGACGTGGTAATCCAACCCATGATGAAAGAAAACGAAGTTAAGGCCGCACAAACAATGGTCAAGAGGAACACTTTCCCGGAAAACAGCATCTTGATCGCTGATCGCGGGTATATCGGGTTCAACTTCCTTGAAACAATCAACCGTACACCAAATTTGGATTATCTGATAAGGGTGAAAAGTAATTTCTGTAAAGAGGTTTCCGAACTCCCACTGACAGAGTGTGATGTAGACAGGATTAAAGAACTCCGCACCACACAGACCAACGAGGACAAGCGCGCATTTGCAGGAGGCAAAGCACAATACATATCCGGTCCCAGCAAACGCAATAAAGCAAAAAAAGAAAGCGCTTGGGAATATGGTAGCCCTTATCGAATAAAACTGCGTATTGTGCGGTTTCTACTCTCAACAGGAGAATATGAGACTATAGTGACGTCGTTGGATAAGGAACAATTTCCCCTTACAAAAATCAAAGAACTGTATAGAATGCGTTGGGGAGTCGAAATCTCTTTCCGTGAACTGAAGTATGCAATGGGCCTTGTAAATCTCCATGCTAAGCGCGAAGACTTTGTCGTGCAGGAGATCTACGCTCGTCTTATCGGATACAACTTTGCCATGAGAATTGCTATGGGCATACCTTTGACATCTCCTAAAGGGAATAAACACAGCTATTGTATCAATTTCAATTATGCTATGTATATCTGCCGCTTATTCTTGTGGCAGACCGAACGCGCGTCGATAGACACGGATATTGCTGCGTGTATTGAACCGCATCGCCCCGGGAGAGCAGACACGCGAAATGTGAAAACAAAAACCTTCATCCCGTTTGTTTATCGGGTAGCATAACTCTCAACAATTTAACGCAATATAGCCCTCTGCTTGTGGGCCTATTGCTATGCCTGGAATAAAGAATATCGAATCAAAAGGAAAAAAAAGAAACGCTCCGGAAGGCTGTTCGCCTCTCTGGAGCGTATTCTTTTCGTTGTAGTTGTCTTAACTTAACGACAATTGGACCCCGTTCTGAATGTCTTTTGACTTTTTTGCCTTATCTTAATGACATTGGGGCCCTGCCCGGGGCGCTTTTTTTGACCGCGGCCGATTGACAAGCCGCTGCCGCAAATGTATAATAAATAAGTTAGTGCTTACTAAGATCAAGGAGGCAAAAAACATGAAAACCGAACAGCTTTATGAGGGCAAGGCAAAGAAGGTCTTTATGACCGAGGATCCCGAGCAGCTCATCGTTTCCTACAAGGACGACGCGACCGCGTTCAACGGCCTTAAGAAGGGCACCATCGCGGGAAAGGGCGTCATAAACAACCGCATGAGCAATCTGCTCATGCAGCTCCTTGAAAAGGCGGGCGTGCCCACCCATTTCATAGAGGAGCTTTCTGAGCGCGAGACCCTCGTCAAGCGCGTTTCGATAGTTCCCCTCGAGGTCATAATCCGCAACTATTCCGCGGGCTCCTTCGCAAAGCGCTACGGCGTTGAGGAGGGCATCCGCTTCGAAGAGCCCACGATCGAATTCTCCTACAAGAACGACGATCTGGGCGATCCCCTTATGAACAGCTATCACGCGCTGGCGCTGAAGCTTGCCACTAAGGAAGAGATAGAGACCATAAAGCGTTACGCCTTCCTTGTGAACGAAACGCTTTCCAAGTTCTGGCTGGAGTGCGGCGTCATCCTCATAGACTTCAAGCTCGAGTTCGGCAGGCTTTCCGACGGCACGATCGTGCTGGCCGACGAGATCAGCCCCGACACCTGCAGGCTTTGGGACGCCGAGACCCACGAAAAGCTCGATAAGGACCGCTTCCGCCGCGATATGGGCGGCGTTGAGGACGCTTATTCCGAGGTCATGAAGCGCCTCATGGAGAACATCTGAGCCCGAAAGGAGCCGCTTATGTCTAACTGTGCGATAGTCGGTGTGAACTGGGGCGACGAAGGCAAGGGCCGCATGGTCGATCTCTTGACGGAGCGCTTCGATGCGGTCGTCCGCTTCCAGGGCGGCGGCAACGCGGGCCACACCGTAATAAACGAAAAGGGCAAATTCGCGCTGCACCTTCTGCCCTCCGGCATATTCCGCGAGGGAGTGGTGAACGTGCTGGGCCCCGGCGTTGCGCTGGATCCCGAAAGCCTGTGGAAGGAGATAGAGACCGTCCGCGCGCAGGGCGTTGAGATCACCCCCGAAAACCTCGTCATTTCCGACAGGGCGAGCCTGCTCATGCCCTGGCACCGCGATCTGGACGAGCTTGAGGAAATGCGCCTTGCCGATAAGAAATACGGCTCCACCAAGCAGGGCATCGCGCCCTTCTATTCGGATAAATACCAGAAGAAGACCGTCCTTGCGGGCGAGCTCTTCTATCCCGAAAGGCTCCGCGCCCATATAGAGGGCATTATGGAGTGGAAAAACCTGATCCTCACCTCCGTTTACGGCGCGAAGGCTTACACGAGCGAGGATATAGAGCGCTGGCTTGCCGATTACTGCGATAAGATCGCGCCCTTCATCGGTGATACCCGCAGGCTCCTTTCCGATTATCAGGCGCAGGGCAAGCGCATACTCTTCGAGGCGCAGCTCGGCACCCTCCGCGATATAGACTGCGGCATACACCCCTACACCACCTCTTCGAACACCCTGGCTTCCTACGCGCCCATCGGCTCCGGCTTCCCCGGGGCGAGGATAGGCTCCGTGATAGGCGTTGCGAAGGCTTACTCCACCTGCGTGGGCGAGGGGCCCTTCGTCTGCGAGATGTTCGGCGAGGAGGCCGAAAGGCTCCGTGCCGAGGGCGCGGAATACGGCGCCAAGACCGGCAGGCCCCGCAGGGTCGGCCCGTTCGACGCCGTCGCCACCCGTTACGGCGCCGCTATGCAGGCCGCGACGGAGATCGCGCTGACGAAGCTCGACGTTTTGAGCTATATGGATGAGATACCCGTCTGCACGGCTTACGAAGTGAACGGCGAGCGCACGGAGGAATTCCCCTTCCCCGCCGCGCTGGACGGCGCGAAG
>JAEEGL010927655.1_pt1 | contig 12200 bp, 18 predicted proteins | sample 9134231 | NCBI WGS metagenome assembly JAEEGL01 (sample SAMN16246548, study PRJNA631951) | gut metagenome | biome: gut microbiome; feature: rumen; material: fiber-attached | host: Bos | place: Iran: Karaj | collected 2018-10
ACTTACTTAAAGTTTGTAATACTTGTGCACTAATAATCAATACATCTTCAAATAAACTTAATTGAAAAGTTGGATATACAGAACTACCCTTTTGCAAATACTCTGTATAATAATTCAAAATATCTTTATGTGTATCTACATTTTCCCAATACTTATATATACCAAAAGTATAAGTTACTGTCTGTGCACGTGTACCTAATAAATGCCAAGGCAATTCCCCATAATGTAAATAGGCACTTCTTTGTACCTCTATGGCATATACATTCCTACCCATATCCGTAACTTCCATGCCTTGAAAGTCATTAATGCTTAAAAGGTTGCGTAAAAACTCTACCAAGACGGAATCACACTGTATTGTAAATGTCACACCAAGTACAGGTAAACTACTCGTAGTATCAGCCTCCACATTAAATATGGAAGCCAACCGTAATATATCCCTTTCAAAAGTAACTTGCACATCCTCTACAGGCTCTCGTAATATCGGTAATTCCGAAATTAACAACTGTATAGGGTCTGTATAAGTTCCATAAGTATTACGTTGCGACGCATTCTGTATATTCTCATTACGTATTATAACAGAACGGAAAATATTTCCGATAATACCTGGCTCAAAAAATCGTTTAATCTCCGTAGGATTATGTATATAAATATCCCCTTGCATTACCAAGTCCAAAAACTCATTTATATCCATAACCTCACCAGTAGTAAACTGTATAGTACCTTTTGTTACAGAAAACTTCTGTATAAATAATTCCCGTGCAGTAAGGCTACTATCTTGGTTAAAAGCATTTTGTCTTAAAAATTGTGAATATGTAAAGTCCACTATTCTATCCTTTCTAAATGATGTTTATATACGGCATCCACAATATATTCTACATTACTTTGTGAAACAATGATACGCTCCGCATCAAATTTTGGCATAAATTTTGCTATCCTATTCTCCGTAGCGTGATTACAACGAGTAGACAATACTACCATATAATCAAATCTTGTCGGTGTCTGTTTTGAATCTGTATAGATATTAACATTTACCAAGCCTAAGTCTTCAAATTTTCGCTTTGTAGTATTAGATATAAAATCCGAGCCTATAATCGCTAATGACAAATCTTTAAGTGCCTCTACCTTACTTTCTAAAGGAATAGAATAATCAAACTGTTCCTCTTGTTCAAGAACAGAATCCATGATTTCTACGACATCATCAGGCACTCGTTTTTTCAAATAACTATTTTCCTGTCGTAATCTACACAATTCTGTATAAATATCATCATTATCAATTCGTGTCAGTCGTAATGTTTCCTTAACTTCGTCCAACTTCTGCTCTATGGATGAAACATCTTCTACAGAAGCCAATTCATGTTTCAATTCCCTATTTTCTTTAGTAAGTTCTTGTATCTTTTGGTCTCTCTTAGTTAGTCTATCTCGTAAATCTACTATTTCATCTTTTAATGTATTATTATTTTCTGCCAATGCTTTCAAATCAGTAGTTAATGTAAACAAACTACGCTTGTCGTCATCCTTCTTCAAAAGTATATACATCATAGCCAATAAAGAAGTTTTATACGCTTTATCCATTTCATACGTAAACTGTCGATATAATATTTTACATAATTCAACATCAATATCCTCAGTAATTAAATAACGACCACCAGACATATATAAATACCTATCTCGCATAAAAGTAAAACACTTATGTTTCTCTGTAATTTTAACATCATCGTCAGTATCAGATATAACACCAAAATACTTACGTATCGAAGGAATAAGTTCATCTGATTGTCTTAAATAATAATCTAATGGAGTATTTGGTTTAATAAAACCCAACAACACTTCCTTTAAGTTTATATTTCGTAAATATTTTCCAAAATAAACTCGTATCTGCGGGCATAATTCATATAACCAATAAATACCAATATAAAACGAAAAGGCTTGTAAATTTGAGAAGTCCTTTACGCTCTCATCTACCGTAAAGTAATCAAATTCTAAAATACCCCATAACAAATCTAATAATACCTGGGAATTTCGCACGAGTGCATACTTAAGAAAATTTGCAGGTTGTTTCTTCCACAACCACAAACTTGCATAGAAATTAGTTGGAACATCCTCATCCACAGCCGTGTAAAAATACTGTAGTAATTCAGGTGAAGATAAATTCAAATGTTCACGGAATTCAGACCTATCCAAATACAATGTTTCATACAAGTCCTCTAAATCGGTCTTTTTTAAGGCTTTCACCATATTGCTTCCAAAGGCTGTAGTAATATCACTTTCATAACTCTCTAATGTAGAAGCAATACACAAAAACGGTGCAACATCAAAAGTATAATCACCGATTTTGCAGTTAAATACTGTATCTAAATCATACTGGTCTGTATGTTTAACTATTTCATCAAACATTTTTTGAACTACTTTACGATTTACATTATTCATTAAATAAAACCTCTTTATTATTCAAACGTCTTTATTATAGTATATCAGTTCAAAGTCTTATAAACAGATAATAAATGCTCAATATCAGCAACCGTATGGTCTTTCAATCCTATATTAAGAGATACCATAATTTCAAGTAATTTGATTAAGGAATTTGTACTGAACAGTTTAAGAGTCTGTTTTCCTTCTTTTGTAAATGCTTTAATATCTTCAAGAGTAAACTGTGATAACTCCATCAAATCTTTTACTTGCATATATTCAAAACGCTTACGCATATTTGAATCTATCACACCAATATACTGTAATCGTTCTACACTAGTATCACTATATTTATCCTTTAATTCAGCATCAAATCTTGTTTTATTCTCCGTGTAAAGTGACCGTAATGTATCTATGCCAAGCATAAACTTATCATTAGACTGTAACGTATCACACAGGGTATCAAAATCTGTAGTATTACGAATATACTCATTCATAATACGAATCTGTCGCTTAAACATATTATAAAATGCGTCCATAACCAATTTCTCCTTTTATTACTTACCATCATCTAAATACAAAGTACATTCTTCACATAATGACTTTAATGGCTCTAATTCCCAACCCTGCCAAGCATAGATATCATATGCTGGTGGTAACCAAGCAGTAAATATACCATTATCTTTCGTAATTTTAATGTTGTTAATAACCTCTACGACTTCTCCTTGCATAAGACCTCCAAACCTAAATAATTAAAAAATTTTTCCTTATTCAAATAGTAAGTATGAAACGCCCAATCATTTGTACTATCCTGTGTTTTCTGTTCTGCATCAAAATGCGTTCGTATCCAATTTAATACATAATCATTATCAGCATCCCAAATATACTCAATCTTTACAGGTAGTCCAAAGATTTCATTAGCATATAAAATAGCCTCTTTCAATATCTGTAAACCATAGCCTTGTTTTTGATACGGATTATTTACATGCCAAGACGCAATACTCCAAACACTACCATCGTCACTAATACACAACTTACAAAACCCTACCGTCTGTGTATCATTATTCATTTTGGTTTTAATTATATTTATTTGTGGGTTGTAACTTCTACTTATATTTTCAGACATAATAACCTCACACATTGATTTTATTATATTTGAAGCAGATAGTCAATAAGTTAAGAAATAAATTTAGAAATAAAAACCCACCGACTTGCAATGTGGAGTCGGTGGGTCTTATTGGCATTAGAACATACTCAGTCAGATTACTGAACAGCCTCCTTCAGAGCCTTGCCTGCCTTGAACTTAGGAGCCTTTGAAGCCTTAATCTGGATAGTAGCGCCAGTCTGAGGATTACGGCCTGTTCTTGCTGCTCTCTTTGCTACGCTAAAAGTACCAAAGCCAACAAGAGTAACCTTCTCACCCTTCTTGAGTGCTGCGCCAACAGCGTCCGTGAAAGCACCAACTGCAGCTGCAGCTGCCTTCTTAGAAATCTGTGCCTCTTCAGCAACCTGTGCAATAAGTTCCGCTTTAGTCATAACTAAAAACCTCCATAAAATGAATTATTATTGAAAACACCTAATTATTTGGCATTTCCGACTACATTAACTGTTATACCATTATAAAATAGGCTTGTCAACACATTTTGTGAAAAAATCTCAATGATTATAAAGGTTTGTGCAAAGAACCCTATAAATAAAGGGTTTGTGCAACCTAAAATAATACGAAAAATGGCATACCTACGGTATGTAAACCTAATAATTCTCGATGTACCAATAACTTTTTTACTTTATCCATATCATTATCACAAGTGGCAAAGTCCACCCAATCAGTTCTATCCTTATCAAATTTAGTCTCAAAAGTCTTCTTCTTTAAGTAAAACCACGGTGTAATCTTATTTATTTCATAACTTGTGGCATTACAAGTAATAACAGCCTCCACCAAAGAAATCTGTGCCTTGGCTCTACCCTTCAGATTTCTAAAATCAAAGATTTTTGGCATTTCCATACCTTTTGGATAAATAAAATCTATATCCATTCTCGCACATTTATCTATATGTAAATTAAACTCAATCGATTCCGTAGGCCCAAGCATATAAAAATAAGTCCCACCAAAACCTATATCATCTATATAATTATTATTGAGCAATTCATAAGGAAAACTACCATCAAAAAATGTAACTGGTTTATAAAAAAGTTCCTGCACCTTTTTTACCGTAGGAAATATAAACTCCTTATACGTATCAAGCATAATCTGTTTATTCTCTGCAATAAAGTTTACCTTACCTTGTAAATTATTTATATTATCCTTAAAACTTTCTGTTTCTATAAATATAGTAGAATCATACCTTATATACTGTGGCTGTATTAATCCCTCTCTAAACTGTTTATAATCTGCTATCGTCTTAAACACATCTGTAAATTGACACCAAATACCCGCCCTCTCCTCTGGTGCAACAGAGAAAAATAAACCATTATAAATAAAACTGTAAGCATGTTTTTTACCTAAAGGTACTATAACACGAGCAAAATGTTCGAAATCCTCATCTGTAAAATATCGAACCTTTTTAGTCATAGAGTTCTGAAACTTAAAGAACTCTATATCTATTTGTTTTACTCTATACTCTGGATATACATTAGGACTAATATCTTCTTTAGATAATAAAAGTCTATGATAACGTTCGCTATCTTTCTGTAAATAAAATAAAAACTGTCTATCTATATCATAGAAACCAACAAAATCTTCCCAATCATCATAAATATAAATCATACGCAAAATTCCTTATTAAACTAAAACTACATGTAGTCTCGGCATATCTGTACCTAATAATTGTGCACTCAAATGCTTACGCTGTAAAAATGCAAACTCTTCCTTATTGTGTATTAAATTTATATCAAACTTCTCCGAAGTAAGATTCAAAAAACTACGATAATCAAGTTCCCTGAAATTTCTACAAGTATCTTTATCTGCTATCACATACATGTGATGGTTACATTTACGTTTATTGTTAAGTACACGAGTCAAAGAATTAGTCAACGGATTTATAGGAATCCCAGCACACTTCTTTGCCCCTCTCGTATAATTTTGCACCTGACTTATATCAAACACTTTCGGGTATACAAAATCAAGGTCTTTATCTAAATAATCTACCCTAACTACTTGCATATGCCGACTATTTCCTTGTAATTTTATTGTATAATCTGATTCCTTATTCAAGTAAATATCACAATTATAAAACCCAAAGCCAAGTTGAAATAACTGCTCAAATACGGTTTTATCCTTTAAATTAAACCTATGCACTCCCAAAGGAATCTTTATTACTTTTTGTAATCTTTGTAGATAAGAAGCTAAATCTGATGTCAATTCACATAAAGTATCCTTACCATCTATAAGATTTATCCAAGCACAAGTTTGCATTGTAGCACCTACATAATAGGATGCAGAACTATTATTTACGGCTACAGTAACTACCTCACAAGTTATCTTTCTTTCAGTAAAATAAAGTACCAAATTTTCAGGTAATCGCCCAAAGCGCATATCTAATGAATTCACATCTATAATGTGGTCACTGTCTGTAAAACAATTTATGCAAAAATACTCTGAAAACCTGCGTTTATCGTAAGGTTCACAAGTTACATAATCATCTTCAGTAAACTTAAACTGTTTAATCTCTGTCATAAGGCGTACAAGTCTATTTCTATCAGAAAGGAGATAATATTTCGACCAAGAAAACGGCTCAAAATAAAGAATTTTATCAGTGGCGCACCAAATAGGGAGGTATTCACGCTTACGTGCACCCCATACCTTAATCAAATCTGATATAACAATATACTCTTTATGCTTGAGCGTCTGCAACTGTACCACCTAAAAACTTCAATTTAAGAATGTTATCAACATTCATAAACCCTGTATCAACATCCCCAAAATCTGTATGCGAATCCAGCTTCTGTGCTTCAAGAATCAAAGCGATACAAGCCTGTCTACCACAGGGCTTAATCTTCAATGCGTCATCAAAAACATCATCAAATAATCGACAAAATTGTATAAATCTTTTATCCATCAAAGCGTCTCCTTAACACAATAAAAAGCCTCAACATATATTGTTGAGGCTTAATACTTAAACATAAACTACATCTACTCTACGTACCTTGCCATCAGCACATTCAACTGTATACTTTCCTGACTTAAAGGAGAAACCTGTAACTCTACCAGGAACATCTTTATTATACACCTTCACAAAGACAGTTGAACCAATAATTCTTTCATAACTACCAATAAAAGGTTGCTTAACTCCCATAATATTTACCTCCTCTGTTTATTTGCTCGTTTCTGTACCTTTTCATCTTCACGCAACCCAATCCCAAGATATGTAGCAACCAGATAAGTCAAACCTAATTCTTTACGTTTTGCCCGAACACGTTTAGGGTCTACGTTATACATTTTCCCTATTTTCTTGTAATTCAACCCTTGTACATACCAAAGGTCAAAATACTGTCTTTGTGTTAATTTTTCAAAATCATCTTCGGTCAAAATCTGTTCATTATTAGCCATTAGCTTATACCTCTTAGGAATAATTTAGGTCGGCTGTAAAATAGACAATCTACTTAATTTTTACTGTTGCCTACATACAAGGAGGTAAATCAACTCATTAAAAACTTACCCTACTTCTAATTATCTACCTATTTCTCCAAACTCCTTCTTCAATATCTGTTTCATTTCATACATACGGTCATCTGCCAATTTTTTCACACTTTCAAAAGAATCCCCGCAAAAACCGTCTGCAATACCATAACTCAACACACACTTAAAAGCGTCAGTTTCCCTATTTAAGACTCCAACTGTCGGATACCAAGAATTCAACAAAGTTATAACTCTATCTACGGGGATATTCGTAAGCACTATCATAAATTCGTCACCACCTACTCTATACACATCACCGTATTTAGACCAAAAGTTTAACTTATTAGCAGCACTAATTAAAAGATTATCCCCTGCTTTATGTCCACATGTATCATTCATACGTTTTAAATTATTGACATCAATAAATATAATAACAAATTGTTCAGACTGTTCATATTCAGCAACCATATCTTGTAAATGCGCCACATTATAACAATTAGTTAAAGCATCTCTACTACTATTGTCTAATATACTATTCATATTGATAATATGTTCACACAACACATCACTAAGATGCTTATATTTGCCTATAAGTTTTGGCACAATCCAAACACCTTTTTCCTCTAATGTATCTAATTTACTAAAATCTATTGATGCGACGGTGAAATCTATATCCTTAATAGCCGTCCAAAGAGTAGTTAAAGACTTTCTTAACCTAATTAAATACACCAATAACAATATAATTATTAAAAACAATATTATACAAATTATAATCATACAACCATCTCATGTACATAAGTAGTGTCTTTATCCATTACTGTACTTACAAATTCCCAATATGTTTTTGACTGCTTCTCTTTTAATATATTAAATTGAGTATCTTGTATCCACTGTGGGCTTGCAATTGTTATACCAACTTTATCCGCAGCATTTAAATAAGGCCAGTAATCGTCTATAAATAAAGCCTCCGAATGGTCTAAATAACGAGATTTTAAATAACTTTGCATAAAATCCACTTTATCACAATCTATGCCTACACTATAATACTCATTTAATAATCCATTACAATACTTATCACACCATCGAACCTTAGCTCCCAAAAGTAAATTACTACAATCGGTTAATAACACAATCAAAGAACCTTGTTCTTTTACTTGTTCCAAATACTTTATAAGACCTATATTTGGCTTACTACCAAAAATTGTACCATATAAATCGTCATCTTCCGTATGTAATAGGCACTCTTTTATATCAATCGCTTTATTATGTAGGCACAAAGTACCATCAAAGTCTACAAATACAAACTTATACATACAAACCTCACTTATCTCCAACTAATTCTTCAAAATAATCTTCCCCAGTTGTAATAGCAATTACCTTTGGAATATCTTGCGTCACATTAGTAGTAGTCCCCACAATAATACTCGTAGGTATTGCGTCATGCTTTGAAGGCATACCTATATGCGTAGGTTTAGATTGCGTAGCAAATAACCATACTAAGACGAAACACAAAAATACTACAAGTAGGCTACCTACAACAATAAGAACAAATTTCTCTACTTTTTTTGCTCTATCAGACATATAAATCCTCTTATTTATTGTCTAAAGGCTCGTCATCCTCCGTAGAAATTGGTGCGTTCGCAACCTTACTCTCAGTTTCCATAGCAACTGGAACAAACATATATTTAATATTCTGTGAATCTTTCTTAAATACTTTACGCCATACTTTACGCCATAACCAAATGAATAACAGTACAAATACACTTAGTATAATAACAATAGGTATAGCAACAATACAACCCATAAATACATCTACTGTTCTTTCTATACCTTCCATAAATACATTTTTAAGATTTACGTGTAAGGCTTGACGGATTGGGTGCTCAACATCTCTTTCTTCCGATGCACTCAGCCATACTGTCGAATAGGATACACGACCCTCCAACAAACGCTTTTGTCCATTATAACTATCCAAATTTGCTTGTACTTCTGATAATCTCTGTTCTATTGTTATCATATCTTCTACTTCCGTAGTCATAGATAACAACCTATTCAATTCTTTCTGCTCAGTCTCCAATGCCGAAATATGTGCATTTACATCAACATACTCAAGAGAAACATCCTCCGAAGTTACATTCTTTGAAGTTATTTTTGCTGTACCATCAACATCATTAATAAACTCATCCAAATGCTCCGCAGGTATTCTTATTGTATAGTTTGCATACCTATGCGTAGCCCATTCGGAATCATAATTATTAACATTTACTTGCTCAAAATAACCATCGAATGATTCTACAATAGTAGTAACACTATCTGTAAATTCTTCAAGATTAGCGACATCCACAGACATATCTGCATTTCTAACCACCATCATAGTATTCTTAACTATATCCGCTTCAGTATAATCTCTGTACTCGTCATAATACATAGCAGAATCTTCAACCGTCATAGAATTAGACATTGCCATATCTTTAGACGCAAAATTACTACCTACTATACCTTCAGTAAATGTATTTCCACAGCCTACGAGTAAACAACAAACAAGTAACCCAAGCAATAAATAACTCTTATTCCTTAATCTCATAACTATTCCTCTTCTCCTCACTTGATACTAATTCCTGTATATCGCAATAAGAATCCATCAAATCTAATATAACATCCATACCTTCAAGGCTAATATCCCCTTGAATACATTGTATTATGCCACCATAACATATTTTTCCATTATAGCAACCAGACTCAATATATCGACTCATAGACCACAACCTTAAACTTACAATACTGTTTTAGTATAACCTAAATACTTTTATTTCTCAACCTTTAATAGTATAAATATAATAATTAGTATAAAAAACTCCTCTTATCAAACTGATAAGAGGAGTCCACAATAATATAAATAATTATGCATTTGCTACCATAGCATACTGTCCTAATTTTCGACTAATATCTGATGGAGAAAACTGCCTAAATATCCTAATAATATTTGTAGTACCAAACAGTCGAATCATATCTTGTTCGTCAAGTCCATCATCTTTACTACCGCAAACTAACTTACGCCCAATAGACCAAGCCTCGTCCTGTCCCTCGATAAGTCCTAACTTATACATAGCATCATCATCTACCTTATGAAGCATATCCAAATCACTTGTAGCCAATGTAACATTTGGCATACCGTCAACTGCATAAATAGCCTTGCCCGATACATCTTTTGAAATAGCCTTATCTCTGTCCACTTCGATTACATAAAGTTCCTTACACATATATAAACCTCCTTAAACTAAATGGTTTTTAACGCTGACGGTATAAAAATTACTCTACTTATTCGCAAAAAAATAATGACTTGAATCCTATTGGCATACTTAACAATTTTTTACTCTACAACCGACAATTCACAATCAGACATTCTACAATGTATATAACATTCTTTACTACAACCCTTTTTAGTTATTTGGCAAATATCCTCATATCTTGCAAAGCATACTGAACAATCGTGCGGAATATTATAGTCCTTTACGCAAAGATTACCATTCACATCAACACATAACGGACATTGTTCAGGCATAGTATGTGTATGCATTGCATGCATACAATCTATTTTTGCTATTTGACAAAAATTACCATTTCTGGCAAAACAAGTAGAACAATCATGTGGTAACTTAACATTAGAAATAACTAAATCCATAAAAAATCTCCTTTATTATTCAAAAATATATTTTATACCTCATCTAAATTACGATATTAACTTTTGGGAATTATAGAATTACTACTCACATTTTCACAAGAGAATGAACGAATAATACTAAACTTTATCATTAATCTAAACCTCGTTAGCAAAAATTACGTGTATCGTTACAATAGCACAAACCGTTAAATAAATCAATCATACAAAATTAAATTTTTAGGTTGCACATTAGTAAGTCCAAGCAACTGATTATGTATGCCTTGATTTATAATCGTTTGCTGTTTTGACTGTACTTCTTTCAAACTTGAAAATCTTTTATACACAGGCCACCCAGAATCTAAACCATAAACTTTAGCACTAATAGCATCGGTAACAAGATAAATTGCCTGATTTTTATTGTTAAGATTATTAGGACTCTTAAACTTAAAACTATCTACAACAAGTCTATCTATATAACTACCCAAAAGATGTACTTTGGGCAAATAAATCATATAACTACCTGGCTTATCACTGTCTATCTTAAAGGAATCTATAATACTAAGACTGCCTAGGCCTGTTAATTCTATTTCTTTTGTACTCAAATCTGTGATGGGTGCTGTGATTTGTGCATATTGCTGAAAGAACAAATAATCCCTTGCACCGTTACTATTGAAAGTATATGTTGGCTCTATATATTTCGAGGAAAAATCACATCGAACGTCGTTATCCCAAATAATCGGCATATTGCAAATATTACAAGGTATATGGGGTTCTTTAACGTCCGCACTTACTTCACAAATACGAAAGCCCATATCAAATTTGGAATACGAGCCTTCCAATGTATATTTAATCCCCCCACGAGTAACAAAAAACATATTCGCAACAACATTCGTATTCTTATTGACTATCACATAATCTTTAATGTCTTTATACTCATACTCAGCTACAATATCCGTATGTTTGCGTAAAAAATTTATTAAAGAAGCAATAGTATTATAAAGACTATTTTTTTCAGAATAAACTAATCTACATATACCTTTTATTTCTATAACATTACTACGCTTATATTGTGCTTCAAAAAACTTCAGTAAATTAGCATCTGGAATACAGTAAAAAATCTTACCCTCTATATCTTCCAACATATAAACTGATTGATTACGTGAAGCACCCAAATTAGCACGGGTTTCTCTACCTGATACGGTCTTTGCCACTAATCTATATACCATAGCTATACCTCAATATAACAATACTTCGCTTGTACACCTAACAACCTATTGTGTACTATTCGTTTTCTTAATTCATGTTCTACACTTTTAACTTCAAAAAAACTTTGAAATTTAACACCTTCCAAAGGTAAACAACCTATCTGCTCAATCAAATAATCTAAAACTTGTGTTGCACGATGATACTCTATAGCACCACGTTTACCTATAAAAACTACAACACCATTAGTATCTATAAAAAAAGAATTTTGTAACTTCTTAATCTCACCCGTGGTAGTAACATTCGGTAAAT
>JAEEGL011324804.1_pt1 | contig 12200 bp, 7 predicted proteins | sample 9134231 | NCBI WGS metagenome assembly JAEEGL01 (sample SAMN16246548, study PRJNA631951) | gut metagenome | biome: gut microbiome; feature: rumen; material: fiber-attached | host: Bos | place: Iran: Karaj | collected 2018-10
CGGGGCGGCGGCGAATCTGCGCTGGCCCCGATGTATGGGCGGCGTGTGCCGCGGGGCTTTGCCCCGCGGGCCAATGTGCGCGGGCGGGGCCTGGCGCTTCACGGGCGGGCTGGCTTTGCGGGGCGGTGCAAATATGAGGACTGGCGCCTTCATCCAGCCATGCAAACGACGGGGGGCTTCGCTTCGCTCCGCCCCCCGCACCCCCCGCTCCGCGAGCATCGGGCGCTGGGCGGGGAGTTTCGGCGGTTGTGTGCCGCCGGCGAAAAGCCGGCGGGCCAATCGGCGCGGTTGGCTATGTCGCGGGCCACTGGATGGTGTCGAGGACGGTGCGGAGGTGCGGGATGCTGGGCTGGACGGAGGCGGGGGTCTCGTCGAGGATCGCGAAGGCGACGGCGAGGCCGAACTTGGGTGCGAGATAGCGGTGGGGGCGGCTGTATTTGCCGCCGCAGAGTTGGATGAAGGGCTGCGCGAGGGCGCGTTTGAGGAGCATGGTGGCGCGGAAGGCCTCCAGGAGTTCCTCCTCGGTGTCGGCGCGGGTCACGATCTTGAGGATGTCCGCGCCGCGCGCGGCCTGCTCGCGCAGATGCGCGAGGATGGCCTCGGCGGTGAAGGCCTGGTGCGTGTGGCTGGACATCACGACCTTCGCCCCGAGGTCGTGGAACTGCCGAATCAGCGCCTTCTGGCGCACGATCGCCTCAGGCTTCATCGTGAGCTCATTCGCGGCGGGGTCGTAGAGGTCGCCCATCACGTCGACGACCTCGGCGCCCGCCCGCGCGGCCGCAAAGAGGCACTCCTGGCGCGCGTCGTCGTCGCCGCCGAGCCACTTGTCGCCGCGGTAGTCGATGAACATGAAGGGGAGTTGCGGCGCGGCGTCCATCAGGCGCCGCAGATTGTCCTCGGTGCGCTGTTCTGGGGGCATCTGCATCATCTGGATGGCGATGCCCTGCGCGCCTTGCTCGGCGGCGTTTCGGATCATGGCGAGGGTGCCTTCCTGGTCGTCGGCGGGGGTGAGCAGGGCGGTGACGACAGTCGCGGGCTGGTTGAAGAAGGAGTTGCGCATTCTGGTCGGAGGGGGGTTACTTGTGTCGGCGGAAGTCGGATGGGCTTTCGCCCGTCTGCTGCTTGAAGACCTTGCTCAGGTGGAATTCGCTGGAGAAGCCGCAGGCCTGCGCGATGCTGCGCAGTTTCTCCTCGGTGGTCGTGAGCAGTTTCTTCGCGTGCGCAATGCGGACAGAGCGCAGGAGCTGGGAGAAGCTGCAGCCCATCGACTGCTTGATGAAAGTGCTGGCGTAGGCGGTCGAGAGGTTCAGCTGGCGCGCGACATCCCCCAGGGTGACGGGGGCGCCGTGGCGCTCCTCCAGGTAGTCCAGGAGGTTGCGCACGCGGAAGTCGTAGGCGAAGTTCAGGATGTTCTCGTCGCAGAGGTAGTCGAGCAGGCCGCGCGCGAAAATCGACAGCACGGGCATGGTCCTGGCGACCAGCGCGTGGTCCACCTGCGGCAGCGCCGCATAGGCCTTGTAGAAGCCCTGCGGCAGCCCTTCGGGAGGCGCCGCGTCCCCTTGGCGGAAGTTGCCCGCGAACAGCACGCCGTAGTGGAAGTTGTCGCGCCGAAGCGGCACCGCGATCTGCCCGATGCCCTTCCAGCACACGGTGTAGTGCGGCGTCGGCTCATCCATGCACAACTGGTTCAGCGCATAGCGGCAGTGCTTTCTGCAGTCCCAGCAGAAACCCTCCGCGCAGCACGGAAACTTGCCGTGGGACTTGCGCCACTCGCTGAAGACGGCGCTCTTCTGGCGCGTCTGGAACCATCCCTCGTGGTCCACAATCGTGATCTGCAGTCCAAGGCACTGCTCCAGACGGCGGATCGCATTCTCGACGTACTCGCGCGGGTCCATTTTTGCCGCCCCCTCGGAGACCAGCTCCGGAGCCAGTGCGTCGCTCGATTTTGTCTTTGTCGGCATTTGGCTTCGCTCCCGTTGGCGGCTGAAAGGAAAATCGGGGGTACTATATCCCCGAAACGCCCGACTGGCTCCGAAGACTGCCGCGGCAAGGCACCCTCTAAAATGAATGAAAATGCAGTGAAATCAACAAAAAAAGCTGATGAAAATGCAGTTTCAAATCCAAAAATCCTTGATGAAAATGCAGTTTTCTCGACTTGTGAAATCGCGTTTTTTGTTTATAGTAAAGTGGATGTCGATTTTAGCTGTTTTTGCGAGCGAAAAATGGAACGAAATGTTGAAAAAGCATTGATGTCCTGGATGCGGGATGCCAAGCGGAAGCCGCTGGTTTTGCGAGGTGCGCGCCAAGTCGGGAAGACGTGGATGCTGCACGACTTCGGGCGTCGGCATTTCCGGCGGTGCGTAGTGTGCAACTTTGACCGTGATGAGGATTTGAAGGCGCTGTTCGCGAGCAAGTCCCCGGAGCGGATCCTCGGCAATCTGGAGCTGCTGTCCGGGCGCCAGATCATTCCAGGCGAGACGCTGCTCATCCTGGATGAGATCCAGGAATGCCCTGAAGCGCTGAATGCGCTCAAGTATTTCTTTGAGGAGAAACGTGACCTGCATGTGGCGGCGGCGGGAAGTCTGCTGGGAGTTCTGCTGGCACGGCACTCCTATCCAGTCGGCGCCGTCGACCTCATTGAAATGCGCCCGATGGACTTTTCGGAGTTCATTCGGGCGGTGGAGCCGGCGCTGCACCGCGCCTATTTGGAGCTGCCGTGGGACGAGCCGGTGCTGGAGCCTCTTCATCGACACCTGACCGAGCTCTATCACCAGTACCTCATCGTGGGGGGAATGCCGGAGTGCGTCGCGGACTGGGCGGATCGGCGCGACCCCGCGTCCATCCTGCGACGCCAGCGCGCACTTCTCCGCTTCTACGAGGGGGACTTCGGGAAACACGCGAATGCCGTCAATGCGGCGAAATGCCTGCAGGTCTTCCAGAGCGTGCCCGCCCAGTTGGCCAAGGCGAATGAGAAGTTCGTCTATGGCGCGGTGCGCCAGGGCGCCAGGGCGAAGGATCTGGAGGACGCCATCACCTGGAATGTCGCGGCGGGGCTCTTCCATCGCGTGCACAACCTGGCACGGATCGAGGTGCCGCTTCGGGCTTACCGCAAGGATGACGCTTTCAAGATCTTCCTGCATGACACCGGTCTCATCAAGGCGATGGCGGGCATCCCCAACGAGGCCATCCTGCTTCGGGACGCCTATCCATTCAAGGGTCAGTTGGCGGAAAACTTCATCTTGGAGCAGATAGTCGGCAAATTCGAGGTCGAACCATTCTATTTCGCCGACCATGCCGGGCGGGAGCTTGACTTCATTCTCCAGGTCGGCTCCGATCTCATTCCCATTGAGGTCAAGAGCGGCGAGAATGTCAAGGCCATCAGCCTCAAGAACTATCTCGCCAAACGCCAGCCGCCCCTCGCCATTCGCTTCTCCGAGCGAAATCTTTGCCGTCATGGCAATCTCCTCGATCTGCCGCTTTACCTGGCCGCAAGGCTGCCTGACCTGCTGAAGTCGGACACGGACGGCTTCCCCGCGTAGGAAATGGAGGCCGCCAGTGGGGGCGGTCGGGCTTCGCGCTCTTTCCACCCTCGGCTGGAATTATGTCGCCCATGGCGTTTTTCCCTGGCGACACCGCTCCGAAACGCCCCAGCCGTCTTCAATCATGTGGCCATTCCTTCCATTTCCTAAATTCATTCCGAATCGTAAAAATATATATGCAATTCATAAAATCCGCCATTTTGGAAACAAGGTCGGAGGGCTATAATAATACTGTGTCGTCTTTTGAGTCGCCGACATGCTTTTTGCTAGGAGGAAACGTCATGCGAACGAGTGAAGTGCGTTGTTTCACGCTGATTGAGCTGCTGGTGGTGATCGCGATCATCGCGATCCTGGCGTCGATGCTGCTGCCTGCGCTGGCGAAGGCGCGCGAGAAGGCGAAGGAGACGCGGTGCATCAGCAACCTGAAGCAGATTGCGCTGGCGCACGCGATGTACGCGGACGCTTTCAACGGGCTGTATGTGTACGCGACGCACGGCCCGAGCGGTTCGGCGACGCGCTGGCATGGCATACTCATCAGCAACGGCTACCTGCCCAAGAACTACGGGCTGCTAATCTGCCCGTCGTTCTCGCCGTTCAAGCCGCGCGGGGACGGCTACGACGGCTCGTGGGCCTACGGCGCGGCGGCGCCGTATTCGGGGGCGGCGCACTGGCTTCAGCCAGACATCCGCTATCCGAGCCAGAGTTTCTCGCACGCGGACAGCATCGACACGGTGCTGGCAGCCGCGAATGCGAAAGGGCGCTCGGTGCCGATCCAGCATATCTACATGCAGATGGGCAAGTTCAACAGCGGAGTGGGGCTGCACTTCCGCCATTCGTCCATGAAGACGGCGCAGGGCGCCTTCTTCGACGGTCACGCGACGGCCTTCACGAAGTACACCATGCTCGGCAACCGCCGCATGACCAAATACGACGTGATGGACGGGCCGTTCAGCGACGGCAAGTGGCCCGCGATGGAGTGCTACTACTACAACGACACCGTGCGCTGATTCCCTGGAGGCATCCATGAAAAAACACCTGCCGTCGCTGCTGGCCGTCCTGTTCTGCGCCCTCGTCCCGCCGCTTCGGGCGGCTGGGGAGGCCGACCTGTTCCCCCTGATGACCTGGGAGGGCTACAAGGCCAAGGCGGTGGCGGCGCCGAAAACGGGCGCCGCCAAAGGCCCCTCGGGGCAGGCGGCGGTGCGGATCGAGGCGACGGCGAAGGGGAACTTCCAGGGGGCGGTGGCGCACTTCGCGGCGCCCGTCGACTTCAGCCAATATGCGGCGCTGGAGTTCTGGATGCGGCACGGCATCACGCAGAAGAACGGCGGGAAGTTGTCGCTGGTGATGCATGTCCAGGGGGACTTCGGCCGAAGCCACTGCTCCTTTTCGGTGCCCTCGTCGGACTGGAGCCGGGTTGAAATCCCGCTGGACAAGGCGAGCTTCACCCCGCAGCGCGGCAACAGCGTCAACCTCGCGGGCGTGGCCTCCCTGCGCATCTATCCCTACGGCGGGATGAACGAGCCAGGCAAGTTCCTGGAGTTCGCGGGCTTCCGCCTGCTGCCGAAGTCGGGCGGGCCGCGCCCGCTGAAGGCGATGAACTACACGCACCTCGCGGCGCCGACCTCAGGCGAGGGCGGCTCGACGCTGACCGACGGCGACCTCGGGAAGAACGTCCACTTCCGCGCGTACAGCGACGACCCCGACATCGTCTTCGACCTGGGCGGGCGCTTCACGGTCGACGAGATCCGCGTGCACGCCAACAGCGCGCCGTCGCACAACTTCTCGGAGATCGCGGTGATGCTGAGCTTCGACCGCGCGGCGTGGCACGCGGCGGGGACACTGCGCAACACGGCGGAGGGGACGGAGCCGCGGCAGCTGGTGTACACCTTCCGCAGCCCCGACCGCCCGATGGTGGGCCGCTACGTCCGCCTCAAGGCGGCGCGCCCGCGCTCGGACTTCCCCGCGGAACTCTCCGAGGTCGAGTTCACGGGCCACGAGCCGACCGCGGAGGAGACCGCGCGCGCGGCGGAGGCCGCCTACGACCGCGGCGCGCCGATGCCGCCGCGCACTGAAAAGGACTACGTGAGGCTCGCGGGGAACGGCCTGGAACTCTGGATCTCCCGCGCGGACGGCGCGGTCAACGGCGTCTTCTGCGACGGGCGGCTCGTCGCCGAGCGCCTGACCCCGAAGTACACCCTGCAGACCCGCGAGAAGGACACCGCCGTCGACGGCCGCGGCGACCGCGTCGAGAAGATCGGCCTGGAGGCGGACGGCTCGGTGGCGGCGGTGCTCGCGAACCCTGGCCTGCCTGGGCTGCGCCTGCGGCGGACGTGGCACATCGAGGGCAACGCGCTGATGGTGAAGACCGAGGTGCTGGCAAACGGGATGAAGGAGCGGTTCTTCCTGCGCCTCGCGACCGAGGTCATCCTGGAGCCCTCCTTCCGCAGGGACGGCTTCTACGACCTGCCAGGCTCGGCGCTGGCGGCGGCGATGTTCCGCCTGCCGTCGGCGGAGGTGCAGGCGGACCGCACCCTCACCAACATCCCGACCATCGCCTTCGAGAACGCGAAGGCGGGCCTGACCCTCTGGCACACGCGCTACCGCGCCAACGGGCGCTTCACCTACATGGACGTGGGGACGGAGGAGGAGAACCTGCAGTTCTTCCGCCCCAACGGCTGGCTGCTGACCGCCGCGACCCTCGTCCCCGCCGACGCGCCGTCGCAGAGCTTCGAGGAGCGGCTGTCGTTCACGCGCGGCGGGATGATCCGCGCCTACGACGAATACATCTCCACGCCCGACGCGAAGGCCTTCCGAGGGCAGATCCGCCGCCCCGCGTGGCTGCGTGACCTGCGCTGCGACATCTCCCTCGGATGGGACGCCAACTACCCTGGCAGCAGCCGCCGCCACATCGCCAACATGACCGACGCCTTCTCGCCGCGCGGCTATATCCACGAGTGCGCGATGAGCGACCAGGACGGCATCTGGGGCGACCTGCCCGTGAAGGGCGAGATCCGAGGCTGGTTCGGCAACCGTAACACCGCCGAGGAACTGCGCGACAAGGTGCGCGCGCTGCGCAAGATGAACCCGCGCCTGAAACTGGGCTACTACACGTGGTTCTGGAGCGCCTTCCCGTGGAGCACGCCCGTGAAGACCCACCCCGAGTGGTTCGTGCGGACGCTGCGCTCGGGCGCGAAGGCGTCGTGGTTCCCAGGCGTCAACACCAACTACCTGCGCTTCTTCGGCATCAGGGAGTCGCGCGAGGAGGCGCGGAACCAGATCGTCAACTTCGTCAACTACTACGAGCAGGACAACTGGTACCTGGACGGCGGCAAGTCGGGCCCCTACGCGAAGGACTGGGACACCATGCGCATCGACGACCCGCTCGGCCAGACCGACTTCTACCTCGACGTGCGCCGCGCCATCAAGGAGGGGCACCCCGACCGCGTGGTCTTCTTCAACCACAGCGAGAACCCCCTGGGCGACCTGGGATACCTCGAGAGCTTCGGCGGCACCCTGACCAGCGAGTGGCGCCGCGGCGCGATCCTGATGTGGAAGTTCAAGCTCTACAACTACAAGGACCCGCTGCACCACTCGGTCTACATCTACTGGCTGCCGGGCGTCGACGGCGCCTTCCACAACTACATGGCGGGCGTCGGCGTCGTGGGCTCCTACTGCAGCCGCGGCTTCAGCGCCCGCGACCTGCCCTACATCGCGGCGCGCTACGAGATCCGCCAGGCGCAGCTGGCCGACGCGGGCATCCGCCCCGACTGGCGGCTCGACGCGGCCGAGGAGCTGGAGCTGATGGCGCTGCGCCAGGGCGGCAACGGCTGGCTCTTCATCAACCCCCACGGGGCCGCGAAGGCCGTGCGCGAGGTCTCCGTCGAGACCGCGCCGCTGGGCCTCTCCGACCCGTCGAGGCCGATCCACGCGTGGCTCTACACCATCCGCGACGGCCGCCAGTACAAGGGCACCTTCGCGGAGCCCGCGGTCGCGCGCGCCTACCAGTCCAGCGGCTGGATCGCGGAGCGCGCGGTCGTGCCGCGCTACCTGGGGGCGTTCCCTTACGCGGCGCGCTTCACGCGCCAGGTGGAGGCGGAGCCAGGCGTCGCGCAGGTGCTGATGCTCTCGCAGACGCCCGCGGTGGTCGTCTCCGTCGCGGGCGAGCCCTCGCACTACTACCTGGCGGGGCAGCCTGGCATCCGCCTGGAGGGGGACGGGCGGCGCTTCACGGTCGAGAGCGAGGAGCCCTGCGAGATCGGCCTGATGCTCCCCGAGGGCCAGTCGGCCGCCTCCGTCACGGTCAACGGCAGGCCCGCCGAGGCCACTTTGCGCGCCGAGGCGGGGATGCGCCTCGCAATCGTGCCCGTGGGGAAGGGCAGGAGCGAGATCGAACTCGCGACCAGGCCCGGCGCCGCGCCCGTCGCCACCGCGCTGGAGGTCTCGCGCAAGGGGCGGACGCTCACGGTGAAGGTCGCCCCCGAGGGCGCGCCAGTGCAGATCTACGAGGCGGGGCGCCTCGCGCTGTCGCGCACAGGCTCGTTCACCCTGGAGCTCCCCGACACCGTGCGCGACGGCGACTACGAGGCCGTTTCAGGCGGCCTGCGCCGTCCATTCACCCTGAAGAAACTCGGCAGGCCGATGAAGCTGCGGCCGATCCTCCTGCCGCAGAAGGCGCGGACCGAGACCGCGAAGGTGGAGGCGACCGTCCGAGGCGTCCGCGTGCTGTCGCGCGGGACCTCGGCCACGGAGGCGTGCGGCTACGCGTCCGCGGACGCGGGGCGCCTCGTCCTGAAGGCGGGGACGCACCGTTTCTACGAGAGCCACTTCAACCGCTTGTCCGCGATGCTGGAGATCCAGGCGCGGCGCTATCTGCGGCTGCGGCTTGCGAGCGGCTTCTGGTTCCACAACGTCTTCGGCTACCAGCCCAAGCGCCACAGCGTCCGCCTTTCGCGCCCCGACGTCTTCGGCGGGCTGGTGCTGGACTTCGGGACGCCCGCGGGATACACGGTCCGCAGCGCGGCGGGCCTGGGGATCCAGAACGAGAAGCGGGACACGGCGCAGCCCGAAGGCTGGGGCAAGCGCGCGAAGCAGGACCACGTCTATCTCCTCGACGGCATCCTGGTCGACGAGAAGACGAAGGAGAAGGAGGTCTGGATCGATTTGCATTCCCTCGGCGCGCCCGAGGACTGGGACGGGCGCCTCTGCCTCGCCGTGCATCTGGAGGACATCTGCCCCGACCGCAGCCTCGCCGTCGAAGTCGTGGAGAGCGCCGACCAGCTGCCGAATGGCGCGAAGGCGCTGAAGCCGCAGGAACTCGGCCGCGTCGAGCCCATGCTGCTCGGGATCCCGCGGATCCAGGGCGCGCCCGACTGGAAGGCGCTCCCCGCGCTGGGCGAGATGCATGCGGTGAAGTCGGCGATGCCGCCGCTGAAGACGGTGGTCAAGGCCGCCTACGACGACAAGAACCTCTATTTCCACTATCGCTGCGAGGAGGAGCCAGGCCGCATCCTGAACACCGAGGGCGGCAAGATCAACAAGCCGTGGCTCGGCGACGGCATCGAGTTCTTCGTCGGGAAGACCGACGAACCTGGCATGATCTACCACGTGGTGCTGGATGTCGCCAACGCCCGCTTCGTCGAGATCGCCAGGTTGGTGCGGGAGCCAGGCGCGCGGAACATCGAGCGCGCCGATTCCACCGTCAAGGCCGCCTTCGCGGTGCGCGACGGACAGTGGGAGGCCGTCGTGACGCTCCCCTGGGGCGAACTGGGCGGACGCCCCGAGGCGGGGAAGCCCGTCCCCTTCAACCTGATGCGCAACCGCCTGGAGCAGGGCAAGTTCGGCCACTACATCCTGGCGCCTGGAACCGAATACTATTCGGGACGGCAATGCCAGTTCCGCCTGGCCAGGTAATCTGGAGGCACTGCGTTCCCGACCAGACAAGGAGTTGACCGATGAAACCTGGATTTGCCCATTACCCCGATCTGCGCTGGGGGTTGTCGACGCTGGGATGCCCCGAGTACAGCCTGCCCCAGGCGATCGACCTTGCCGACGAATACGGCATTGAGTTCCTGGAGATCCGCACGCTGAACAACTCCGTCGACTGCCACGAGACGCTGCACCGCCCGGAGAACCAGCCCGCGATGAAGCGCCTCGCGGAGGCGGGGCGCTGCCGCGTCCTCGACAGTTCCTTCGGCCTTGCCGCGGTCAGTCCGCAGGCGCGGGAGGCGCTGGCGAAGATCGCCGCCACCGCCGACGACTTCGGCATCCCCTATGTCCGCGTCTTCGGCGGCGGGAACTACGGTGAACCGCTGGACGAGGCGCGCGCCGCCGCCGCGCGCCAGAACCTGGAGTGGTATGCGGGCCAGGGCTTCCGCGCCCAACTCGCGCTGGAGACCCACGACATCTGCTCCTCCGCCGACTTCTGCCTCGAACTCCAGCGCCAGTGCGGCCAGGCGTTCCCCATCGTCTGGGACGCCCACCACACCCACCACATCGCCGACGAGGCCTTCCAGGAGAGTTTCGGCAAACTGAAGGATTCCATCGTCGGCGTCCACTTCAAGGACAGCCACCATGTCCTGGACGAGAACGGCGCGCGCCAATGCTCGTATGACCTCATCGGGCAGGGGACGGTGCCGCTGCGGGAACTCTTCGGCCTCCTGGAGCAGGCCCGCTTCGCGGGGCCAGTGACGCTGGAGCACGAGAAGTTCTGGCGCAGGCAACTTCCCGAGATCCGTCCGATGCTGGATTCGTGGATGGCATTCTGCAACGGACGGTGAACATGGACAATGTTGATCCACAATTGCAGGAATGCACTCCGGAGGCGCTGGCGGGGCGTTTCCTGAGCCAGCCGCCTCCGCCAGGCTGGCGGCCCAGCGGGATGACGCGCGCGGCCTATCTGGACATCGTGGAGCGGGTCGTGCGCCACGCGCTGCCCTGGGTCGATGCGGGGGGCGCCGTCATCGACCCCGTGCTGCATCGGGAGCACGCGCAGACCTCGCCGCGCTTCGCCTCGTCCTGCGCGGTGCTCCTCCATTTCGGGCGCGGCCTGGAAATGCGGGAGACGCTCTTCAAGGTCATGGACCACTGCTGCGAGGGCCTGCGGCGCGCGGATTCCGTGGAGCGCTCGCCGGACTTCTGGATGCGGGAGCTCGCCACGGCTTACATCTGCCTGGAGGGAATCGCGCCCGAGGAGCGCCGCGCGCGGTGGGCGCGGGAATTGTCCGAGGTCGTCCCCGAGCGGAACTACAAGTGCGCGAGCCCGCTGCCAGGGCGTCGGCGCAGTTTCCACAACTGGGCCATCTACGCCGCCGCGGGGGAGAGCATGCGGGAGGCCGCAGGCATCGGCGGGCCGTCGGACGCGCTGTGGGGGAGGCGCTTCTTCGACGCGTATGTCCGCCAGCAGCTGTGGCGCTTCAACGAGTTCGGGATGTACCAGGATCCCGGGGACCCGATCACCTACGACATCGCCACGCGCCTCCAATTGGAGACCGCGCTCGCGACGGGATACGACGGCGTCTGGCGCGGCGGCCTGCGCCAGATCCTCGACGACGCGATGTTCCCGACGCTGCTGTTCATGTCGCCGACGGGGCATGTCCCCTTCGGCGGGCGCTCCTCGCAGTTCTATTTCGAGGAGGGCATCGTCTGCGCGCTGTGCGAACTGGCGGCCGCGCGCCGCAAGGACGACGACCCGCGCCTGGCGGGGGCCTTCAAGCGCCAGGCCCATCTCTCGGCCCAGGCCGTCTTCCCTGGACTGCTGCGCGCGGACGGACGGCTCTTCCATGTGAAGAACCGCTTCCCGCCCGAAACGCGGCACGGCTGCGATTCCTACGGGCACTATTCGGTCTACAGCCTCTTCGCCGCGTCGGTCTTCGCGCTGGCCGCGTGGTTTGCCGACGACGCCATCCCCGAGGCCCCCGCCGTCTCCGAAATGGGCGGCTACGCCTTCGGCCTTCCCGACAACTTCCACAAGTTCTTCTGCAACTTCAACGGGGCCTTCCTGGAGTTCGATCTGCGCCCTAACCCCCTCCACGACGCCTGCGGCCTCGGGCGGATCCTGCTGCCTGGCCTCCCGTGGGGGCTGCTGCCTGTGCTGCCGTTCGCGCAGGAACCAGTCTACACCATCGCGCCTGAACTGCCAAAGAACCGATGCCCTTCCGCCGTCGCGCCCGAGTGGTTCGACGCCGCGGGGACTCTCCGCCGCCTCGCCGCGTCCGATGGCCCGCCAGGCGCCTTCAGCCAGATCGCGCCAGGTGTCTGGCAGGTCCGCTACGAGGCCTGGGGCGCGCAGGCCACATACACCGCCGATTTGCGCACCCAGGGGCAGCTCGCCCTTGATGTCCGCCTTGACGGCGACGCCGTCTCCCCCGCCCTGATCATCCCCGTCCTCCGCTTCGACGGCGAAAACCGCCCGACGCTGGAGCTCGACGGGGCCTCCTTCACCGCAGACATGCAGGACTGCACCCTGCGCGTCACCAGCGACGGCGAGGGCGCCTGTCTCGACGGCCCCGCCGTCAACCGCACTGGCCTCTATGAGCGCATCCGCATCCCCTTCTGCGGCGCCGCCATCCATATTGTGATGCGCGCCATGGCTGGGGAATAGGCCGCTTGCGGATGCCGCCCCGCGCAGATTCGCCGCCGCCTCGGATGCCAGCGCACATTGGC
>JAEEGL012179475.1_pt1 | contig 12200 bp, 7 predicted proteins | sample 9134231 | NCBI WGS metagenome assembly JAEEGL01 (sample SAMN16246548, study PRJNA631951) | gut metagenome | biome: gut microbiome; feature: rumen; material: fiber-attached | host: Bos | place: Iran: Karaj | collected 2018-10
CCATCTGAAAAATCTCTTGCTATATTTTTTTTTTGCTTACTTAAAGGAATTGAATCTATCCATTCATAAATTAACATTAATTCTTCTTCTTCTATTTCTTCCATTTTATTTTTAAAAAATAAAACTTAAAAAATAATTTTAACAATAAAACAATATTTAAAAATTAAATTTTTTAATATATAATCCATACATAGAACAATCAAATTGAATTATTTTAACTAAATCTCTATTATAATAAAAAATTTAATAAAATCATTTTAAATAAAATTATAATTATTTAACATAAAAAAAAGAGGAAATTAAATTTTAATTTTTTTAATATTTTAAATATTTTAAAATGTATAAAATTAAAATTTTGTATAAATATAATATAATCTAAAAAAAGAAATAATTTATATTAGAATTAAAGTTGGATATATAGATTATATTTAAAAAATGATTTGATGTTTTTTAATAAATCTTAAAATTAAAAATAAAGTAAATATTTTTTGTCCTTATATTACCTTTTATAAACTTTATTTTTGAAGGAAAAAAAATTAAAAATTTTACTTTAAAAAAATTAATTCCAATATTTCTCATAAAATATTAACTAAAATATTTATCCCATTAATCATTTATAAATATATGATAGAATATAAAATGTAATATTTAATATTTAATAATAATCTTTATAATAAGATAGAATACAAAATTATTTATTTTGTAGTTTTTTATTATTATATTTCAAATCATTAGTGGTAATTTGATATTTTTTTACAGTTTCTGAATTAAGATTATTTTTATTAAAACAAACAAAAATACTTTCATCATTAAATATAACTGAAGATTCATTATTAGTATTAGAAATAAGAGAATCAAATTTTGAAACTTTATTATTTTTATTATAATTTCTAAAAGAAGCATTATCACTATTATCTGTAGTTCTTCTTAAACTAAAAAAAGAATTTATTTTATTACTATTTGAATTTTTTAAAGATCTTTCAATTCTTAATTCAATTGGATATAAAATAAGTAAAACTTCATTTCTAATATGATTAACTAAACATTCTTTAAATATCATATAAAATACTTTCATTTTTATTCCAAATTTAACAATTATTTCTTCTTTTTTTTCCATTTTTAATTTTTCTTTTAAGTGTTTTTTATCTTCTTCATTTCTATAACAACATTTTTTAGTATAAAAATTCCATTTATTATAATTAACTTTTTTCTTAATTAAACTAATATATTTATCAGATTTTAAAACATCATATTCATTAGCATTAATATTTTTACTTTTCAAAAAAACTTTTTTTTCCCCTATTTCTTCCTCTAATTGTTCTTCATTATATTTAATAATATTATTCCCATCATTTGTAAAATAATTAATTCTTTTTCCAACAATATCATTCTTTTGTATTTTATTCAAAGTCATTTTTTTATTAACAATATCAACAATTAATTGTCCAGTTTTACCAGAATATTTCATATCATGTTCTTTTGTCATATTTTTATCAACATTATTATTTTCTTTAATCATTTTTCTTAAAAAAGCTTTAATATTAAAGCCTACTTCACTATAAGGTCTTGGAAAATTTTTTAATCCTGTAATATTACCTTTTCCTAATAATTTAGATAATTTTTCATATTCTCCTTCTTCTAATTTTGTATATTTATTTTCTTTAATATTTATTTCTTTTTCTATATATTTATATATTGGAATATCAACTTGAATTGATATATCATTTGTATTTATCATACTTTTAAAAAAAATGGCTCTTATTAATTTTCTCATTTGACCTATAAAAAAATAAAAATATTTTTTTCTTCCTTCTAAACAAATTTTTACAACAAATCTAATAATAATTAATCTATCAGAAATAATATCTTTTCTTATTAAATGACCACGAAAAACTTTTTGTATTTTAATTACTTTTTTTAAATATACATTTTTAAACCATTTTCTCCAATATCTTTGAATAAAAATTAATCTTTTACCAAATAATTTAGTAATATTTGTTTTTTTTAATTGAACATTATATTCTTGTCTTCTTATAACTTTATTCACTCTTTTTATTAAATCTGCATTAACTGAAGATTGAATTAAAGACTTTTTTGGTATTGGAGTAATTTTTTTTTCTGAAGGTGTTTTTTTTATAACTGATACTTTATTTATATTTAAATTATTTACTGTTTCAGTAAAACTTCGATGTGTTTTATTTGATCTATTTGATCTATTTGAATTATTTGAATTATTTGATTTATTTGATTTAAATGAATTCATTGAATTTATTCTACAAAGTGAATTTTTAAAAGTCATATTTTTTGATGTTATTGATGATATTGATTTTCTAAAATTTTTTCTTGGGTCTATTTTTTTTTCTTTAACTTGTAATTCATTTCTTAAATTTTCAACTGAATTATTTTTTAATTTTTGTAATTTTTTTTCTGATATAGATTTCTTTTTATTTGAAAAATTATTATTATTAATATTTGCTGTAGATGTCATGTTTTTTTCAGTTAATGCAATTAATTCATTATATTGTTCTTTTATTTTATTTAATTTATTTATTTGAGGTAAAAGGGAAAATAAAACTTCTTTTCTTTTTTTTTCAGAAAAATTACTTGGTTTATTATTATCTTTCTTTTTTATTATACTATTTAAATTAGTTTTATTATTACTCATATTCATATTATTTATTTTATTAGGAATTTCGGTTTTAACAAAACTTTGATTTTTAAAATGAATTATATTTCTAGAAGAAACATTTTTTGGATTAGGAATAAAGTTAATTGAACTTTTATCTACTTTTACTGTTTTAGTTCTTTGTTTTTTATTTCTTGTATTTAGAGTTTGTCCTGTTGTATTTGAAGTTGATACTGTATCTTTTTGATTAACTATATTTCAGTTATTTTATTTATTTTTACTATCTACTCCTTTACTATTTATTGAAATATCTGATTTAAAACTTAAAACATCAAAATTCATTTTTTTTATATAAAAAAAATTTTTTTTTAAATGTATGAAATTATTTTTTTTTTCTTTTATTAAAAATATAATAAAAATTTAATTAAATTATAACAATTTTTTTATAAATTTTTTTTATTTATAAAATAAAGAAGAATAATTTAATAAAGAAAAATAAAATTTAATCTTTATTTCTCTTGATAATAAATAAATTTTAATTTAAAAAAAATATAAACTCAATTATTTTTATACATTTAAACTTTAAAAATTTCTTTTTTCATATTCAAAATTTTAAATCTCATTTCATAATCATCTAAAGTTTTTGAATATTCTTCATTTTTAGGATAAATTTGTTTAGGTGAGACATTAATTAATTTAATTCCTTTACTAATTTCTTTATTTCTTAATTTATATGTTTTATTATTTTTTCCTTTTAAAGTAATAATTTGACTATGAACAATATTATTTAAATCATCATTTTGAATTCTTTTTTGATTTATCTTATTATTACTTAAAGCATTATTTATATTATCACTATTAATTTTTTTTCTTTTTTTCATTATTGGAATGATAATAGAATTTTTTTTTAATTGAGTTTCAAAAATACTATTATTCATATTTTTTGAATATTCAACTTGTTGATTTACTAAAATTGATTCTAAATTATTATTATCTGAAATTGGTTTATTTGATTCAGAATAAACATAATCTATTTGGGACATTAATTTATTTCTATAATTATTGTTTGTATTTGAATAATGTGGTTCTGAATAAAAGTTTTTTCCATCTTCTATTATTTCATTTACTTTATTAAATTTTATTGACCTACTGTTTCTTTCATCAAATACAAAAAATAATTTTGATATTATTTTTGGATCAAATGGAGGAAGTTTTCTATTTTTTTTTATTTGATTTGAATATTTTTTATTGATATTTTCCATTTTTTTTGGAGTTTTATTTTTTTTTTGCTTTTGTTTTTTTTTAATTTTTGTAAATTAAGTAAATTTAAAAAATAAAAAAAAATTTAAAAAAAAATTCACTTTTTAATTTAATAATTGTTTATATTATGTTTCATAAATTTCTAAATGTAATTAATATTATTAAATAAACTTTTCCTAAATTATTTTTTCAAAAATATAATCGATATAATTAATTAAAAACCTTTTAATTACAAATTAAAAAAAAATAAAAATAAAAATAAAAATAAATAGAAAAAATTTTATTTTCTATTATGAATAGTTGCATAAACATCCATAAAAGTTTTACTAGAAAAATTTAAATTTCTATTTGTTTGATTTCCATTAATTTCATTAAAAAATATTCTTTCACTATTTGAATCTTTTGAATTTCTAGAATTATATTTATTATTATTTTGAAGTAATTCTTTAAATCCTTTAATTTGAAAACCTTTAAAATTATTTTCTTGTTTTGGAAAAACTGAATTTTTTATTTTTTTATTTTTTCCTTTTTCTTCATTATTATTATATTTATTATTATTTCCTAAATATGAAGAATTTGAATGGAAATGAGAATAAGTTTTTCTTTTTGTTTTTTTTTCAGGTGAATTTTTTGGACTTTTTGAAATTTCTCTTTGTGTTTTTATTTCTGGACTAAAAAATTTGGTATTTAAAGGAATTGATAAATTTTCGGTTAAATTAAAATTAAAATTTCTATTTCTATAATTAATTTGTCTACTTCTTTCACTTTCAATACTTAAAGTTTGAAATTCTTTTTTATTACTTGAATTATGATAAGAATAACTTTGTATGATTTTTTTCTTAGGAATTGAAGAAATTCTTTTATTAAAAGTTTTTATTTTTTTAATTTTTGAATTTAAAATATTCATATATTCATAATTTAAATTTTCTCTATTTAAAAAATGAATATTTTCTCTTAAATTTAGAGCTCTAATTAAATTATCATTTTTTTTATCTTGATTTTTACTTTTTAAAATACTTTTTTGATTTAAAGATTGTAAATTTGGAGATATTACTAATTTTGACATTGAAAGATTATTTTTATTATGATAAGTATTAATTAAACCTTTATTTGGAGAAGATAAAGATGAAGATAAAGTCTTTTTATGATTTACAGAAGATGAAATTTTATTAAATTGTAATTTATTATTTGATTTATTTTCAGTTGGGGGTAAAATATTTTTTTTTGAATTTTTTATTTTGACTTTTGTATGTGATGTATTTATTGTTTGTGTATTAAAGTGATTTGATTTATTTTTATTGATCTCCTCAAATGTTTTTATTATTTCTTCTTTATTTTTATTTAATAATAAATTATTCAAATTTTGTTTTTTTACATCTTGATTATTATTATTTATATTTAAATTATTATTATTGATTATACTATCATTATTTATAGGGTTATTATTTTGATTTTTATTTTCTAAATCAATTGTTGTAGAAGAGACTTTAGTATTTTTTGAAATAGAATTATTAGAATTTTTTCCTAAATTATTATTATCTTTTTGATTATAATTATTATTATCTTTCATATTTCTAGTAAGATTTCTTCCTTTAGAGGAATTAATAGTAAGAAAATTAATATTCATTTTTTTTTTTTCATTTTTATTTTTAACATTATTATTGTTAATATTATTATTATTATTATTATCTTTAATATAATCTTCAGCATTTGAAATTCTTTTAATAATATTTTCAACACTGATATTTATACTTTCTAAATTACTTTCACTTTTATTAATACCAAAAAATCTTCTAATTCCACTAGTATCAGTTTGATCTAAAATAGAATCTAATTCAATAGTATTAAAAACAGGATTATCATCATCATTTATTTTGATGATACCTTTTTTAATCTTTTCTAATTTACTTTCTAAATCTTGTTGATTATCAATAACTCTTTGTTTTCTTTGAATATTTTTATAAATATATTTTGATTCAGGTAAAATTACATAATTAGGGAAAATTACTGAACATGAATCATAATATTGGAAAATTTTTGGTAAACATTCTTTAATTTCTTTTATAGAATAACTTTTTTGTAAAAATTCTGAATTGTCACCATTTATTAAATAATCTTTAAATAAAGCTACAATGTGTGTTGATTCATTACAAATTATTTCAGTTATTATTTTTAGATTGTAAAAGTCTTCTTCATTTGAATAAAAATTATTAAATTTTTTAAAGGCATGTCTTTCTAATTTTAACATATCTGATATATTTTTATGATTTATTTTTTCAAATATTTTTTTTATTTTTTTTTCATTTTCTAAATATGAATTTTTTATGTTTTCATTAATATTTTTTTTTAATATTTTTGAATTATCTTTTTTAATTTTTATGTTATTATCTTCATCAAATGTTAGTGAATAAGATTTATTTTCTGAATTAGTATTCATTTAAATACTGAATTTAATTAATTTATTTATATATATTTTTAAAAAATGATTTATAGGTTGTTTTAATTATTTTATATACTTTTTTATTTTTTTAATGTTTTTAAATTAATATTATTCTACTGTAATTCTTTATTATTTTATTGAATAAATAATTTAATAATAATAAAAAATAAAAAATAAATAAAATATTAAAAAAAAAACTTTATGTCATCATCATTAACAATAAATACTGAAAATGAATTAATACCAAATTTTAAATCAAAATCAATATCAACAAAAAATAAAAATAGATATGCTAGTCCAGATATGAAACTTTTAATAAAAAAATATAAAGAAAATAAAATTTTAGAAAGTTTAAAAGAAAAAAGATTAGAAATGGCAAAAGAAGAAAAAAAAGATATATTATTTGAAGAGTCAAATGATAAATTTAATTCAATAACAACAACAACAAATTTTAGAACATCAAATAATTTTTTTAACAAAATATCAAAAATGACATATAAAAATTATAATACAGAATCAAATTTAAAAACTGAAAAATTAAAAAAAAAAATTTTAAAAACTGAAAATATAAATGATGATAATGAAAATTTTGAAAATAACAAAAAAAAAAAAAAATTTGAATCAAATATATTAGACAGAGAAAAATTATTATCAAACGAAACATTTTTAAAAAACCATTTTTTAAGATATAAACAAGCAAATTCAATTTATAGAATATTAAATAAAAGAACAAAAAATTATATAGATAGTATAAAAGATTATATTCATAGACAAAAAAAAGCAGAAACAAAAATAGTATTAGGATTAAGTCCTTTTCCAAATATAAGTTTAAATAGAGAATTTCGTTTTCAAGATTCAACGAATAAATGTGTAACAATATATGATAAAAGTTTTGGTTTTCCTTCAATTGGAGAAAGATTTGAAAGACATATGAGTGAATTATTAAGATTAAAACATGTTATGGATAATGTAAAAGAAAATGATAAAAAAAAAAGAGATGAATATTCTTATAGAATGTTAAGTAATTATTTAGCTCAAAATGGTATTTTTGATAAAGAATATTATAAAGAAGAATATTTATATAATTTTAAAGAATTTCTTCAAATTAATTTTGAAATTCATCCTGATGTTCCTTATAAAAAATTTTTATATGATGTTTTATTTGGATATTATGATAAATATGTTTCTAATCCAATGGATTCTAATAATTCAAGTTTGGCTTATTTTGAAAGGAAAAATAATAAATTTAATTTAAGTAATTTTAGAACTTTTAATAATAGTAATATTAATAATAATAAATTTAATAATACTAATAATTATTTTAATAAAAGTAATTATAAAAATCATAGAAAAGGAAGTTTTAGTGTTAATTCTACTAGAAGAAATAGTAGAAGTGGTTTAATGTCTTTTAAAAGTACTGATGATGTTCCTGTTGATACTATAGAAAGTGAAGATGATGCTAAAAAATTTGGAAAGTTACTTGAATATATTTGTCTTCAAAAAATGAAAAAAAAAGAAACTTTAGATAATTGTTTTAAAAAAATTGAAAATGGTGAAAAATTATCTGTTTGAAATATTATTATTTTTTTTGTCATTATATTTTTTTAAGATGATTTTTTCTTTTTTATATAAAGAAATTAAAAAAGAGTATTTACAAATTATTTGATATAAAAAAAATATTTTTTAAAAGATATTTTTTTCTAATTAATATATTATAAATAAAATATTATTTTTTTAATCAAAATAAATATAAAAATTTATAAATTTAATTATATTCTAATTTTCACTAAAATAACCAATTTCACTATTAAGTATATAAGTATCAATATTATTTCCTTTAACTTTTTGAGGAAAAATAGGATTAACAATAACAACAGGATTATTTTCTTTAAGATAAACTTTTAAATCTTTTTTATTAATATTTAGATTATATTTCAAATCATGAAAATTATCAATTTTTCCTATTTTACATTTATAAATTTTAATATCTTCATTAATATCTTCTCCAAAATCAAAGTTAAAAAATTCAGGTAATTTAATTGGTCTAAAAATATATAAAATTCCTAACATAAATATAAAATCAAGATAATGATATTGTATAATTTCAAATTTTTGAGTATCATAAATAATAAAAAAAAATTTATGAATAATCATCATTAAAATAAATAAAAAAGTAAAAATATAAATTAGCATAATATTACTTTTCATCATTTTAATTTTAATTTTTAAAACAGGAATAAAATGAAGTGTATTAAAAATAGTAGAATATTGCAATTTTTTTTTTAAAAAATTAATATTAATATTTGCATTAATAGTATTATAAATAATCATGAATATAAAAAAAAGTAAATTTTTAATTTCATTTGCTTTAATAATAGTTTTAGCTGTATTAAAACAATCAACAATTTGATCAATACACATGATTAAATAAATAAAAACAAAAATAATAATAAAATGTTTAATTTCTTTATTTGAAAAATTCTGTTTTGAAATTTCCCATCCAGCACAAATTAAAACATATAAAAACCACATTAAAGCTCTGAAAATTGTATTAATAGTAAATATACCGGTTTCTAAATATAAAGAATGAGTTTTTTCTTTATTTGGCTCTTCTTTAATCATATCATTAGTTTGAAAACATATTAAAATTGCTAAAATTAAATTTAAATAAGGTAAAAAAATTAAATATTTTTGAAATGATAAAATATTTTGTATTTGTCTTAATTTATAATTCCAAATACATAATATAAATATTGACAATAATAAAAATATTATTGATGATATTAATAAATATTTAAGTGGGTTTTGATATATTATTGTTCTTTCAGTTATTATAAAATATGTATTCTTTGTTTGATTTTTAATATCAAATGATATAAAGTCATTTATATATTTATCTTCGATTTCATATAATGGAATGGATATTATTAAATTTTGGGTATAATTTAATTTTTTAGGAAAAATTATTCCAAAAATTGAAAAAATGGAATTTGAGGATTTTTTCATTTTTTCATATTCTTCTATTAAATAAGATATTATTTCTTCATTTTCTGTAAAAAAGACCCATTTTCTATTATAATATTTTGAATATTTCTCTATCAAAGATAAATTTTTTTCTTTCAAATATGATATTCTAAATGATATTTTATCATTTATTTTACAATTTCACTTTTTGGAGTTAATTTATATGACGTTCTATTTTTTCCATAATCATAAACTGTTAAAATTATTTGCAATTGAGGTAACAAATCAGTTAATTTTTTATCTCTACTTTTTAATGAAAGTATTTTTGATATTATGCATATTATTATTAATTTGTTTAAGAATTTTGACTTATACATTTTTTTAAATAAAATATAATTATTTTGACGATAAAATATTTTTATTTTTTTAGAAATATAATTTTAATTTTTTGTCAAATTAAAACAAATTCATAAATTAAGAAAATGTTTATTGTATTCTTTATTATTTAATAATCTTATGCAAATATTAGATTATTTTTGTTGATGTTATATAATCTGAATCTATAGTCATCTTATAATTTTATTATTCATATTTGTTCCAAATTAAAACTCGTGAATTACTTAATATAGTATTAAATTATACAGTAATAGTTAATTAATTTTAATTAAATGTTTAGAATATATTATAGATGTAAGAACTCATGAGTAAATTTACTATATTTGATAATCCACTAAAATATTATTTTTATATAATTCCTTAAAAAATTTTATAATTATTATTCTAGATAATCTTTTTTATCACTATTATTACTTATTTTAACAATATTATTATCAGATAATATTGCTCCATAAAAAAAATACAAATTATAAATTTGATTTATAATATATTTTTTAATATTTGATTTTTATTTTAATGAGGTTGATTAAAAAGTTGTTACTGTTCCTATCTTTAATATTTAATATCTTTATTATAAATTAATTATATGTAGAATATAATTAAAATTTTTAATTTATAAATTATATATTATGAAAGAATATATTTTCCTTTTTTGTTTATTACTTAAAAATTAATTCAATATATTTTTTTTGTAAAAGAATATTGAAGTAAATTTTTATTTAAAATAAAATATAATAATAATAAAATCTGTATTATACTTTATTTAATATATAATTTCATTCTTAACTAATAATTTATTTTTAAATTATAATACATTATGTTAAATAATATCAATTAAAACAATAAACAATATATCATATAAATAAAATAAAAAATAAATAAAAAATGCTTCTTTGTTGTATAAAATGTTGTTTTATAAACACAAAAATGAAAACAATCAATAATGCTTTTTTTGCTTTATCTTTAGTATGTGTATTATTCTCAATAGGAAGTGTAATAAATATTGCAACAAAACAATCTAGATATAAAGAAGTTACTAGAAATTTAAATGGAACCCCTATACAAAAACCAAGAGCCGAAGTAATTCGTCATGAAAATCTATATTATAAATGGGGAAATAAAGAATTTCCTTTAAATTTGACTAGATTAATTTTATTTATACCTCAATTCATAATATCAATATATTTATTAATAAGAAGAGTAAATGAAGTAGATTTAAATCTAAATGATATTTTATGTTTAAAAATAATATCAATAATAGCAATAATAAATACAATAGTTAATATAATTTTAACTTTCACATTATTTTTAATTCGTATTTTTACAATTTTAGCTGATAATGATTTTGGGGGTTATAATAATTATGATACAACAAATTTCCAGGGTATGTCAGGATTAAATATTGCATTTGATATTATAATAATGATATCAGATATATTTTGTATTATTTTTTCATTTCTAATTTTTAGTAATATTATATATTGTAATGGAACAAATGATAAATATTTAAATGATAATAATAATCGATTAAATATTATAAGATATAATCCACAAAATAATAACCAATATTTACCTAATAATAATAGGTTAAATATATTCAATAGAAGTATTGAAAATAATGTGATATCTAAAAAAGAAATTATAATGGTTGATCAAAATGGAGAATATTTTATTGGTAGATCAATGGGTAAAAATCCAAATATTTCTGCTGATGAGAAAAACAGAATTATTCAAATTATAAAAGTTGATGAAAATAAAAATAGTTTTAATAATGATTATGATGGTGGTGTTAATAATATAAATCCAATTTAAATTAAAAAATCTTTAAATTATATTTTATGAAAATTATTTGTTTTTTAAATTAAAAATATAGATAAACATATTCTTTTATATTATTTTTAAAATATTGTAAATTGTCAATTTAAAAAATAATATAATAATTAAATTTATTTTTTCTATTAATTAATAAGAAAAATTTTATTATATTTAATTTTGAAAATATATAAAGTGTTTTAAAAAAAATTTTTATTTTTAAAAATATATTGTTTTTTAAATAATAATTACTTTTATTGTTTTAATTTAATCTTTTAATAAATTAATAAAATATTATTTGATAATTTTAATTAACAAATAAAACAAAAATATTTATAAAATTAGATATAATTTGAAAAGAATAAATAATATAAAATAATTTTAAAGTAAACGAGATTTTTATTATTTAATCACAATTATATCAAATAATAAAATAGAAGTTTTCATAAGAATCAAATTAAATGAAAATAAATTTTTGAAATTTCATTTTTAAATTATTATTATAATAAATTAAGTTTCCTTCTTGAACTATAAAAATTATAATCAATAAGAAATAAAATGAAATTTGAGATATAAGAAAAATAAAAATTAAAAGATTAATATGATAAATATTAATATGAAATAAATGATGATAAAAATTATTTTTATAATGAAGATAAAAAAATAAAAAAATATTGAATAAATTACAATTATTTTAAAAAA
>JAEEGL012950279.1_pt1 | contig 12200 bp, 10 predicted proteins | sample 9134231 | NCBI WGS metagenome assembly JAEEGL01 (sample SAMN16246548, study PRJNA631951) | gut metagenome | biome: gut microbiome; feature: rumen; material: fiber-attached | host: Bos | place: Iran: Karaj | collected 2018-10
GGAAGACGGTTTCGGTCACCGTTTCTGGGTGATTGACGACCGCAAGCTCATCGACGAGTTGGTGGAACTGTTCGCCACCAAAGTGCCCGCCATGTACATCGCCGACGGCCACCACCGCAGCGCGGCTGCCGCTCTCGTGGGTCAGGAGAAGAAAGAGCACAACCCGAACCACACCGGCAAAGAGGAGTACAACTACTTCATGACGGTCATTTTCCCGGACAACCAGCTCAACATCATTGACTACAACCGCGTGGTGAAAGACCTCAACGGTCTGACCAAAGAGCAGTTCCTCAACGCCGTTGGCGAGGCCTACACGGTGGAAGATATGGGCACGGACATTTACAAACCGAGCAAATTGCATGAGTTCAGCATGTATCTGGACGGCCATTGGTACAAGATGAACGCCAAACCCGGCACTTTCAACGACAGCGATCCCATCGGTGTATTAGATGTCACCATCCTCAGCAACCTTGTGCTTGACAAGATTCTGGGCATCAAGGATTTGCGCACCGACAAGCGCATTGACTTCGTGGGCGGTATCCGCGGTCTCGGTGAGCTGAAACGTCGTGTTGATAACGGTGAGATGAAGGTGGCTTTCGCCCTCTATCCTGTTTCCATGCAACAGATCATTGACATTGCCGATACAGGCAACATCATGCCTCCCAAGACCACCTGGTTTGAGCCGAAGTTGCGTTCAGGCCTTGTTATTCACGAATTAGCATAAAAATGTTCAAAGTTCCCGTTTTACTCATACTATATAATAGGGTAGAGGAAACGCACGACGTATTTCAAGTGTTACGCACGGTGCAGCCTACTCAGCTTTATGTGGCAGGTGATGCCGCGCAGCCGGATTCCATGTTGGACCGTATGCGCACCTATCAGGCAAGAGCTGTCATCCAGCCCGAGTGGCCGTGCCAAGTACATAAATTATGGCAGGACAATCATCTGGGGAAATCCCAGATGATTGCCACGGCCATAAAATGGTTTTTCGAGCAAGAAGAAGAAGGCATCATCCTGTTTGACGATACTGTGCCGGGTTATGATTTCTTCCCCTATTGCGAACAGCTGCTCGAAAAATACCGCAATGACAAGAAAATCTACAGTATCGGGGGCTTCTATTGGCGGCATAGAAGCCGTAAGCGGTACAAGAAAAGGATGAAGAAAGGCGAGTCCTCCTACTTTTTCTCCGCCTACGCTTCCACATGGGGCTTCGCCACGTGGAAAAACCGATGGAATGACTTCACTCTTTCCATGGATCAATATACCAAAGAGGGGTTTGAAAAGATGATAGAACCCTATATGAAGACAAAGAAACAAAAACTGTACTGGATCAACCGGTTCAACAGCATCAAGAAATACAAGGCCACTTATTGGGCTTACCAGTACAATTTCCATATTTGGGCACATGAGGGGCTTTGCATTACACCGTACCTCAACTTAGTGTCCAATGTGGGGTTCCGCAGGCAGGCCGAACGCAAAATCCGCCATCTGAAGCGTAATGCCTACCCTATCATGCCGTTAGTCCACCCGGCGGAAATCCAGCAGGACTATGGCGAGGACCGCTACATGTTCAGGCATATCTTCAATAGCGCGTACATCACCCTATTTAAGGAGTGGCTTAACGAGTTGGTGTCCAGTAATAAAACGGAGGGTTAGACTTAGACTTAAACTTATACTTTTATTATCTAATAGCTGATACCTAAAAACCAAACAATGGAGAAGAAACTGCCATTCAAGAAGATATTAAAGGAGGCGAAGAGCTATTTCTTCATCTTTTTGGGGTTGGCCATGTTCTCTTTCGGATGGTCAGCATTCCTGACACCATACGAGGTGTCGGGTGGTGGTGTAGCGGGTGCGGCATCCGTCCTCTATTTCGCCACAAAAATACCCATCGGTCTTACCACATTTGCCCTAAACGCCATCTTGATAGCTATCGCATGGAAGATTCTCGGAACCAAGTTTTGTATCAATTCCTTGATATGTACCGTGGTGATGAGCGCTTTTTTCTCCATTTTCCAGCCTCTGTTCCCAAAACCGATTGTGGATGACATGTTTATGAGTGTCATCATCGGGTCGGCGATAGCGGCGTATGGAATCGGCATGACCATCAACTGGGGAGGCAACACCGGCGGCGTTGACATCATCGCCCTGATGGTCGGGAAGTACCGAAATATCTCTTACGGGCGTGTCAGTCTGCTCTCCAATGTCATTATTGTAGGTGCTTCCTACTTTGTGCTCTACGATGTCCAAAAATTAGTATATAGCTTCGTGGTGCTGCTGGTTTCCATCATCATTTCCGATCTGGTGATAGACGGATACCGGCAGACTTACCAGTTTATGGTGTTTTCCAAGAAAAATCATGAAATTGCCCAAAAAATCAACTCCAATTTACATCGCGGGGCCACTTTCCTGAAAGGTTACGGTTCTTACAACCAACAAGAGAGCGATGTTTTGCTGATTGTGGCGCATAAGACGGATAAAGGTGCTATCACGCGTATTATCAAAGATATAGACCCGAACGCTTTCATCACCATTTCGAAAACCGCCAGTGTGTTCGGCAAAAATTTCGACAATATTAAAATATGAAGAAGGATTTTGAACCCGTGGAGGCTCGGGTGAACGCCAAAATCAACATCGGTCTGCAGATTGTGCGCAAACGTTCCGATGGTTACCACGATTTGCAGACCGTTTTTTATCCCACGGATTATTTCACGGATTTTCTACGCATTTCCTCTTCCGAACAGGAAATTGTCTTCAAGATGGAGAGCGTAGAAGATTTGGGCGATGCTGATAACAATCTTTGTGTCAAGGCGTTTCGTTTGCTGCAGAAAGACTTTGGTATTTCCAATGTGGAGATATTTCTGCGCAAGGGGATTCCTTCGGGTGCGGGATTGGGCGGTGGTTCCGCGGATGCCGCTTTCACGCTCAAAATGCTTCGAGACATTTTCCAACTGTCTGTTTCTGAGGAGAAAATGGTGGATTATGCTTTGCAGTTGGGCAGTGATGTGCCGTTCTTCCTTTATAATCGACCGATGTATGCCACTGGGCGGGGCGAAGTGATGATGCCGATCGACCTGGATCTGTCAAATTATCGGTTAAAAATCGTTAAACCAGACATTCACATTTCCACCAAGGAAGCATACGCTGGCGTGACCCCGCGCGAATCCGACATTTTCCTTCCGGACATTCTGAAAAAAAGTCCAAATGATTGGAAAAATTTGGTGGTCAATGATTTTGAAGAATCCTTGTTCAACAAAATACCAGCGTTAAAAACTGTGAAAGAGGAATTATATCGCGAAGGGGCTCTTTACGCCTCTATGTCGGGCAGTGGCTCCGCCTTTTTCGGGATATTTCTGGTTTGTTGAAATAACATTGCATAACATGCACATTTTTCGTATTTTTGCCCCGATTTTTTAAAAACCATAATGACCTTATTATTAGTCTTCTTATTGGGCGCGATGGCCATCTCTTTTCTCTGCTCCACACTGGAGTCGAGTCTGCTGTCCACACCGATTTCATACATTCTGATGCGCGAGGAGGAAGGGTACAAGCCCGCCACGTTGTTCAAGCAGTACAAGACGGACACGGAGCGTCCCCTGGCGGCCATTCTGTCGCTAAACACCATTGCCAATACCATCGGTGCGGCCGGCGTGGGCCAGCAGGCCACCCTTCTGTTCGGAAGCCGCTGGTTCGGCCTTGTCTCCGCCATCACTACTATCCTCATCCTCATTTTTGCCGAAATCATCCCTAAAACCATCGGGACAACCCGCTGGAAGAGTTTGATGGGCTTCACCTGCAAGACCATCCGCGTGCTGATCGTGCTGATGTTCCCGTTCGTGAAATTGGTCGAGCTGGTAAGCCATCTGATAACCAAGAAGGAACAGGATGCTGTGGTGAGCCGCGAAGAGGTGCTCGCCATCGCCAATGTGGGCGAGGAGGAAGGCGTTATCGAAAAAGACGAGAACAAGATCATCCAGAATATCATCAAGTTAGACAATGTGAAGGCGGAGGAGGTGATGACGCCCCGCGTGGTGGCCTCCACGGCGCCGGAAAGCATGACCCTGCGCGAGTATTACGACGATGACAAGTACGATCACTTCTCCAGAATCCCCGTATATGCCGAGTCGCCCGAATACATTACCGGCTACGTGCTCCGAGACGATGCGTTGGAGAACCTTGCCGAGGACAAGTTCAACATGACCTTGGGCGAGATAAAACGCGAGATGCCTTTCTTCAGCGAAGACAAGTCCATCAGTGACATCTGGGATTCCATGCTGAAGCAGAAGTCGCAAATTGCGCTGATTATTGACGAGTACGGTTGTTTTCAAGGCATCTTGACGATGGAAGACATCATAGAAACGGTCTTCGGGTTGGAGATTATTGACGAGAGCGACGAGGTTTCGGATATGCAACAGTACGCCCGCGAACGCTGGCAGCAACGCCAGAAACGCCACAAACACACGGAGAATGCCCCCGTTGCTCCGAAGGAGTAGTTTCGGCTGTTGGCTGTTGGCTTTTGGCGCGGTTGGGATTATTTGTTCCTAATTGTATTTGTTAGATGTGAAGAGCTAATCACTTTGTATTCAGGCCCTTCTTTATGCAGGAAACTCTGATACAGATTCAGCGATGAAATTTGCAACTCCTGCGCGAACGGCTGCTGCTGTACCGCTTCAACGCTTTCCCAAAATTTGTCTTTGGAATGCAGGTTTTTGATTCGGCCCAGTGTGATGTGAGGCACGAAATTGCCATTATTCGGCTCAAAACCAAGTGATTGCAACCTCGGTTCCAAATCCTCGAACACAGCCTTGAATGGCTCGAAATGGTCGAATCCCAACCATAGTACCTTCGGATGATAATGACTGCCGAAGACTCCTATCTTGTTGATTGTTAGTGTGAATGGTGCGTGATTGGCACACGCGTCCGCAAGCGCCCTTCGCGTACCGGCCTCAAGCTGCGGCGGGGTCGCACCCAAAAACCGCATTGTCAGATGCTGCACCTCTCCCTTCACCCAAACGATGTCGTCGTGGCGCAGACGAAAACGCAAATCGGCAGAGATCTTTTGGATCTCCGCCGAAAGCGTGATTATCGGTGTGGCTATAAACAGTCGTTTCATTCGCCCTTCGTATTTTGGTTGTGGAAGCGCAACAGCTTGTTGTAGAGGTGTCTGCGCTCAGGTCCAATCACGTTGTGGTCGTGGACAGTATAGACGAAGTATTCGAGCTCGATGTCATCGCTGACCGCCTGACGGAGCAGCTCCAACGTGTGTTGTTGAACCACCGTGTGGTCCTGCGCACCATGCATCACCAACAACGGACATTTCACGTTCTTGATTTTCGGGATAATGTTGGCGTTCTCATAACCTGACGGGTTTTCTTGCGGGGTATCCATGTAACGCTCGCCGTACATCACCTCGTACCATTCCCAGTTGACCACCGGACCGCCACAGGAAGCCGCCTTGAAGGTTTCGGGGTATGCCGTAATCAGCGACAACACCATGAAGCCGCCATAGCTCCAGCCGTCCAAGCCGATGCGGTCGGCATCCACGTAAGGCAGTGATTTCAAATATTCTACGCCACACATCTGGTCTTCCACCTCGTGCACGCCGAGGTTGCGGTGAATGCACTTTTCGAATTCCGCACCACGGTTCTGCGTGCCACGGTTGTCTAACGTAAAGACGATGTATCCTTGTTGCGCCATAAATTCGAGGAAAAGTCCGCCGGAGAGGTACTGGTTGGTCACCAATTGTGAATGCGGACCGCCGTAAACGTACATAAACACAGGGTATTTTTTGCTCTTGTCCATGTTTGGAGGCGTGATCATGCGACACCAGAGTGAATCGCCCTCCTTGTTCACGATGGGGAAAATTTGGGTATCGCCCAGCTTCATCACACCAAATGGGCTTTTCGCTGTAAGTAACGTCTTGAGTGTCTTACCTTTATTATCTACCAGAGAGATAGTGCGAGGCGTGGTCGGATTGCTGAAATAGTCGATGAAATAGTTTTTTGATTCGCTGAAGACGGGGCGATGAACACCATCCGCGTGGGCCAGACAAGTAAGCGTGTTTTTGCCGATGCCCGTATTGAGATTTACTTTACAAACGTATTGATTCACAGGTTTTTCCAAAGACGCCGTAAAATAGATATTTTTCTCGTCTTTGTCCATGCCGTAGTACTCGATAATGTCAAAATTACCATCCACCACCTTCTTAAAAAATTTCATATCAGCGCTGTACCAATAAAGATGGTTCCAGCCGTCGCGGTCGCTGAACCAGAGGAAATCGCCGTTTTTCATGAAGATCATGCGCTGAGTCGGTTCCACGTAGCGGCTGTCGCGTTCCTCGATGAGGGTGGCTAATTTTTTACCGGTTTGGAGGTCGTAACGGATTAGTTTGGAGTGGTTCTGCTCGCGGTTGAGGTGCGAAATGTAGATGTATTTTTCGTCGGGGGAGAAGGTTACGTTGGTCAGGAACTCGCCGTCAGCTTTGTCGGTTTGGATATAATGGTATACAGGAGCACCTTTCTCAGCGGATTTGGCCACGTCGAAGATACCGAGGGTCACCACGTGGGAGGTGCGGCCGGCCATCGGGTACTTGATGTTCTCGACCGTTGCGATGGGCGTGCCAGTGTTCACGAGCGGGTAATCCTCCACCATGCTCTCGTCCATGCGGTAGAAGGCGATGAAGTTGCCGTTCGGGGAGATGTACTGTCCCTCGTTGATGCCCCACTCGCTGCGGTGCACCGACTCGCCGAAAACAATGTGCTCACCCGTGTCGGGACAGAGCAGCACCGGTTTGTAGCCGTTCAACGCGCTCTCCACGAACACGCCTTTGTCGTTCTTGATGACGAACACCTTGTTCTTGACATCTTGGTCGATCACATCGTCCCAATCGACTTTATCGAACTCAGCGGTAGTAATCTTACCTTTCAGAACGTTCACGGTTTTATGGTCACTGGGGAAGTAAAGGGTATTGGCGTCGAGCCAATCGTAACCGTAAGGACTGGAAATATCATGCGCTTTTTGCGATGCAGCAGCGAAAAATACAGTTTCTTTGCCGTTTTTGGGATTCACCAGCATCAGATTCTGGTCGTCATCTATATAGGAATACATGTCGGTGCCAGGTTGCCACGCGATGCCGCGGATGTTGTCAATGATGTAACGTTTGGTGAAATCGATGGTCTGGCCGAAAACGGGAGCCAAAAGCATCAGAGAGAGGATGCTCAACAACAAGGTGATTTTTTTCATATTCAATGTTTTATAAATTCTCACAAACAATGGCGCAAAGGTACGAATTTTTTCATATCGCTTTATCACTTTTCGTACAGGCATCCAACCCTATCACTTTTCTGTAATCCTTAAAAAAACGATTTAGACAAAGTCTCACGCGTTACACCTCAAATAGGTAATGAGATTGAAAATACAGTACTAAAACCTAACCCGTAATCCACCTAAAAAGTTGATGCCGGCTTGCGGGAAATAGTGCGGATCATACAAAATCTCGCCGCCATAGTAGCCCTCATACAACGCTGCATTCGTCTCATACTTCGTGTTGAAGAGGTTATTGACGTTCAGGAACAGTTCCAAATCCTTCAACGCTTTGAAGTGGAAGGTGTAGGAGAGGCGCAGATTGGTGTAGGTGTAAGGTTTCAGGATGTAAGTAGCGTCGCCGGAGTTGTTCAAATACTGCTTGCTTACGAACTTGGTAATCAGGCTGATGTTGAAGTCGTTGAGTGGTGTGAAGGTGAAATCATTGCCCAGTATGATGTTCGGGGAATAGGCGATGGGCGTGTTGCCGATTTGCTGCTCCACATAGCCGCCGTTCTCCCAATCTTCGACATAGTGCGTGTAGTTGAGGATGCGGTTGAGACTGAAGCCGCCGTTGATGTGCCAGGTGAAGAAACGCACAGGCTTGTAGGCAGCAGACAACTCAATGCCCACGCGGTAGCTCTTATCGACGTTCGTCATGAGCGGGTCGCCGGTCTGGTCGAGTTCGCCGGTGCGCACCAGCTGATTTTTGTAGTACATGCCGTATAACGTGGTGTTAAAGAAGTACTTGTCATTGTAGTTCATGTAGCTGAATTCCAAATCGTAAAGAGTTTCCGGCACGGGCTTGCGGTCATCGGGAGCGCCCACGAGGTCGTTGCGGGTGGGTTCTCGGTTGGCCGTGGCGAAGGAGAGGTCGAAGCTGTGTTTCACCTTCGGGCGCGGCAGGAAATAGTGCAACGCGACTTTCGGGTTCACGAAGTTCCAGTGGTACTCCTGCGGGATGGGCGTCATTTCGTCGTTAACACCGTCAATGGTGTAATCCACCCGGCGGTATTGCAGCTCACCTGTCACGCTGAAGTTCTTTATCCAATAACGCACATTACCGAACACCTTGGTCTGCAACTTCTTACCAGTTCCGCGATACCACTCGTAATTTGCCGGGCACTCCAACACCGTGTTGGGCTGCACCCAGATGATGTTGCCGTAGTGGTTGCCATCGTAGTTGCTCACATCCGCACCGGCCACCCAACGCAAACCTTGGTCTGTATGGTTTTGAAACACTTGTGAACCTGTGTATTGCGCGTGAAGACCATAGTAGTAGTTGTCCAAATACTTTTGCGTAACAAGATCGGTCGTTTCAGACGTGTCATACAAATAGTGAACCTCATAGTTCGCGCTATCAAGTTCATGACCAATAATTCGGATAATGCTTTCTAATCCATATTTGCCCACTTTCTTGTCATCCTTATATTGTTCATAATAGCCGAAACCACGGGTCAGATAGGGCATCACCTGCAAACTATGACGCTGTCGGCCATCTTGGCGAATCCAATCCTTGAGATACTCTAACTGATAGAATGTCTGGGTGTAGTGGTCGTAAGAATTTTCGTAATAGTGGCGCACGCCATTGTCATCATAATATTCGCCGCAAGAGTTGTAAGTGCGGTTGGTGGCAAGACTGTCGTATGGCACGCCGTTCCAGGCGAGACCGGTGTGTTCGGTGCCATAGAGCAAATGAAAACGCAGTTTACCGTTGTCCTTGTTCTTCTTGAAATTATAAAGGTCGAGTTGCGCGGTGAGGAAGCCCGAGTTAAGGCGCACGTCGGAATGGTCGATGTAACCGTCGCTGCGGATGTCGGAGAAAGAGGCCAGCATGGAGAAGCGCTTGCCGATGAGACCGGTGCCTGCGCTCACCATGTTGTTGAACGTGTTAAAGGAACCGTACGCGGTACGGGCCTCGGCGAAAGGTTTCAACGGGATGTCGCGGGTCACGAAATCGACACGGGCACCGTAGGAGGTGCTGCCGTCGGAAGTGTTGGCACCGCTCTGCACGCTCACATTCTCGATATAAGTTCCCATGTCGGGCAGGTTCACCAACCACGAACCCTGCGACTCGGCGTTGTTGATGGTCACGCCGTTGAGGGTGGTGTTGATACGGGTTTGGTCGATGCCGCGGATGAACATGTAGGTGGCGCCTAATCCGTTACCCGACTCGGAAGTGACCACCACGGAGGGCATCAGCTCCAGCAGGTTGTTGACGCTGCCGTTACCCTGCTGCGCACGGATCTGCGGCATCGACATCGTGGTGACGTTCGCCGACTGCTGTACCGTAGGTTTTGTGAATCGGATGGTCACCTCCGGCACCATACCCTGCTGCACCGTGTCAGGCACCTGCGCGAAGAGGGCTGCAGGCAGGCAAAGCAGCAATAAATTGATAATTGATAATGAATAATGGATAATTCCACATTTGCGTTTGAGTCTCGTGGAATTCTCTCCGTGCATTGCGTTTTGTACATTGTTCATTGTACATTGTACATTTTTAAACATAACTCTAACAGTTTGGTTATTAATAAATTAAAACTGAAAGAGGGTTTGTGAAATGAAGAAGCGTTTATTTCCCTACGGCGGCATTATCCGCATCAGGTTCAACGGGTCTGATCTCAGCCTTTCGGCACCCCTTTCAAAACGGCGGCAAAAATAGGAATTTTTCGCTAACGGAAAATAGCTATTTTTGCCGCCCGATAAAATGTTCTCATAAAACATTATAAGTCACTGTCATGCAGAAATATCGCAGCTATGTACTCCCTGTCGCCATCCTGTTGGGATTCCTGTTCCACAGCTTCAGTGCAAGCATTGCCTTTTTGGTTCCTTGGCTTCTTTTCGCCATCCTGCTGCTTAATTTCGTGACGGTTGATTTGCGGCATCTACGTTTCTCGATGCTCCACTTCTGGCTGATACTCTTCCAGTTGACGGTCAGTGCCGGATTATACCTATTGGTGCGGGCCGTGTCGGGCAACGAGACCATGGCGCAGGGTTTCATGATGTGCGCCCTCTGTCCCGTGGCAGCCTCGGTGGTGGTCATCTCCTCGATGCTCGGCGCCGACCGCATGACAACCACCACCTACACCATGTTCTGTAACCTGGTCATGTCCGTCGCCGCGCCGCTCACCTTCACCGTCATCGGAGTGCATCCGGAACTCACCTTCTGGCAGTCGTTCCTGATGATTCTGCGGCGCATCACCCCTACCCTCGCGCTGCCTTTCTTCACGGCGTTGGCGTTGCAGCTGTGGGTCCCGAAAGCCAACAACTGGCTCTGCCGCTACAAGAACGTGTCGTTCTACCTTTGGGCTTGCGCACTTTTCATGACCTTAGGCCGCACCATTGACTATATCTTCCTGCAAGGGCATGGCAATGAGCGCGTTATCCTCTTCGGCGCAGTATTTTCAGCGGTGATGTGTGCAGTACAGTTCGGTTTTGGCAAGTGGTTAGGACACCGTTACGGCGACACCGTGGCGGGCGGCCAACTTCTCGGACAGAAGAACACCGCTATGGGCATCTGGATGGCCAACACCTACCTGCAACCGCTATCTTCCGTGTTCCTGGCATTTTACATCATCTGGCAGAACTTGTTCAACAGTTTGCAGTTGTGGTGGCACGACAGACGAATTAGTAATTTGTAATTTGTAATTAGTAATTGAAAGGGCTTTGGGGAAAAATTTCAGCGCCATTGTAACAAAATGAGGGCTTCGTGCGACAAAGGGAAGACGAAAGAGAACGTCTTATGAATTTTGGTGCAGGAATAATGACTCTAAAGTGCTCTGTAAAAGTGTTTTTATGCACTCTTACAGGATTGGCAGTTTTTGTTTTCGGTTTACGGTTGTCCGCCTTCGCGCAGGATTGCCCGCCGAAAGTGTTGCCGTATTATGAAGATTTCGACAATGATGACTGGACCTTCTTTACCCAACTCGCTCCTTTTGTCGTGGACAATTGTTGGAGGGAGAATGGCGACGATTTTTACGCCTGCATTGCCAATTCGCAAGATGCTTTATTTTCTGACAATCCTCCCGGCAACTGTGCGTGCTGTGGATCCAGCTACAAATGGCCAAATACTTACTCTGGTGGTACCTACGAAGGTTATGTGATGCTGCTAGTCGGCCCCGAGCTGGAGTCCCCGCCGTCGAGCGTTAGCTTCAGCATATTTTCGTACGGCCTTTACGCTCCTTCTTATGCGGGCGACAGTGTGCGGAAAAGGCTTGTGGTGGGTTACATCGCCGACACCAATGACTGGAAAGGCAGTTTTGTGGGGGTCGATACCGTTGAGCTCACCCGCGAACGCCTCACTTGGGAACGCTTCACTGTGACGGGGTTCGAGGACATGCCCGCCCCCTATTTCGTGGCTTTTTACAACGACACGCTACTCCAATATCCGGCATGGCCGCTTCCCCAATTCAGTGTTTATTCCACCAATCCCGTCGCTATAGATTACCGTTTCTACATTGACAGTGTCCTCTTCGATAAAGTTCCCGTGAATCCCGACCCCAACCCTGACCCGAATCCTGATCCCGATCCCGACCCTGACCCTGGCACAGAGGAGCCGCCTGTCACGCCGGTGCCGGACACGCTCGCCTCGGTTCGGCTCTATCTTCCCAATGCATTCACACCCGGGGGTAACCAGCTCAATCCGGAGTTCCGGCCCGTCTTCAGCGACCCTGGCGAAATCGAATACTACCGGATGATGATTTACAACCGCTGGGGCAATCTGCTGTTCTACACCGAAGACCTGGCACGCGGCTGGGACGGCGACCACTGTCCGGAAGGCGTATATGTGGTTCTCGTGTGCTATAAGCCGCGAGGGGAAACGAAGCGAACCGTAAGGGGCACCGTGACACTGATACGGTAATGTGTCGTTTTTTTGTATTTTTGCCTTTTGAAATATA
>JAEEGL012984209.1_pt1 | contig 12200 bp, 7 predicted proteins | sample 9134231 | NCBI WGS metagenome assembly JAEEGL01 (sample SAMN16246548, study PRJNA631951) | gut metagenome | biome: gut microbiome; feature: rumen; material: fiber-attached | host: Bos | place: Iran: Karaj | collected 2018-10
GCCGAAGCCGACGACAACGCCGTGAACATAAAGACCGGAACGATACTGCACAGGCTGTTCTCCGAGATAAAGACAGACAAAGACATAAGCCGTGTGCTGGACCAGTTTGAATTCGACGGCATATTGGACACTAAAATAACGAGAGAGAGCGTAGAGCGCATGCTGAAGAAAAGAATGGAGAGCCCGACGGTGAAGGAATGGTTCAGCGACAAGTGGGAGCTGTTCAACGAGTGCGCCATACTGAGCATCGACGAGAAAGGCGAGGTAAAGAACCGCCGTCCGGACCGAGTGATGAAGAGCGGCGACGAGATGATAGTCGTGGACTTCAAATTCGCCAGGAAGCGCGACGAGCACCACGAGCAAGTGAAGGAATACATAAGCCTGCTGCAAAGCATGGGATACAAGAACGTGAAGGGGTATCTGTGGTACGTGTTCAGCAACGACATAGAAGAAGTGGCATAACAAAAGCGAGACCGATTTATGAAGACATTTTTAGAAAGAATAAGCGAGGACATAATAGAAAAGCACGGAACCGACCTGTCGAGAATCGCCGTGGTGTTTCCTAACAAGAGAGCATCGTTGTTTATGAACGACGCCATAGCCCGGACCGCGTTAGAGAAGACTGGCAAGCCAGTGTGGAGCCCGGCATACATAACCATAAGCGAGCTGTTCAGAAAGCAGACCGAGGCAGAGACCGCCGACGAGATAACCCTCGTGTGCAAGCTGCACAAGGTGTACTGCAAAGTGACTGAGGAGAACGAAAGCCTCGACAAATTCTACGGCTGGGGCAGGATAATGCTCAGCGACTTCGACGACTTGGACAAAAACATGGGCGACGCCGAGCAGATATTCAAAAACATAAGCGACCTGGCGAAGTTCGAGACAAACGACTTCCTGAGCGATGAGCAGGTAGATATAATAAAACGGTTCTACAACAACTTCAGCACAAAGAGCGAGGCGAAAGAACGTTTCCGCAAGATATGGGACAAGCTGGGCGAGATATACACAGAATACAAGAAGGAACTGGGGGCGGCGACGTATGAAGGCGCGCTGTACAGAAGCGTGGCAGAAAGCAAGGAGAAGCTGAATCTGGAGTATGAAAAGTACATATTCGTAGGATTCAACATGCTGCAGAAAGCCGAGCAGAAGCTCTTCGACAAGATAAAAGGCGAAGGCAAAGCGGAATTCTATTGGGACTTCGACAAGCAATACCTATTAGACCCGAACAGCGAGGCCGGACACTACATAAGAGAATACCTCGATAAATACCCAAACCAGATAAATAACGACGACGAAACATACGACAACTTCAAGAAGGAGAAGAAACTGAGATACATGTCGTCGAGCACCAACGACCTGCAAGGCAGATATGTGGGCGAATGGCTGCAAGACAACGGCGGCGAGAGGATAAAAGCCGGACGAAGAACAGCCATCGTGCTGTGCGACGAAAACATGCTGCAAACGGTGCTGCACTCGGTGCCGGAAGATGCCGGAGCGCTGAACGTGACTATGGGAATCCCCGTGAAGCAGACACCTGCCGCATCGCTCGTGATGCAGCTGATAAGCCTGCAGGCACGCACAGCTAAGGCAAGCAAAGGCGACAATAAGATATACATCAAACTGCTGGAAGGACTGCTCTCCCACCCTTACGCCAAGTACACCGGCATAAACACCACATACAACAAGTTGATAAACGACAAGAAGTACATGGTGGAACTGACGGAAATAGGACTCGAGGCGATAGACGGACACAGCATAATGGACATAAACAACTGGGTGTCAGCCATAATAGAGAACACAGCAAAGAATTACGACCGTCTGAATAACACAACGGAGGAGGAAAAAATGTCGTCCGACAACCAGCTGGCAATCGAGTCGCTATACAAGGCGCACACGATGCTGAACCGAATAGGCATGCTGATAGAAGACGGCACGCTGAACGTGGAGGCTGCGACATACACAAGCCTCGTAAGACAGCTGATAGAATCGGCTTCGGTGCCATTCCACGGCGAGCCTGCACAAGGCATACAGATAATGGGACTGCTGGAGACCAGAAACCTGGACTTCGACAACGTGCTGATGCTATCGACCAACGAGGGCAACATGCCTAAAGGCGTGAACGACACATCGTTCATACCATACAGCATAAGAAAAGCCTTCGGACTGACAACGATAGACAACAAGGTGGCGATATACGCCTACTACTTCTACAGCCTGCTGCAAAGAGCCAGCGACATAACGATAACATACAGCACAGTGAGCGAGGCCGGACAGAAAGGCGAGATGAGCCGATTCATGCAGCAGATAGCAGTAGAGAAGCCGGAAAACACGGCACTGAGCAGCTACTCGATGCAATCTACTATAGAAAGCGCCGAGATAGAGGAGATAAAAGAGATAGCGAAAAGCCCGGAAGTGATGGAAAAGCTGGAGAAGTTCAAGAGCATATCGCCGTCGGCGCTGAACATATACATAAGCTGTCCGCTGAGCTACTACTACAAATACATAGCCGGACTGAAGGACAACGAGGAAGCCGAGCTGGGAGAAGTGGACGCGATAAAGTACGGACTAATCTTCCACGCCAGCATGGATCAACTCTACAAAGACATAGAGAACCAGATTCTCACTGCTGACATATTGAAAACCAAGAAAAAAGAAGTCGACAAGATTGTCGAGCAGAAATTCAGAGAAGAATTATACGGCAAAGACGAAATAGCCAGCAACGGAGTGCAGACACTGACGCTCAACACAATAAAAACCTATGTCAAGAAAATGATTGACATAGACATACACACGGCAGAAAACAGCGATGAGTTCAGAATCTTAGAGTCGGAGAAACCGCATTATAAAGAAATAAGCGCGGGAGGCACGACCAAGAAAATAGGCGGAATAATAGACAGAATAGACTCTATAAAAAAGGACGGCGAAGAGACTATTAGAATAGTCGATTACAAGAGCGGCAGTGCGAAAAGCGGAGTAGAATGCATAGAGGACATGTTCCTGAACGAGAACAAGAAGAAAAACCGAGGATACTACTTGCAGACATTCCTATACTCTGTGATAATAAAGGACAAGAATCCTGACAAGAACGTCGTCCCTGCCCTGCTTTACATAATCTCGGCGAAGAAAGAGGACAATCCTGTGCTGACGATGAAAAGCGGCAACAAGAAGGTGCCGATAAGCGACATCAGCGACTACCAGGAAGACTTCATAAATATGCTTAGCGAGAAGATGGGCGAACTATTCAACAAGGATGTTCCGTTCCGCGCCACCAACGACGACCACGTGTGCGAATACTGCACATTCAAATCGCTCTGCAACCACAAGACAAAGCAAAAGGAAGACGACGAGGACTAATAGCCGACGACCGCCCCATTGCGCTCGACATAGTCGGCAAGCGAAGCGAAAAGCGGATCGGAAGACACAAGCTGGCGGTTGCAGACAATGACGTTCTGTTCGCGCGCCCTCGTCAGAGCCACATTGAGCTTGCGGTCGATAGTGACGCCGTCCTCAACGAAAGTGTTTGACGTCAGGAAGTCGAGCTGCGTGTGGCGCGAGACAGTGAAACCGTAGATTATGACATCGCGCTCGCTGCCTTGATAGCGCTCCACAGTGTCGATAGTGATGCCGTCGTAGTCGTAATGGCGCTTGGCAAGCTCGTCACGCACCACGGCAATCTGGTTGCGGTAAGGCACAATGACTCCGACAGTGCGCTCGGCGCTGAATTCCATTCCGTTAGCCTCGCGGAGCATCCGCACAGCCTCAACAGCATCGGCAATAGCCTTAGCCTCTGGGACATTCACCTTGTCGGAGAATGAAAGTTCCTCGCCCGGCTCGACATCCACCATAACCCAGCGGTGCGATGCGACTGCCTGCAAAAGCCGGTTGCCGCTGTCGGGCAAATTGCCGAAGCCCAGCGGTTTGGATTGGTGTTCGAGCGGTATAGGCTGCAAATTGCCGCCATAGAAAGCCCTGTTCACGAAGTCGGCGACATCAGGGTGCATTCTGCCATGGTTTTTTAGCGTGTAAACAACCTGTGCATTATCATGATACAGGCGCAAAAGACGCTGGAACAACGATTCCGAGCAACTTTCGAATCCGAGTTTTCGCAAAGACGGCTCAACGATACGCGACTCTGCTTCGGTCTGCGCCACGACAGCAGGCAGCTGCTTATGGTCGCCTATGAGGACGAACTTGCTGATGGCGCACACTGGCTCAGAACCGACTGCGGACACAGCCGACAGCAGCCCCACGATGCTCGGCTCGAGAATCTGCGAAGCCTCATCGACGATGGCAAGGTCGAAGCGCTTGATGGTGAAAATGCGCTGCAGCGACGACACCGCCGTAGTCGTGCCGACAAACACTCTTGTGCTGACGATGAAGTCACGCATCTGGCTCACGTTGTTGCAGTCAGCCACACGGTTGGAAAGCAGATACTTAGCGAAGCGCTCGTCGCACGACGAAGCGTGTCCGAATCTGACAAAATCGATGCCGTCCTTGTCCAGTTTAGAGCAAATCTCGTCCACCGCCCTGTTTGTGTAAGCCATGAGCAGCACCGACGAGCCCTCGCTTTTAAGCTGGTCCTTGAGTATGCTCATCAGTCCGAAGGACGTCTTGCCCGTGCCCGGAGGACCGACAAGCAGGAACATCTCCTTCGCCCTCTTGACCTTGGTGACAAGCTCGTTCATTCCGCTGTATTCCGTAGCGGCAGACTGTGAATTGTCGATGATTGGCGCACGCTGCCCCAGCAATAGTTTCTTGCGTGAGGCGTTGGTGCTTAGCAATGAGTACAAAGCCCTGTACTGCGCGCCGAAAGACGAGTCGATGTAGTCGTGCTCGACCGCCCAGGCGTAACCCTCGCGAGTGCCGAACACTTCCCTGCTCCGCTGCGGCGCGCGCAGACGCACGCTCACACGGTTGTCTGCAAGGCTGTATATCGTCGCCCTGTGCTCTATAGCCTTACGGACATCGGGCTCAAGGCTTGTGTTGTATTTGTATAGCACGATAATATCGCCCACTCTGAAGTTGGGCAGATACTCGCACGAAGAGAGCGCGTCGTCATAAACCGTGTCATCTCTGACGAGCTCGATGGCTGTCACTGTGCCGTCTTCATCGGTCACAAGGCGGTCTATCCTCATGCAGTCCATGATGTTGCCTGCGCGACGACGCTCCTCGAGCGAGGATGTCCACAGCGACGCGAATCCGCTATTCTCTTTTATTCTATTGCCCACGCGGTTCATGATGTTCTCGCGCGCCACGAAGGTGAAGAACCTGTAGAAATAGTCGAGTTCCTCTTTCGAAGCCTTGTTCAGCGGCGTGAGCAGTTTTACTATCGCTGGACGCTGATAGTCGGTCCATAGTTTGGACGTGTCCTGCTTGAGGTTGAGCGACTCGGGCGTGAGCGCGCCGATTATCCTCCTCGCTCCGCCCGGCTCAGCCAGTGCCAGATCCTGCGCCACGATGCGGTTGCGCAGCCTTATGGATTTGGCGACGACCTCGGGAGCGTTGGATTCCCTCATCAGTCCGTCGGGATATTTCGAGTAAAGCAGATATGCGGAAATCTCGTCGTTCTTCTTGCCGAATCCGTAGTGCAGCATCGCCAGATACATGAGCATCTGTATGTAGTGCTGTGTCTGGTGGCGGTGGTTGAAGTCGTCACGCTTGCCTGACTTCTGCTCCATCAGCAGCGAGAAGTCGCTCTGCAACAAGTCCATACGCCCTTGCAGTCCCAACGTTTCGCACACGAACGACGGCTCGAGCATCACCTTGTCCTTGCGGTAGTTGCGGTCCTCGGTCTGCACACGCTTGATTATGGTCTTGAGGTTTGCCAGCTGCATCTTGGCGTCGTCGTGGAAACGCGCGTCCATGTCCTCACACGTTGTTATGTCGATGGGAGCGCCACGGAAGAATTTTCTCACGGCTGTCACATAGTCGGCGCTGTCGCCGTGGTTCACAGTCTCGTCCAGCAGTTGCGACGCGAGGTTTCCGAGGAGCGTGGCGCGCGTCTGAACCTTCGGGCTGAACTTGTCGAGAAGATGGTTCTTCTCGGAATCAGCGTACTGCATGAAGCAGCGCGCTATGGTGGAAATATCCACAAGCATGTCCGGTTCATATATAAGCAATGACGGCACAAGCAAAGCGTCGTCGCTGACGGAGACGTCAATGAGGTTTATCTGTGTTCCGGCCTTGTAGTCGATTATGTCGGAGTTCCAGTCCTTAACATCGAGCGAATAGTCGTTGCCGGAAACTTCGTCGCGCACATCGATGATAGTGCCTTTTCTGCCTACGACAGAAACCCTCATCTTCTGCCAATGGGCAAATGACTCCGCCACAGCCGTCTTCTCGATGGACAGAGTGCGGGATTTGTCGCCGAAAGCGTATCCGACAAAAGCCGTGAAAACGTCAATGTCCTGATGCCAGTTGCTCCTCAGCGTAATCTCCTCGACATCCCTGGCATGGCGTCCACGGTAGCGGAACGAGTTGAGCGCCATGGTGTATGGGAACGAGCATTTGTCCGCCACATAAAGCAGGCGAGCCTGCGCACCAGAGAATATTATCGTGGAATCCTGTGTCTTGACACGCAGGAACTCCACAAGCAGGTGATAAAGCAGATTGTAGCGCGCCACGAACGAGGCGTCAAGCCTTTCGATTTTGGCAATCGCCTCGGTCCAGTACAGCTGTGTCTGCTCTGTGTTTTTCTTACTTTTAGCCATTTTCAGTTCTGTTTTTTAGACGCTTCTCCCTATTAACCTCCTCCCGGCTCTTGCTGTGTGTTACGATATAAACGCCAGCGAAAACGAGAAGTATGGCTATCGCCTTATGCCATGTAAACACCGCCATGCCCATGGCCACAGCGAGAAGCGAGGCGGTTATCGGCTGCAGATAATTGTACATGGCCACAACCGTCGGACGCAGATAACTCTGGCTCGCCACATAAAGCAGATAGGCGAAGAAACTGCCGAACAGCACCACATAGCCCACCTCCATCCAATCCTGAACACCTACACTACTCCAGTCGAACTCCATGAACTGACCACCGGACACAGGAATGTAGCAAAGCATGGAAAATGTGAAAATCCACTTGTTCATCGTTATGGACGAGTATTTATGGCTAAGGTCCTTGAATAATGTCAGATAGACAGCGAACGAAGTCTGTGCCAGCAGACACAGCAAATCGCCCTTGTAGTTGCCGCCGACAGCCGAGTCGGAAGAAGTGACGACCAGAGTCAGCGCCCCGGCGAATCCAACAAACACGCCTGCCGCCTTGAGTCCTGTGAGCGGCTCACGAAGCCAGACTGCGGCGAATATCAGTGTGATGATAGGGAGCATGGTAGTGACGATGGCTGCATCGACCGGCGTTGTCATGGACAAACCTGTGAGGAACAGCCCCTGGTTGAATACAAATGCGAAAAGTCCAGCGAAGAAAAGCCTGACAAGGTCCTTAGCCGGCACATGCTCCTGCTTGCGCATCGCTATCGACACGAGCCAGAAAAGCAACGCTCCGCCTGCCATACGGAACGCTGTAAGCATGAAAGGCGTGAACACTGTCATGGCATCCTTAGCCAAAGGCGCCATAACACCCCACATGAGTGTAGCGAGAAAAGCGCATGCATGTCCGCGCCAAGATGTCTCCGAACCCGTCATTAGTTTAAATTAAAAAGGAAAACAAAGATACACATATTGATGACTCAACACGACTCCGAAACCACAAGAATAATTTTGCATAATCGCGCCTAAGTCCTAATTTTGCAGCCCTATGAAAATCATATCAAGCATAAAGGAAAAACTATCAAAACTCTCGTTCAGGACCGGAGTCATAGTCACACTCATGTGCATTCCGTTCTACATACTGTCGTTCGCACAAATGCTGCTGCCTATATCGGCTGGCGCAAAGGGCGTGCTGTGGGTCGTATTGTTCGGACTGGCTAAGACATTCCAGTACGGCGGCTTGACAATCCTCGGAGCTGAAGGCGTGAAAAGACTGAAAAACTGGTTCAAAAAGAGAAAAGCACAGAACATATAGAACTCCCCAAAAATAAAGCTAGTTCACAGATAAGTTTTTCAATCCATACTCCACACACATTTTTCACATTTCAGAGTCATTTATTCGTAATAATTCATACATTTGCCATGGTTATAACTAAATAATTAATAAAAAAATGAGAAAACTTATCATCGCAGTTTCTGCAGTATTAGCAAGTAGCGTAATGTTCAGCTCTTGTATCGGTTCTTACGCATTGTTCAACAAGGTGCTTGAGTGGAATGGCGGCATAAGCAACAAGTGGGTGAACGAGCTCGTTTACATCTGCTTCTGGATTCTTCCTGTTTATGAGATTTCCGCATTTGTTGATTTCTGGGTAATCAACACAATCGAGTTCTGGTCAGGCAGCAACCCAATGGGTGTGAACACAGTCAAGACTGTTAAGGACGCTAACGGAACATTCCGCATCGCATCTCACCAGAACGGCTACACTATCACAAAGGAAGGCCAGGAAGGTCAGCTCGACCTTGTTTACAACGCAGAGGACAACTCATGGTCAGCAGTTAAGGACGGCAAGGAAGTCAAGTTCATGACATTCGTTGACGACAACCACGTTAAGATGTTCGGTTCTGACGCAGTTGTTGAGCTGTCACAGGCTGGAGCAGTTGCTTACAAGGCTATCGCAACAGGCAATACTGTAGCATTCGCAGAGTAATTGATTCTCACAAAAAAGAAAGGTGCTGGGAAAATCCGGCACCTTTTTTTATGCGCATACGCGGACAACACTCATCAAGTGTTAAAAGCGAGATTATAAACTCACCGCGCCAAAAGACAACGAGGCTCATCTTTTTATTACTTTTGCATTGATTTTTAAGAAAAGAATTATGGAAAACAAAGAAATCCCTGTGCTTCTGCTGACTGGATACCTCGGCAGCGGCAAGACGACACTGCTGAACAGAATCCTGTCAAACAAGAAAGGCATAAAATTCGCCGTCATAGTGAACGACATCGGCGAAGTGAACATAGACGCGGAACTGATACAGAAAGGCGGAATCGTGGGACAGAAGGACGACAGCCTCGTGGCGCTGCAGAACGGATGCATCTGCTGCTCGCTGAAAATGGACCTCGTGGAGCAGCTGCACGACATAACGTCGATGAAGAAGTTCGACTACATCGTGATAGAGGCAAGCGGAATCTGCGAGCCTGCGCCTATAGCACAGACAATCTGCTCGATGCCGAACCTCGACGCCAAATACTCCGAGAACGGCGAGATAAGATTGGACTGCATCGCGTCGGTTGTCGATGCAGTGAGACTGCAAAGCGAGTTCAGATGCGGCGACGACCTGCAGAAAAAGCACCTCGAGGACGACGACATCGAGAATCTCGTGATACAGCAAATCGAGTTCTGCAACATGATACTGCTGAACAAGGCTGCCGACGTGAAGCCAGAGGAGCTCAAGAGAATCAAAGAGATACTGAAGGCTATACAGCCTAAGGCGGAAATCGTGGAATGCAACTACGGCGACGTGGACCTTGACAAGCTGGTGAACACGCACTTGTTCGACTTCGAGAAGGTGGCGACCTCAGCCACATGGATCAACGAAATAGAAAAGCACGTTGACGAAGACGATGATGACGATGATGAACACGAGCATCACCACCATCACCACGACCACGACGAGCATGAGCACCACCATGAACACGAACACGAGGACCACAGCCACTGCGACCATGAGCACGGCGTGTGCCACTGCGGACACCACCACGACAAGGACCATCCGCACGGCGACGAGTACGGCATAGGCACGTTCGTTTACTTCCGCCGCCAGGCTTTCGACCTGAACAAGTTCGACGACTTCGTGGCACGCCGATGGCCTAAGAGCATAATCAGAGCCAAGGGCATGTGCTACTTCAAGGAGAAAAGAGACATGTGCTACGTGTTCGAGCAGGCAGGAATACAAAAGAGTGTCAAGGAGGCTGGACTGTGGTACGCCACTATGCCTGCTGACGAACTGGCTGAACTGATGAGAAAAGAGCCAGGACTGGCAAGAGACTGGGACGAGGAGTACGGCGACAGAATGATAAAACTCGTATTCATCGGTCAGCACATGGACAAGGATGCGATAATCAAAGAACTGGACATGTGCCTAGAGTAAGACATAGACACTGAAAGATGAAAGGACGCTAAAACACAGCGTCCTTTTTTTATGCCATATTAAAATAAATAACGAGAAACATCGTTAATATTGAAGAATCCAAGCATATACAACAAAATGGAAAAAGAGGAAACGGCATGCGCTACCCTGTCGGACCTAATCGACACTAAGAAAGAAGCAGAAGCCGAATGTCTGACGGACATTGACGACAGCGTGTTCATCATCGGGTGCATAAAGGACACCGACCACTTCAACTGGATATTCCGCGACGAGGAGCAGCCCTACTACAACATCAGACAAGGGCACAGACACGGCGCGCTGCTGAGGACGCCGGAAGTCAAGCACGCCAACTACGCCATAATGTACAATGTCGATGACAAGGAGCATTTCCTCGTCTACAGGCTGAAGATGCAACATTACATCTGGGACGAGGACAAGATGTCGGCTTCGGGATACAAAAATCCGACTGGCAAATATTACATCTATCTGTTAGACAGGCAGATGAACACAGACAAACTTGACATCAGCAAATTCATAAACTGCCGCATAAGCGAGAACGACAAAGGTCAGCCGATATGCGTGTCGGGCGAGGAGATTAGAAGCCTCATCTAAAGGCACTCCTCAAGGTTCAATTCCATAATCACCATATCGAAACGCAGCGGGTCGGCGCTGTCCCACGAACGGTAGATGGCTGTAAGCTCCTCCACCGCCCTCCAGCTCTCCTTGGGGTGCGAGATAAGCCCCATCTTGTTGGCTTGCTGAGCCACGTGCGTGTCCATTATGGCATAAAGGCTCGCGCTGTTCACCTTGTCGGTGTTCCAGAGTCCCAAATCCACGCCGCCGTCGCGCACCATCCACCGCAGCATCATATTCAGCCGTTTGCAGGCAGAGCCGCGCTCCGGACTGCCCATCTTAGCCGCCTTGGTCCATTCACAAAGGCGAGTCAGCAGTTCTTTGGTGGTCAGTTTTTCCTTTTTTATATAGGTATCCAGCGAGCCGTAACGCTCATAGACAGGCGCGAGTTCACGCAGCACCGCCTTCAGTCCGGCATAGTTGAGCGTACGGTGCACGCACTCGGAGTCGTCGTACATTTCAAATCCGCCAGAAAGAATCCACTGCTTCGGACGCCAAGCGGCACGCTCCATCAGCTTCGTGGCGTTGCGTATTATCATCTTGCGATTGCCCCACGCAATCATGCACGTCATCAGCGCACACAGCTCTATATCAGCGACATCTCCGCCCTTGTCGCGCATGTCATGGACTATCTGCACCGGGTCGGCCGACACGAATTTCTCCGCATCGAAACTCCGCCACCTATCTTCCAGTTTCTGATGATAAATTTCTATTCGTTCCTGTGTGGTCATACTAATTAATTATTACACACATTTACACAAAACGCAAATGCCTTTTACACAATGCAAAGAGAATAAAAAATCGTTTGCCATAAGACAGAAACAGAGTTTTTAACAATACACAAGGTAAAAAAATAAATTTGACAAAGTTCCAGGACATTCAGGAACAGTCAAAGAATGAATCGTCCTATCCTGCAGAAAGTAAACTACAAATAATATAATTTAGATTTATAAGGAAGGCTGCCGCGTACACGCGACAGCCTTTTTTGTTACGCGCGATTGCATAAACTTAAAATCGCTAATTTTGCCAACCACAAGAAGACACTTCTATAATATATGGTTATCACGAACGAGACACTCGAAGACGCAAAACAACAAGTCATTGCCGACATTGAATCCCATGCCGAATGGCGCGAGGAAGTGAGTCGTGGCAAAATGTTCGGATTTCTGATAACCGACACAGGCGAGACACTGAAAGCATACTCCGGGCAGATATGCGGGCGCTCAGACTGGGACGGATATGTGCCGGCGATATTCGACTATCTGCAACCCGACGGATATTTCAAGACACACGAGGCGATTATAACACGACTGAACCACGAGGCGCAGGAATGCAACGACAGCAAGCGGCTCGCCGAGATAAAAAACGAGCGCAAAGAACGCTCGCAAGCCCTGCAGCGATGGCTTTTCAGTCAGTTTCAAATAACAAATCCC
>JAEEGL014174290.1_pt1 | contig 12200 bp, 16 predicted proteins | sample 9134231 | NCBI WGS metagenome assembly JAEEGL01 (sample SAMN16246548, study PRJNA631951) | gut metagenome | biome: gut microbiome; feature: rumen; material: fiber-attached | host: Bos | place: Iran: Karaj | collected 2018-10
AGTACTTAATATATTTAGTTTTGTACTATTAGGTATTTTTATTGGAATAGGGTTATTAATATATAAAGGATTTTGGAAAGAGTATACAGATAATTTCTTTAAGATGGGATTATTTTTACTTGCTTATTTTGGTTATATGATATTACATGAATTATTACATGGATTATCTTATCACATACATGGTGGTAAAGGTAAGAATATAACTTTTGGTGTTCATCTAGAGAAAAGTATTTTATGTTGTTTATGTAAACAAGATATTACGAAGAAGAATATTTTAATCTCTCTTTTGTATCCATTCTTCTTTATTGGAATAGTAACTTATGTTATAGGAGCAATCTTTAAATTACCAATGTTATTCTTATTATCAATATTTAATTTAGGTGGATGTATAGGAGACTTAATAATGTTTATCTTTATATCAAGACTTCCTAAAGATATTAAGTTTGCAGAATTTGATGATCCAACATCATTTGCCATTTTATCAAATGAAGATTTAAGTAAGAAGAAACCATTTGGATTAAAATTTGAAAAAAAGACTGATTCTCTTGAACAAAAAGAAATGAAGAAATTAGTAATAAGTAAAAAAAGTATTATGTTTATGATATTTTTATTAATTCTAACATCTTTTATGGTTATTATGGCAAGTTATATAGGTAAATAATATGAGAATAGGTGTATTTGTAGGTAGTTTTAATCCTGTTCATAAAGGACACATTCATGTTGTTAATTATTTGATTGAACATAATATAGTAGATAAAGTAATGATCGTACCAACACTATCTTATTGGGATAAAAATAATTTAGCGGACATTAATGATCGTGTTAATATGTTAAAGTTTTTTGAAACTGAAAATATAATTATTGAACCAAAGTATAATGTTAATTATTATACATATCAAGTAATGGATGCAATTGAGTCTGATTTCCCTAATGATGAATTAATGTTAATTATTGGAGCAGACAACATAGTATCTTTTGATAAATGGATGAATTATCATGATTTATTAAAAAGAAGAATAATTGTAGTTAATAGAGATAATATAGATATAAGTAGTTATATAGATAAATTTCATGAAAAAGATAAGTTTGTTGTTGTTCAAGATTTTGATTACATAAGTACTTCATCAACAAATATAAAAGAGAATCTAGATAATAGCTATTTAGATCCTAGAGTTTATAATTATATTATTGAACATGGATTATATCAAGATAAAAAAAGCAGTCGTTTATGACTGCTTTTTAATTGATTTAATATTAAAGACAATACCACCAATAATGGTTGGTAAGTAATATGTTAATGCTCTCCATAAAAGAAGTAGGGCATTTAATTTATAACCAAATATGAAGTTACCAATAAATCCTAAGAAGACATATTCCGTTCCACCAGTAGAACCAGGTATTGGAATATAACATCCTGTTAAATAAATATATGCAGAACATACAATTGATTGACCTATCGTAAAATCATATATACCAATAGCACGAGCAAGAGCATAAGGAATTAAATGGTAAAAGAATAAGGTTACCATTTGTAATGTTACACCCATAAATAAATAAGTCTTATTTTCTTTCAATACTTTAGAATTCTCATAGAACTCATCACAAGTAGTATTCCATTTATCTATTTGTTTTTCTTTCTCTTTAACAAGTTTAATTTTACTTAAAAAAGTAATTATTACACGAACTATTCTTTTATTTATACTTTTATTAAAACTAATGATGAATAAAAATATTAATACAACGATATTTAAAACAAAACCTAATATAGTAAAGATATTTAAGATAGTATTCATTTCTATCATACCAAAAGCTTTATCAAATATTAGAGCAATTAAACCCCATAGAACTAATGATATTTGAAACACTATATAGAATTGGGTAACAGCATTTGTACTATTAGCAGTACTAGTACCTTTTTTTCTTAGTTCATATACTTGCATAGGTTGTCCACCAGTTGCAAGAGGTGTAATTCCATTAAAAAACTTAGTAATTGAATTTAAATATATCATAAATGGGAAACTAATTTTATCATTATAATTTCTAGTATAAAGGTAGAAAGGAATAGTATCTGTAACAAAATATATTAAATAAATAAGTATAGCAAAAAGAATCCATATTGGATTAACAGTTACTATGACTTCCATTATACTATTAAAATTATCTTTTAATAGTAAATATAACATAATACCAGTAACAAGCAATATAATAATACTATTTCTTAGTCTATGCTTCATATCGTATCCTCTTATTAAGAATATCATAAAAATAAAAAAATATAAATAAAAATATAGTATAATAATCTTGGTGATATTATGTATATTGGTATATGTGGATTATCAGGAAGTGGTAAAAGTAGTCTTGCTAAATATTTATTAGAAAAGCATAATAATTATTTATATGTAGATATTGATAAAATAGGTCATGAAGTTAATGAATTACCGGAAGTTAAAAAAGAACTAGTAAAATGTTTTGGCGATATCTTAACAGATAATAAAGTAGATAGAAAGAAATTAGGAAGTATTGTTTTTAATAATAAAGAAGCTATGCAAATACTTGAAGATATTACGTGGAAATATATGGAAAAAGAAATAGATAGCATTATTAAAGATAATCCTAATGTTATATTTGATTGGATGTTACTTCCTAAAGTTAAATATTTTAATCAATGTAATATAAAAATCTTACTTGATATTAATGAAGAAGAAAGAAGAGAAAGAATAATTAAAAGAGATAATATTTCTATAGATTATTTTAATCTAAGAGAAGCATCTAGTTATAATTATAATTATGATGATTTTGATATTATTCTCCATGACAATAATTATGAAAAACTATTGACATTATTCTAATATTTGATATACTTAATCATGTCATTTGCTTATTTAGCTGTTTGGTCTATTTATGCTGAATAATTAATGACATTATTATTCGCGGGTGTAGTTTAATGGTAGAATTCCAGCCTTCCAAGCTGATCACGCCGGTCCGATTCCGGTCACCCGCTCCATAATGTATATAAACAGTCGAAAGGCTGTTTTTTTATTACCTAATAATTGCTTTAAATAATCTGTAATGTTATACTCATAATGGGAGGAATATGAAATGAATAATATGATTTGTCCACAATGTGGAGCACAAAATACACCAGATAGTAAATTTTGTCCAGCATGTGGATTCCAATTTAATAATGGTACACCAGTTAATAACAATGTTGTACCTACACAAGAATTAGCTTACGAAATTAAAGGTGGTAATCTACCTTATGTTATTATGAACCTTAAAAGAGGACAACAAATAATATGTGAAGGTGGATCAATGTCTTGGAAATCACCAAGTGTTACAATGGAAACAACTTCTAATGGAGGAGTAGGTAAAGTATTCTCACGTATGTTTAGTGGAGAAAAATTATTTCAAAACAAATATACTGCTCAAGAAGATAATGCATATATTGCTTTCTCATCTAGTTTTCCAGGAGCAATTATGGCTCTTGATGTAGCACCAGGACACGATGTAATTTGTCAAAAGAGTGCTTTCTTAGCAGGTACTAGTGGAGTAGAAGTATCTATTCACTTTAATAAGAAAATAGGTGTTGGCCTATTTGCAGGTGAAGGATTCATTATGCAAAGAATGTCTGGTAATGGTAAAGTATTTATTGAAATAGATGGTAGTATGGAAGAAAAAGTATTACAACCAGGAGAAAAAATAGTTATTAGTACAGGACATTTAGTAATGATTGATGCATCTTGTCAAATTGATATTGAAACAAATAAAGGATTTAAAAATATATTCTTAGGTGGAGAAGGTATCTTTAATACTGTTATTACTGGACCAGGTAAAGTAGTGATGCAATCTATGCCAATTAGTAAGACAGCAAATATACTATATCCTTATATGCCACATCCATCTTCTAATGATTCTACGGCATCAGCTGTTGTAAACCTATTTAACAAAAACTAATAGGGAGTTTATATGAAAAAATTAATTATTTTTATAGCAATAATTATTTTAGCCTTTTTAGCTGTTTTCTTCTTTTGGAAAGGCTATAGTTCTAACAAAGAAGTAATTATTGAGAATATTAATGTATCACATGATGAGAAGTTTGGTGGTATATATATAAATATTACTATTGATGATTTTAATAACAAAGGATTTAAATTTGGTGATAGTGTTAATGTTAAATTCTCTAATGATTATGAATTAAAGGATATTCCTTATTACAATGGTTACTATGTTGAAATAGGAGAACTTGAAATGGTAGGTTATCCAGGTTACCCATATATTAAAGTATGTAGAAATTATGGTGATGACTTATGGATAGAGGGTAGTATTAATGAGAATGTTACAGCAACAGTAACTTTGAATGAAAAAGGAAAATATTTAAAGATTCAAGAAGCCAGTGATATTCATTATACTGATACCCAAGGAGATATTCCTGATAATGTCTTTGCAAACTTTAGAAATGTTAAAGTAGGTAAGATGAAAGATAATATTTTATATAGAGGAGCTTCTCCTATAGATAATTCTCATAATAGAGCACCTGTTGCTGATAAGTTAATCAAAGAAGTAAATATTAATTATGATGTTGATTTATCTGATTCTGATGAAGAACTTATTGAACATATGAGTAAAGAAGACTTTAATTCACCACATTTTAAATCATTATATGATAAAAAGAACTATATTGCTTTAGATATGAATATGCAAATTAAAGATAATCCTACTTTACAATCATCTGGTTTGATTAAAAACGAAGTATCATCAAATTTATTAGTTAAGTTACAAATGAAAGAATTAACTTTTGGTGAGAAACTTGTTAAAGCTTTAAAATTTATTGCTGAACATGATGGACCATATTATGTTCATTGTGTAGAAGGTAAAGATAGAACTGGTTATGTAATTATGGTATTATCTGCCTTATCAGGAGCAACATACCAAGAAATGGTTGATGACTATATGATTACATATGATAATTATTATGGTATTAATAAAAATAATAATACTGATAAATATGAAACTATAAAGAATAGAAACATTGATATGTTCTTAAGATTTATTAGTGATAGTGATGATAATGCTGATTTAACTAATATTGATTATGAAAATGCAGTAGATAATTATCTAGTTAGAATTGGTATGACAAAAGAAGAGATATCTCAAGTTAAAAATAGATTACAAAAATAAAAGAACAGGAATTCCTGCTCTTTTTTATTTTACTGGTTGTTGACCTTTTTGATCTTCATCTTCTTTATAGATATCTTTTTCAAAACCGGCAACTACTAATTTAACAGAATCAACATCAACTGTCATTGATGTTCTATATGGAAGTCTTGCATCGGAAATATTTGATTCTTCAAGAGCATCATGTAAGAAACTGCGTGCACTAAAATCAAAATCGATTCTTGCTGGTAATCCACGTCTTAATTGTTCCATTAATCTACGACTTAATACATCCTTAAATATTTCTAATTGCATATCACTTACAGCGGTTGTTGAGAATGAAATAGAATCAGTTGGATTAGCGTAACGAGAATTAAAATCAGCTCCAATAGTTCCTTCTTGAGGAGCTTTAATAGCTTCTATCCACCAATTAACAGCTGTTTCTACAGATGGTAAAGTAACTGTTTTTGGATCAGCATCCCCATATAATTTCTTTATTTCGTCTTCACATCTTTTAGCATTAATACGAACAATAGCTTCTGAAGTATAATTATCTTCTTTACGAGTTCCTTCATAATCGTAACTCATGGCATCAAGAGCTTCATTTAATCTAATAAGATAATTATCAAATAATTGGAATTGTTCTTCACTTAATACATGATTAATACTTGCTTTCTTTTCAGTAACAACTAAATCAATCTTATCTTTATCTGATACAAATATTTGAACGTTACATACAAATCCACAATCACATGTTGGCAGAATATAACATGAATCACCATAGTTTCTTTCACCTTCATTTAAATTGTATCTCCAAATTCTAACTTGGTTATTTGCTTCATCAAAAGGAAAGAAAATCTTTCTGTTTTCTGGCAATTTAATATATGCACCACGATAATCTCTTGCATCATTATCTTTATTAGCATTAACATAATCTTCTATTCTTCTATAAATAGCTTTTGCTTTTTCTAATAACTTGTTTTCTCTTTCTAATTCTTCAGGACTTAGATTTAATCCTTTTTCTAAATGTTCTAATCTAGATTTATCTTCAATCATATATACCTCTCTATTTTAAGTTTAACATATAATTATTTATTTTTTATTAATTATTTACAATTATTATTTATCTTTACATAAACTATTTTAATACATTTTCACAGTCATCTAATAATTCTTGTATCTTAGTAAATGTTTGCGATAATGGATATCCATCTACAAAGATATGACTAACTGTTATGTTTAAAGTTAATTCATATTTATTATTAACTTCAACAAATTTACCCCAACAAACTCTAGGTACTGTTTGAGAGGCCTTATCATCGGGGATAGGGTGAGTTAAAGCCACAAAATCTAACCAAGGTGTACAAGTAATATAATATTCATCAAAAGTATCATTGGGATTATAATCTGTTTTTATTAATGATTCTTTATTTTTTGCTTCTTCAATATGTTCTTTAGCAATATTATAAAATTCGTTATAATTAGTATTATTTTTAAATCTAACATTTTCAAATGTTCCTGCTTTAGTCATTACTGTAAAAGCAGGATTAATATCATCATAAATATATGGTTTATCATTAATGAGTCTCATTCTCATTTCAGGAGTATTATTAAGACCTTTCATAATTATGAATAACATATTTATAAAGAATGATTCATCTCTTTCTTTTGTTAATTTAACTAACTTTGTAACATCTAATTTAACATTTACTCCATATGTGCTATTAGAGAATGATTTAAACCAAGTATATGTGTTATACCTTTCATTATTATAAAAATCTAATTCTTTCATATCATCACCAATATAATTATACATTATTATTTTGTTATTGACATTATTTAGTAATTAAATAAAATAAATACTTGAGGTTTTTATGAAGAAATATCCTACTGATAATTTTTATATCGGTAATTTAAATGTTGCACTTCCACGTACTAATATAATAATGGCAGCTTGTGGAGCAGAACCAACAAATGAAGAAAAACAAGTACTTCATTTAATGCTTGATACTGTTAGTAATGGAGCTGTACATCTTGAACAAATGTTTAGAAGAAGAATTAATAATTCACAATCTAATTATCGATATAGTACGCTTTTAACGTTATTTTATAGAGTAGATGAAGATAAATATTTATGTATGCACAATGGATATGTTTATAGTCCTAAATCAGAAGATACATATTGTGATCAATTAGTTCCTTTATCACAAACGGTACCTAAATTTGCTTTTAGTTTACCTAATGAAATAACTAAACATCAAGCTTATAGTATTACTAGAAAATTATTTATGAAAAACAGTTATAATAACAATTTATATAATAATGATATATTTAACTTAGATGATTTCTATCTTGGCAATTTAGAATTATGTACAGGTTATCGAGAAAAAGACGTATTTGGTGAATATAATAGTAAAAGTATATTAGAAAGGATATTACTTAATGGTCATAAAAATTTGTATTGTCAAAGTGGTTATTCAAGAATCTTTACAATAGATGATATTGAATATGAAGCAGATTATTCTGATTACTGGTCAATATTCTTAAAAATAGATGATGAGAATTATTATAATATTAATAATTATAGAATTTATAATATAGAATTATGTGAACCATTTATAGATAAAGTAACGCTTAAATATCCAATAAAATTATTTGATGACTATTGTGATTTAAGTGATCAAATAACAATTCCTAAAATAATAAAAAAACAAAAATCAATAAGATAATATGTTATAATAAAAAAGTATTAAGGAGGAAGAATGAAAAAGCTAATAATAATCTTTTTATTCTTTATCCTTTTTTCTTTACCTGTATCTGCAAGTAATGGAGAAGTTAAAAAGAACTCTATAATATTTTGTAATGGTGAATATTATGGAGCTCATGCTAATCCTCTTCATTGGCATATAATAGAGAAAAAAGATGATAAATGGGTATTAAAAAGTAGTGATATAGTAGAGGCCCCATCATGTTTATCTAATAATCGTATTGAAGTCACACTAAATAAATGTATAGATGGGGATACTATTAATGTAAGAATAAATGGTGAAAAGAAAAGAGTTAGATTACTTGCTATTGATACTCCAGAAAGTGTAACTCCTGATAAACCAGTAGAAGCTTATGGCAAAGAAGCAAGTAATTATACTTGTAACTTAGTTAAGAATGCTAACAAAATAGAAATAGAATATGATATTAATAGTGATAAAGAAGATAAGTTTGGAAGAATTCTAGCATATGTTTATGTAGATGGAAAGATGATTCAGGAAGAATTACTTAAAAATGGGTTAGCAAAAGTTGCTTATTTATATAGTAATTATCAATATACAGAACAATTTAAAGAATTAGAGAAAGTTGCTAAAGAACAAAAACTAGGTTTATGGAATTTAGATAATCCAGACTATGAAATAATAGATGAAGAAAAAGATAATGAACAAGAACAAGATATTTTTGAAAAGATAATAAATGAAATAATTAATTTTTTCAAAAAAATAATTAATTATATAAAAGATTTATTTTAATTCATGTTATAATCAAATAGAGGTGTATTATGGCTAAAACAAAAGAAAAAGAAAATAAAGTTGATGAAGATTTTCAAGATTTACAACCAAATAAAAAGTTAATTAAGAATATTATAATTACTATAGGTATAATATTAGTATTTGGTTTAGTATTCTTTATATCACAAAAACAAGAAGATAAAATTAATAAAGCAGTTGGTGAAACAAAACTTCATGAAATAACAGTTGCCAAGTATAATGAATTACTTGCTAGTGGTGATAAATTTGTATTACTTTTAGGAAGACCTGGTTGCTCTCATTGTGTTGCTTTTAAACCAGTAATTACTAATGTTGCTAATACTAAGGGAATTGATGTTTATTATCTTAATACAGATACTATTGAATCATTAGAAGATTGGGAAGCAATATGGGGTCTTGTTGAACAAGAAGGAACACCAACGGTAGCCGTTATTGAGAATCAAAAACTTGTTGATTCAACAGCAGGTGAAATGACTGCTGAACAATTATTATTGTTCTTAAATGGAGCAGGTGTATTGTAATGGAAAAGAAAAGATCTACTTATAGTTGGGCTTCTCGTTTTAAAAGAAAATATTCTTTTACAATTGCATCAAGAATTAAGAAACATTCAAAGATAATAGATCGAATATTAGATAAAGATGAAGAAGTATTATATGCATTTTGTGGCCAAAAGAATGATAGTAATGTCTCTCTTTTTCAATCATGTGTTGTAGCCTTAACTAATAAAAGAATTATTATAGGTCAAAATAGAGTAGTATTTGGTTACTTTATAACAAGTATTACTCCAGATTTATTTAATGATTTAAAAATTAATTCGAGTCTATTTTGGGGATCTGTAATTATCGATACTAATAAAGAATTAGTTCAAATCTCTAATTTAGATAAAAAGAGTTTAGATGAAATAGAAACAATGGTTAATAGAATTATTACTGAAGACAAACAAAGATTAAGAGAAAAGAAAGAACAAGAAGAAAAGAAAGAAGATGATAATAATGAATCAAAAGAAGAGTAGAATTGGTGGCATAATAGGATTAGTTGCAGTTATTCTAGTAGTTGGTTTAACCGTTTATGCCTTTATTAAAGATGCTAAAACAGAAAGCCATGTAGAAGAAATAACATATAGTGAGTTTAAAAGTAAAGTAGAAAAAAAAGATAAAAGTGTTATCTTAGTTGGTCGTGATGATTGTAGTCATTGTGTAAGTTTTAAACCAGTTATTACAAAAGTAGCTGAAGAATATGATTTTACAGTTTATTATATTAATACTAACAAAATAGATAATGAGACAGATTTTAATGCCTTATGGGATTTCTTAGGAGCAGAAGGAACACCAACAACGGCAATTGTAGCTGATGGCAAACTTGTTACAATGCATGAAGGTGAAATGACTAGATCTGACTTAATCGCTTTCTTAAAAGCTAATTATTTTTAATTATGATATTATTAACAAATAGTAATTATATTACTTTCATTATTTTAAATTTTATCTTTATATGTATTGCAACTATCATTATTATGTTATTTATTAATGAAAAAGAAAAAAAGATTAATAACAAAATTAATCTATTAGAAGAAAAGATAGATCGTAAAAGAAAAAGACCAAGAGGTAAAATAGAAAAGGAATCTAGTAATTAGATTCCTTTTTCATATATACGATAAACATTTATTTCTGGATGATTAAATAATCTTAACCGATGTTTTGAACCAAGTCCAGAAGATATAAATACTTGATTATTACCAAATTCATAGTAACTACCTTTATATTTATTATTACCTAAAATACCTTTTGTAAATGGTATTTTTATTTCACCACCTAAATTATGACCAGCAAAGGTAACATCACAATTTGTATTAAAATTATTAAAATAATCAAAGTTATGAATTAAACATATAGTATATGAATCAGTATTATCAACAGTTTCAATATTATTAATATCTAATCCCTTAATAATTATTTTATCTGTTGTTTTGTTAAATAATTCTTTAGAAGAATTAACTAGAACTTCAAAACCACATTTATCAAGTAATATTTCATAATCTTCATTATCCAGTTCCCCTTTTATAGCATATTTACCATAAGGGGCAGATAAATCTGTTAAGAATTTTTCAATATTATCTTTCTTTATTAAATTATAACGAGTATCTATTAAATCTCCAGTAAAGAAGATTATATCAGGATTAATCATTTTAATTTCATTACTAATCTTTATTAAGTCATTATCCTTAATAGTAGATCCATAAAGTAAATCGGATATTTGAACAACTTTAAGTCCATTAAAGGAACTTGGTATATTATCATATAAATATTTTTCTTTTGTTCTAATAAAACTTGTTCCTAAAAATCTCATATATAAGAATATCAATATTATGATAATAACAATTATAATAAATATTAATGTAAGTTTTTTAGAGAATTTAATAGTCTTTTCTCTTTCAATTTCACTAATTATTTTTTTATTTTTTTCACGTCTTGATATCATAATAATTTCACCACAATCGCAAGTATTGATAATATTCCATTATGAAACATATGTACCATAATAGTAGAATAGACATTATCAGTTTCAACTAAGATCTTTGCAAAACAAGCTCCAAATAATCCATATGAAATTATAAACAAATAATCAAGAGGATTCGGACTTCCTATTACATGTATAAGGCCAAATATTAAGCCACTAATGATAATAAACAATTTTTTATTCTTAAAACAATCTTGTAATGATTTACGATATATAAGTTCTTCTACAATAGGAGCAAAAAGAGTAGTTGCAATAATAGCAATTATTGGTTCAGCATCAAGAAGTGATTGAACTGTTTCTTCATTTGCTCCAACACCACCAACAATTCTATTTAATATTTGATTTACTACCATCATTAATAAGAATCCTAGTCCCCACCATTTAAATGCAGTACCAGAATAATTATCAAGATTATTCCTAAAATCTTTCCACTTATCTATTAAGTATTTGCGATATTTTATAAATAAAACAGCCAAAAATATTATATATTTTAATATTAATAGTAATAATTTAGTTCTAGTAGAAAAATTATTATAATTAAAACCTAATAGGGGATATATTATTTCAAAGAATAAAAATGAAAAAGAAATTAAAATAAAAAAAGCAATATTTTTCTCTTTATCTTTCATATTATCACCATCTTAATATTATCATAATAAGGGCAAAATAAAAAGATGTAATTAAACTAGTTTTACATCTATTACTTCATCTATTTCATTAACTAAGAATTCTTTAATACCATCATTTAATGTTACGTTTTGTAGTCCACAATCAGCACACGCTCCCATAAATTTAATATAGGCAATACCATCTTCAAACTTAATAAGTTCAATATCACCACCATCATTTATAAGAAATGGTCTTATTTTATCTAGTACAGCATTTATTTTTTGTTCCATATACACCTCACGTTCATTATATCACTTTTTTTCTTATTATACTTGATTTTAAACAAAAAATATTATACAATCATTATTGTTATTTGTCCTAGTA
>JAEEGL014469765.1_pt1 | contig 12200 bp, 8 predicted proteins | sample 9134231 | NCBI WGS metagenome assembly JAEEGL01 (sample SAMN16246548, study PRJNA631951) | gut metagenome | biome: gut microbiome; feature: rumen; material: fiber-attached | host: Bos | place: Iran: Karaj | collected 2018-10
CCCGCTCGGCGCCCCCGTTGCGCACCGCCAGCCGCAGCGCCGGGACCAGCCCCCGGAACTGGATCCCGCGCAGCCGGACCGTGGCGTACAGCCCGCCCCCCACGAACAGGACCAGGGCCGGAACGCCCCAGAACGCGTCCGTGACCGCGCCGATCCGATCCCACAAGCCGCATCCGCTCCCCTCGCCCGTTTTTCTATTTCTATGCACCCCGCTTTCCCGGAAATGCCGGCGGCGGCCGCACCCGCCGGATGCATTTTCAAAAACCGGCCGGTTTCCATGAAAAAACGCAAAAACAAAAGAAAACGAGAGGTATCTCCCCTCTCCCGCCTCAACCTGTTCCAACGGCGCGGAATCGGACCGATCCGGTCTTTTTTCCGGCTTGAAAACGGGTTTCAGATGTGATATACTAACAAATAAATCAAATTGATCGGAGTTGATCTTTCCTTTGGACGACGTTCCCCGAAGTATTACGCTGGCTGTCGTCATCCTCCTGCTGATCGTGGCGGGCGGACTGTTCTCCGGAACGGAGACGGCCTATTCCTACTGCAACAAGATCCGGCTGCGCACCCTGGCGGAAGACGGCAGCAAGCGTGCCGCCCGGGCTCTTGTCGTTTCCGGAAAATTTGACAACGCATTGATCACGCTGCTGATCCTCATCAACGTCATCCACGTGGCGGCCGCCTCCATGGCCGCCGTGCTGGCGGTGGATCTGATGGGTGCCGTGGGCTCCGTCGTCTCCACCGTGGTGCTGACGCTGATGGTTTTTCTGTTTTCGGAGACGATCCCCAAAAACATCGCCAAGGCCAACGCGGACGCGTGGTCCATGGCCGCCGCGCTGCCCATGCGCGCGCTGATGATCCTTCTGACCCCCGTCGAGCTGATCTTCCTCGGCCTGACGGTCCTGCTCAAAAAGTTCGTCTTCAAGGGCGAAAAAGAGCCGACCATCACCGAGGACGAGTTCCAGGCCGCCGTCAACGACATCGAGGACGACGGTGTGCTGGAGCCGCAGGAGGGGCGCATCATCCGCTCGGCGGTGGAGTTCTCCGATAAGCACGTGCGCGACGTCATGACGCCCCGGGAGGAGATCGTCGGCATCAACGTCAAGGACGGAGACGAGGCGCTGAAGCAGACGCTGCTCTCGCACAAGTATTCGCGGTTCCCCGTCTATTACGGGACCATCGACAACGTCATCGGCTCGGTCCGCTCGAAAAGCCTGCTGATCCGGCTTCGGCGCGGCCTGCCGCCGGATCTGGACTCCTGTCTCATCAAGCCCCTGCGCGTGCCCCCCGACATGCCGCTGGACCAGCTTTTTGAGAGCATGAGCCGCCACCGCAGCCATCTGGCCATCGTGGCCGACGAGGACGGCACCACGCTGGGCCTGGTCACCATGGAGGACGCGCTGGAGGTCATCGTCGGCGAGATCTACGACGAGGACGAGAAAGCCGAGGCGCAGCGATGAGCGAAGTGCTGATCCAGGTCCTGCTGTATGGGCTGCTGTTCCTCTGCGTCGTGGCTTCCGCTCTCTTTTCCGGGGCGGAGATCGCCTTCGCCGTGGCCAACCGCTCGCGCATGGAGCGCGCCGCGCTGGAGGGCGACCGCCGCGCCGCCGCGGCCCTCTCGGTCATCGACCGCTATTCCCGCACGATCTCCACCATCCTGGTGGGGAACAACCTGTTCAACATCGCCGCCTCGACGGCGCTGACCATGCTGTTCGAGCAGATCTATCACATCGAGCGCGGCTCGTTTTACGCCTCGATCCTCGTCACCGTCGGCCTGCTGATCTTCGGCGAGATCTTCCCCAAGATCATCTCGACGGAGTACGCCGACCGTCTGGCCCGGCGCTATGCCCCGGTGATCCGCTTTTTCATCTATCTGTTCTGGCCCGTCGTGGCCGCCGTGACCTGGTTCGTCGGCAAGCTGGAGCCCATCTGGACTCCCCGCGAGGACGAACAGCACAGCACCGACGAGCTGGTCACCATGCTGGAGACCATCGAAGAGGAGGGCGTCGTCGACGAGAAGGACGCCGAGCTGATCAAGTCCGCCATCGAGTTCCCGGACATCACCGCCCGGGAGATCCTGATCCCCCGGGTGGACGTCGCCGCCTTCGACGCGGACGACGGCTATGACAAGATCTTCGACGACGACGATCTGCTGTCCTATTCCCGGTTCCCCGTCTACCGCGAGAGCCTGGACAACATCCTCGGCATCATGCCGACCAAGATCCTGCTCAAAGAATCCATCGAGCACCCTGATCTGGACCCGGCCACGCTATTGACGCCTCCGCTCTACGTGCACATGACCCGGACGGTCTCGTCCATCCTGCGGGACTTTCGCCGGACCCACACCTATATGGCCATCGTCGTCGACGAGTTCGGCGGCATGATGGGCATCCTGACCATCGAGGACATCCTGGAGGAGCTCTTCGGCGAGATCTACGACGAGACCGACGAGATCGAGGAAGAGCCGGTGCCCGTGCCCACCGAGACCGGCGACGTCGTCGAGGTAGACGGCGGCATGAACGTCTACGACCTGTTCGAGCTCATCGGCTTTGAGGACGACGAGTTCGAGACCGAGTACACCACCGTCGGCGGCTGGGCCACCGAGGTGCTGGACCGCTTCCCTGCGGCGGGCGACAGCTTCAACTATAAACAGCTTCGCGTCACCGTGCTGGAGGCGGAGGCCATGCGCGTGGTCCGGCTGCGCGTGGAAAAGCTGCCGGACGAGGACGAAAAGGCCAAAGAGCCGGACCGCGGCAAAGAGGCCCTGTCCCCCGCCGGAGCGGAGGGCTGATCCGGGCCGGGAGCGATTTGCCGGACAAAAAAACCAAAGAGCCGTCCCGCGGGGCCGCGGGACGGCTCTCCTTTTTTCCTCGCGCCGGCTCTCTCGCCGGGCGCCGTTTGTGCGGGGCGCGCTTTGCGCCGCGCACAAAAACGGACGGCCCTGCGCTCCAAACGCAGGGCCGTCCGAATAAGCACGGTCTTTCAGAATCTTCCCCGGGTGCTGGTGTGGCTGACGCCGGACGAGCTGTGGTGGACCGACGACGAACCGCTGCTCCAGCTCCGGCCGGAGGACGAGCCGCCGCTGCGGCCCGAACCGCCGCCCGAGCTGCTCGGGGGCGCTTTCGGGGTCTTGGTGACGACGCTGGTCACGAAGATGTCCCGCTGGGTCGTCAGCGCCAGCGAGTTGGCGGCCAGATAGTTGTTCGCCGTCCGCTGGAGGACCGCCGTCTTCATCGCCCGCTTGTTGGAGGAAACGATGATGGCCGCGATGAGGCACGAGATCCCAATGCAGAAGAGGATCGGGATCACCCTGATCCGATGGGTGCGGGTCGTCCCGCTCCCGCCGTTGCCATTGCCGCCGCCGTTGTTCCCGCCGTAAGGCGTTCCCGCCTCGGCCAGCCGGAGCATCTCCTCGCTCTCGCTGACGAAAGCGGAAAAGCCGCCGTACCAGTCGCCGGACGAGAAGTATCCGCCGATGTCGTCGGTGATCTTCTGCTGGGCCGCCGCGTTCAGGGCGCTTTCGGCGTACCCCGCCGACGAGATCAGATACTCCCGCGTGTACATGCTGACGATCAGCAGAGCGCCGTCGTTGCCGTTGTACCCGTAGCCGCTCTTGTCGTAGAAGTCCTCGGCATAGGGCTCGATGTCGCCGACGTCCGAATCGACGGTCATGATCAGGAAGTCCGACCGGTACCGCTCCGCCGCCGAAGACATGGCCGTCAGCAGCAGGTTCTCTTCGGAATCGGTCAGCAGATCCGCGTCGTCCACGATCCGGACAAGGCCCGGATCGCGGGCGCCGTCGAACAAGGCCGAAACGGACACCGACGAGACCAGCACCGCCGCCAGAAGGAAAAGAGCCAAAACCGTTTTCCGGATTCTCATTCCCGTTTCCTCCCTTCAGCGCAGCAGCATGGCGAGGATCGCCAGCGCCGAGGTGGCGGCGGACAGGATCCCGGCCCATTTGAAGAACATCTTCCGGGCCTTTTTCTTGTCCACCGGCAGGTCGCCGATCATCTTCCCCGTCTGGCCGTTCATGGCAAAGGTATAGGTCTGTCCCTCGAACCTGGTGTTCAGCATCCAGACCGGCATCAGCGCATAGTGGATCTTGCCGTTGGTGTTGTTCACCCGCGCGTCCCGCAGCGTGACGGAGGAATACCCCTGAACGGTCTTCTGAAGCTCTTCCGTCATGGTGACGCGAACGCGCTCGTCCGCCCTCGGGTTGCATTCGGCCGAATCCACGTCGTACTTGTCGGCCAGATAGCCGGACAGGTACATGTCGCGGAACTCGACCAGGTCGGAATAGTCGTAGGGCTCGATGGCCTCGGTGTACTTGTTGTCCAGCTTGGTGGACCCGTCCACCGGGATGCCGTTGAACTGCGCCGTCCCGCCCCGCGCGACCACGTATTTGTCGGTCCTGGTGTAGTTGTATTGGGCGTCGCTGAAAAACGAGACCTTGGTTGCGTCGTAGGTCATGTACGCGTTGCTCTGGCAGTCGTACATCCAATAGGGAACGTACATCCCGGCGACCTTTTCCACGCGGTTCCCCTCGGTAAAGGCGTCCGGCAGCAGCTTTTTTCCCTGGTACAGCTTTTTCAGCGCGTCCACCGCCTGCTGTTTGGTGGTCTTGAAGGGAAGCACCCAGTCCGGCCGGAACATGCCGGTGAGCCTCTGGCGGATGATGGCGGGGTTCCCGCAGTACACGCACTCCGAAGCCGCCGTCGTGCTGTCGGCGACGATCTCCGCGCCGCAGGACGGACAGATCAAAGCGCTGTAATCGCCGGTCTCCTCCGTCTTCTCATAGGTGTCCCACTGGATCTGGTTCGCCGTAGCGGCGGACTCCTCCTCGGCCGCGGAAAGCTCGGCCAGCTGCTGCAGCGTGAAGTGACTGTCGCAGTAGGCACAGCCCATGTCTCCCGTGGTCGGATCGAACGCAAGCCCCGCGCCGCAGGCCGGGCATTTGTATTCGCGCGCTTCCGGATTCATTCCCGTCTCTCACTCCTTTCACAGCTTCGCTGTGCGCCGCCCCTCCGGGCGCGCCCGCTCACTGCTTGACGTCGTTGTCGTCGAACAGGTCGCCGCACTCGGGGCAGAACTTCGGCGGATTGGCGGGATCCTCGGGTTCCCAGCCGCACTTGTCGCACCGGTAGAGTCTGGCGCCGGCGGGCTTGGGCTTGCCGCACTCCGCGCAGAACTTGCCCTTGTTCACCGCGCCGCAGGAGCAGGTCCAGCCGTTGTCGGCGGGCTTGGGCTTGCCGCATTCGAGGCAGAACTTGCCGGTGTTCACCGTGCCGCAGGAGCAGGTCCAGCCGGCCGCCGGGGCGGGCTTGGGCTTGCCGCATTCGAGACAGAACTTGCCGGTGTTCACCGCGCCGCAGGAACAGGTCCAGCCGCCGGCCGCCGGAGCGGGCTGCTGCTGTGTCTGGGCCTGGGCCTGCGCCTGCGCCTGCTGCTGCGCCTGCATGGCATAGAACTGCTGGGCGTTGCTGCCGCCGGCCTGGGTGGCCATATTCAGGCCCATAAAGCCCATCATGGCGCCGTTCTCGTTGGAGGCGGCGGCCTTCATGGCCTCGGCCTGGGCGCCGACCAGCGTGGCGCCCGCCATGCCCGGATCGCGCAGCATGCCGGTGCGCTGGGCCTGCTTGATCATGTCCTCGTCCTCTTTCGAGGCCGTGATGGAGTTGACCGAGAAGGACGCGACCTGAAGGCCGCGCAGCTCGCCCCACTTGGAGCTGAGCACTTCGTTGAGGGCGTCCGAGATCTCCGTCGTGTGGCCCGGAAGGGCGCTGTAGCGGATGCCCATCTCCGAGATCTTGGCGAAGGCCGGCTGCAGCGCGCTGAGAAGCTCGGACTTCAGCGTGGCGTCGATCTCAGAGCGGTTGTACACGTCGCCGACGTTGCCGCAGACGTTGGTGTAGAACAGGATCGGGTCCACGATTTTGTAAGAGTACATGCCGTTGCACCGGACGGAGATGTCGATGTCCAGACCGATATTCTTGTCGACCACGCGGAACGGGACCGGGCTGGCGGTGCCGTACTTGTTGCCGATGATCTCCTTGGTGTTGAAGTAATAGACCCGCTGATCCTTGCCGGTGTCCCCACCGTAGCTGAAGCGGCGGCCGATGGTCTTGAAGGTCTCGAGGATACTCTTGCCCAGCTTGCCGGTGAAGATGCTGGGTTCCGTCGAAGCGTCCCACTTGAATTCGCCGGGCTCGGCGCAGACCTCGACCACCTTGCCCTGCTCGACGATGATCATGCACTGGCCGTCCGCCACGGCGATGACCGAGCCGTTGGAGATGATGTTGTCCTCGCCTTTGGTGTTGGACGAGCGCGAAGAGACCCGCTTCTGTCCCTTGGCGGCAAGGATATCCGCCGAAAGGGATTCGCAGTAGAAGAATTCTCTCCACTGGTCCGCAAACGTTCCGCCGACGGCGCCGATGGCCGCTTTAATAAGTCCCATGTTCGGTTCCCCTTTCCGGTATCGGGCCGGACGTGCCGGTCCGCAGTTTTTTAGACGTCTTTATTATACAATGCTTTTCCGCTTTCGTCAACCGTCTCGCCCTGCGGCTCTTTTTCTTTTTTCCGGGCGAACATCCCCGGCCGCCACTCCGCCAGCGTCGCGGCCGCCACGATGGTCAGACCGCCCACGACGAGTCCCCACGAGAACCGGTCGAAGCCGAGGAGCACCGAGAACAGGGCGCACCAGACCCCTTCGGCGGCCGTCAGGATGGCCACGGTCCCTGAGCCGACGTGCTTCATGGCCCAGGTCTGCAGCAGAAAGCAGACGAAGGTGGCCAGCACGCCGAGATACAGCACCGGAAGGATCGCGGTCTTCCAGTCTGTTGCGGCCAGCGTCGGCAGCTCCCGGAAAAAGAACAGCGGCAGCGTGCAGACGAAGGCCGTCGCCAGCTGCAGGAACAGAAGCTTTTCAAAGGGGGTCTCCGCCGCGGCCTTGCCCAAAAAGGCCATGTGGACGCCGAACAGCACCGCGCAGACCAGGGTCAGCAGATCGCCCCGGGAAAAGCTGGCGCCCGCGTTCCAGTACGTCAGCGCGAACACTCCGGCCACGCACAGCAGCGCCGCCGGGATCGTGTTCCACCGCGGCCGGCGGCCCGTCAGCATCCAGGCCACGAACGGCACGACGACCGCGTCGAGCTGCGTGATGAACCCGTTGTTGGCGGCCGTGGTATAGGCGCCGCCCAGCGTCTGGGAATAGAACGCCAGGATCATCACCACGCCGGCGATCGCGCCGTTCCTCAGGTCCCGCCCGGTCATGCCGCGCAGCTTTTTCCGGAAGACGATCCCCGCCAGGATCGCCGCCAGACCGAAGCGGATCGTGACCATGACGCCGGAGGACATCCCGGCCCGCAGCGCAATCTGGATGCCGAGGAACCCTCCGCCCCAGATGATCGTGGTCAGCACCACCGCGGCCAGTCCCAGCGTTTTTTTGCTCTTCATCCGATCTCCCCCGCTCCGTGCCGCCCCGCACCCGCGCCGGGCGGCTTTTTTCACACAAGGGTCATTATACCACATCCCGCCGCGTTTTTCAACGGTCCGGACTTGCGCTCCCGCCGCGTTTTTCAACGGTCCGGACTTGCGCTCCCGCCGCGCATGTGGTATAATTCCTCTCGTCGGCGGGCCTCTTCGACGGGCGCCGCCGCGGAGGGACGCCATGACATTCGATCCGACCCAACTGAACAGCGGCGAGCTCGCCTTCGTCGGCGACGCGGTGTACAGCCTTCTCGTCCGGCGCGAGCTGGTCACCGGCGCACCCATGCGCCTGGCCGAGCTGCATCCCGCCTCGGTGGCCGTCGTCCGCGCCGAGGCCCAAGCCGCCGCCGCCGCGCGGATCGCGCCGCTTTTGACCGAAGAGGAGACCGCGGTCTTCACCCGGGGCCGCAACATGCACCACGCCAGCTATCCCCGCCACAGCACCCCCGGCGAATACTGCGCCGCCACGGGGCTGGAGTGTCTGTTCGGCTGGCTTTACCTCGCCGGGCGGCAGGACCGGCTGAACGAGCTTTACGAGGTCATCCGCGCCGAGCGGGAGGGCGGCGAGCGCTCCGACCGGGGGCTGGATTGACCCCGTCCCGTCCGGCGGGCGGAACGGCGCGGGGCGAAAAATTTTTATCGCGGACCACTTGACAAACCCCCGGGCCGGTAGTATAATACACAGGTGATCGGGCGCGGCCCGGTCAAAGCGCCTCTGTTGCGGAATTGTGTAATGGTAGCACGACAGACTCTGACTCTGTTTGTCTGGGTTCAAATCCTAGTTCCGCAGGAACGCCCCGCCGGTCCCGGCGGGGCTGTTTTTTTGCTCTCGCCGCCCGCTTCGCCCCCAAAAGCCCCTGCCGGGGATCCGGCAGGGGCTTTTTCGCGTTCCCGGCAGGGTTCAGGTCTCGAGGAAGTCGGTCGGGGCGAAGCTTCCGTCGGCCCGGACCCGATAGTTCCGGATCTGGAAGGGGGAAAACGCCGTCTCGATGCGCGCGTTCCGGTCGGGGACGGCGACGCGCGCTCCGGCGGGCCTTCCGGACGCCTCGTACAGTCTGAGGATCAGGTCGCCGGAGCCGTCCTCGGCGAACTTCAGCGCGGAGAGCACGACGCAGCCCGTGTCGCTCTCCACGGAGACGAAGCTCCTGCTCTGCGGGAGCGCGCCGCGGTGGTATCCGCTGAAGACTGCGGCGGGCGGCGCATTGTACAGCGCGGCCAGCGCCAGCGCGTCGCGCCGCCACTCCCCCTCCCCGTGGGGAAACAGCAGCAGCCCGAAACGGCTGAGGCCCTCGTCGGTGTGTTCATAGTCGTCCTCGGTCCGGCCGTTGGTGGGCGCGCCGTAGGCATAGCGGTTGTTCCGCAGAACGGTGATCCTGATCTCGTCTCCGCCGCAGTCGTACGCGTATTTGCCGTCGTTCACGATGGTAAGGCCCCCGGCGTCGACCCAGCGATGCATGGGCTCCTCGCCGCCGTCGGAGACTCGCCGCTCCAGGGAAAATGGCATCTCGGCGGCGCTGCGCTCCGCTCTCCCGGCCAGCGGGAAGGCGAGTTTCAGCATCGTCGCATCCTCCTGCCACACGGCCTTGCACCGCAGCTCCAGCGCCTTTCCCCCGCTCGTCAGACCGTAGTCGACGCGCAGCGACGACCGCCCGAAGCGGAACGCTGCCCGTACGATCCCGCGGAGCGGGCCGTTTTCCACGACCCGGACGCTCTCGCACGTCATCTCGCCGAGGACCTTGTCGAAGGGCCCTCCCCAGCTGCCGCCCCGCGCGTCATCGATCACGACGGGCCGGGCTCCGGGAGCGGAGAGCACCTCTTCGCCCGACGGCTTCCGCGTCAGGGACGCGATCAGCCCGGAGGATGGGTCGATGACGGCCCGCAGCTCCGCGTTCTCCAGGATCCCCCCGTCCGCGCGCAGATCGGTCCGCACCCTGCGCTCGGCCTCTTCCGTGGGGCCGTTCCACCCGGCCCTGATCCAATAGGTCTCATAGCCCAAAGGCGGGAGATGCGCCAGAAACAGGGTGTCCCGGCTGATCTCTCTGGTGCTGGACGGGCCGTTCACGTTCTGGAAGGGAACGGAAACACCCTTCGCGTCCCGGACGGACAGGGCCGGATGATAGGTCCGGACGGGCCAGACGACCTCGAAGGGGTGCGGATTGAACACCACCACGGGGCGCTCCGCGCCGTAGGGACAGCTGTGGTTCCGGAACTCCCGCGGGAAACGGCGGGCGTCCACGGGGTCCGAGATCCCGTCGACCCACGTGTCGATCTGCGAGATCAGACGAAGGTGCGCGCTGTTCTCCGCCTCGTGCGCGGCGGCCAGCGCCCGGCCCGTGAACTCCCGGGCGCCGTCGTAGACCTCTTCGATGGAACAGCCGCCCAGACTGTCGTGGAACTGACAGAACAAAAGGTCCTTCCACGCCTCGCCCAGAAGCGCCGTGCGGGCTCCCCCGCCGAGGGCGAGTCCGGCGGCCGTGTCCCATTTCTCGGCGGAGACGAGGGCGTTCTCCGCGGCTCGGTTCATCTGCTTGATCCGCCCGGTGGAAGAGTAACAGCCCCGGGCGTGGTGCTGCAGCTCGCCGGCGTAGACCGGAAGGCCCTCCGCGTTTTCACGGATCTCCCGGAAAAAGCGGTCCGGGTCCGAAAAGACGGCGGGCTCGCCGCGCCCGATGCGCGAGAGCAGATATTCGATGTCTCCCCGGGTCGGGCCGCCGCCGTGGTTGCCCACGCCGAAGAAGAGCATCGTGTCCCGGCCCGTCCCGGCAAGGACCTCCTCCGCCTTTTCCAGCTCCCCGGCGAGCACGTCGCTCCCGTTCAGGCCGTACTCCGCGGGCAGGTGGAAGGCCGCGACCCCGGTCCCGTCCGTCCCCCGCCAGAGGAAGGCGTTCTGCGGGATGTCGGGAGACGTCTCCCTTCCGGGCCGCATGAAGACGTAGGCGTCCATCTCTCCGAGGCGCAGGATCTGCGGAAGGGACCCGGCGTGTCCGAACGAGTCGACGTTGTAGCCGGTGCGGCAGATCCGGCCGAACTTCTCCAGATAGTACCGCTGGGCGTAAAGCGCGTGCCGCGCGAAGCTCTCGCCGGACGGCAGGTTGCAGTCCGGCTGCACCCACCAGCCGTTGACCGGGATCCAGCGCCCCTCCCGGACTCTCTGCCGGATCTCCCCGAACATGCCCGGGTCGAGCTCTTCGACCCAGCGGTAATAGGCCGCCGAGGAGCACGTGAAGACGAGGTCCGGATATTCCTCGAGCCGGTCCAGCGCAGAGCGGAAGGTCATCAGCACCTCGCCGCAGCCCTCCCGCCAGTTCCACTGCCAGACCGGATCCAGATGGGCGTTCGCGATTAGATGGATTCGGTTCACTTTTTCCCGCTCCCCCTTTCCCTTTTTCCGCCGTCCGCGCGCTGTCTGCGCGCCGATCTTCGAAACGACGCCGGGGCGGTCCGCCCGGCGTCGTTTTCCGTTCCTTTTCCCGTTTCAGTCCAGCGACAGCTCCCGGATCCGCGCGCCGGGACAGTCGGTCACGTCCACCGTCCGCTCCCACTTGGCCCGCTCCGACGCGGGCACGGAGACCCGGACGCCGTCCAGCGTCAGCCCTTCGACGCCGCAAAGCTCCAGCGCGGCACGGCCCCGCTCGCCGAGGTTTTCTTCCGTCAGCTCGATCCCGTTGGGTTCCAGCGCCAGCGTCACGTTCCGCAGGGTCAGCTCCGACACGGCGCCCTTCGTCGCCGCGTGGAAGCGGGCGCCGCCCCGCGAGCGGAAGCGGCAGTTTTCCAGCGTGAAGCGGCGGATGGGAACGCCGGTGCCCTCGGAAAGGAAAACGGCGACGCCGACGTCCGCCGCCTCCACGTTGCGGACAGAGACGTCCTCCACCCGCGTGGCGCACAGCTCCGACAGGTTCGACGTGACGTAGAGCCCGTGGCCGCAGCGGGAACAGACGATGCCGTCCACGCGGACGCGGCGGATGGTCCCACGGCCGACGCCGATGCGGATCAGCGCCGAAGAGGACGAAAACACACAGTTGGAGACGGCGACGTCCTCGCACACGGCGTCCTCCCGCTTCAGCCTCGCCCCGTCGCACCGGATGGCGAGGGCGTCGTCCCCGGTGTCGACGATGCAGTCCGAAACGGTGACCTTCCGGCTGGCGTCGATGTCGATGCCGTCGGTGTTGGCGTACGTCGGCGGGTTGAACACACGCAGGCCCCGGATCGAGACGTTCTCACAGCCGAACACGTGGCAGGCCCAGCAGGTGGCGTTCCGCAGGGTCACGTCCTCCACCCGCACGTCGCGGCACTCGACGAAGCTGACCAGCTGGCCCGGCCGAAGCGCCTTTTTGTCCCGGGCCAGCGCCAGCCCGTCCCGCCAGATATACGGCGACCACGGAATAGGATCGCAGTAAAAGTCCGGCCCGCTGCCGTCCACGGCGCCGGGCCCCGTCAGCGCGGCTCCGCGGACAGCCACCGCCAGGATCAGATGACAGGCGTTCCACTCCTCCTGCGGGCAGGAAAAGTTCTGGGGATACGCGTCCGCGCGGTTATAGTCGGCCAGATCCGTGCTGGCCTTCAGGACCGCGCCCCGCGAAAGGTGCAGCTCCACGTTGTCCCGCAGCCAGATCGTCCCGATGCGGTAAGTCCCCGCGTCCGCGACGACGCGGCCGCCGCCCGCGGCGGCGCAGGCGTCCAGCGCGGCCTGAACGGCGGCGGTGTCCGGCGCC
>JAEEGL016419752.1_pt1 | contig 12200 bp, 13 predicted proteins | sample 9134231 | NCBI WGS metagenome assembly JAEEGL01 (sample SAMN16246548, study PRJNA631951) | gut metagenome | biome: gut microbiome; feature: rumen; material: fiber-attached | host: Bos | place: Iran: Karaj | collected 2018-10
ATCCTTCAGACAAGATGGCGGAGTTGAGAGGAATAATTGACATCAAGAATCATCAGTCACCAATCTTCCACAATCCAGAGGTGGAGATAGGTCTTTCTATGGGCAGCGCGACCTATGATCCTACATCTGACAGAACTTATTCTGAGGTATTTAACAGGGCAGATAATGCCATGTATGCTGATAAGAGGGCCTTCTATCAGACTCACGAGGATCGAAGAAAGCGTAAGGGATAAATTGGGGACAGGTATGAAAATTAGTGGGGCGCTCGTCTATGGAGCGGACAAGAAGTTTTGTAAAAGAGATCTGTTTGTAAAGGACGGATTGATAGCAGATAAGGATACAGATGGCGAAGAAGTTATCGATGCCTCTGGATGTTATGCAATTCCTGGACTTGTGGATATACATTTTCATGGAGCTATGGGGTTAGACGTATGTGATGGCACCATGGAAGCTTTTGAAATAATCGCTGAATATGAGGCGAAACGCGGTGTTACAGCTATATGTCCTGCTACGCTTACGCTTCCAGCGAAGGAGTTAAAAGATATACTATCTCTCGGCGCAGAATTTGCAGCTGAAAAAGCTGAGGGAATGCATAAAGATACAGCTGATCTCGTGGGCTTTAACATGGAAGGGCCCTTTATCAGCCATGTCAAAAAAGGCGCACAGAATGAGAAGTATATCAGGTCTTGCGATGCCAGTCTGGTTTCAGAGTTTGTAGAGGCATCTAAGGGGCTTCTTAAGATAATAGGTCTTGCCCCCGAGGAAAATCCCGAATTTGAAAGTTATATAAAAGAGGTAGAAGGCAAAGTTAAGGTGTCTCTTGCCCATACCAATGCGGATTATGACACTGCCATGAAGGCTTTTAAAGCTGGTGCATCCCACGCTGTTCATCTGTACAACGCAATGACGGGAATGAATCACAGAGAGCCTGGAGTCGTAGGAGCTGTATTTGACAGTAAGAACGTTACAGCGGAGCTTATCTGCGATGGAATACATATTCATCCATCTGTTGTAAGGGCTACCTTTGAGATGATGGGCGCTGACAGAGTGATACTAATTAGCGACAGTCTCAGGGCTACAGGAATGCCTGATGGAGAATATGAACTTGGCGGACTTCCTATAGTCAAGAAAGGAAAGGAAATCAGGCTGGTTGAAGGTGGCTCAATAGCTGGCTCCGGCTTAGATCTCATGGGATGCCTTCAGACAGCGGTCAGAGAAATGGGCATTTCCCTTGAAACAGCAGTAGCTGCAGCTACTATCAATCCTGCCAGATGCATCGGTGTAGATGATAAATACGGTTCTCTTGAAGTGGGAAAAAGAGCCAATATAGTGCTTCTTGATAGAGAAAATCTCGATGTTAAGAGAGTTTTGATGGGATAGATAACGGGGGGGTAAAATGAAAATTGTTTGGTTTTGCATTCCTGCGTATGGTCACACTAATCCGACGCTGGGCCTTGTTAAGGCTTTGACTGAAGCTGGCCATACTATTTATTACTTTTCCTATGAGATGTTCAGGGAAAAGATAGAAAATACCGGAGCAACCTTTTTTCCGTGCGATGAGTATAACTTTGAAGAGCAGGATAAGGACTATGCAGACAAGGTGGGGAGAGATCAGTCTTTTGCTGTAAAGCTGCTGGTGGCGGCAACGATTGGCCTTGATAAGATGGTCAGCGAGAAGATAAAAGAGCTAAAGCCTGATGTAATAGTGTCAGATTCTGTCGCGTACTGGGGCAAGCTCGCGGCAATGAAATTTGGACTTCCATACATTTCATCCACAACTACATTTGCATTTAATAGATATTCTTCTAAGTACATGAGGCATGGGATTGGAGAAACAATTCGCATGCTGTTTTCCATGTCAGAAATTAACAAGCAGATAAAGCGCCTTCGCGAGTACGGATATCCGGTGAAGGGCATTCTGGATATTGTGGCCAACGACAACGATACAAACACAATCGTTTACACATCCAGGTATTTCCAGCCCTGCGCGGATACTTTTTCTGACAGGTATCATTTCATAGGGCCTTCAATGCGCCCAATTACAGAGAAGTATGAAAAGACATCCAGGAAGACCGTGTATATTTCCATGGGAACCATCAATCAAAACCGCGAGTTTTATCGCAACTGTATTGATGTGTTCGGAGGGACCGATTATCAGGTGATAATCTCCATGGGAACCAATACAGATCAGTTTGATAACGTTCCTGACAACATCCAGATTCATGAGAGTGTTGATCAGATGGCGGTTTTAGCTATATCAGATGCCTTTATAACACATTGCGGCATGAACTCTGCGTCGGAGGGACTTTATTATGGCGTGCCACTAGTTCTTTTCCCACAGACTCCTGAACAGGATGCGGTTGCCAGAAGAACAGAGGAGCTTGGGGCAGGACTGAGGCTACCTTCAATAGAGAAGGAAGCTATCTTTAAATGTGTTAAAAGAGTAATTGAGGAGCCAGGCTTTGCAGATGAGGCCAAAAAGGTTTCAGAGAGCTTTAAGAATTCAGGGGGAATTAAAGAAGCGGTCGCATTTATAGAGCAAATAGCCTATAATGGAAATTGTCAGTAAATTAATACAATTGGAGGTTGTGTGTATGAGAAAAGTACTAAAAAGTGCAGTATCCGTTCTACTCGCATCAGCACTTGTACTTACAGCCAATGTTACAGCAATCACTTCACATGCTGCAAACTTTGTTGCTGAAGTAAAGTCAATTGTTGATGTGCCCGCCGATCTTTCCGGCAAAACAATCATTCTTCATTCTAACGATGTACATGGTGCCCTTGGACGTTACCCTTACATCGCATCTGTTAAGCAGAATTTCCAGGGCAGAGGCGCTGAGGTAATTCTTGTAGATGCAGGAGATTTTGCTCAGGGAACACCTTATGTTGCTCAGACAAAGGGCTTAGATGCCGTTGTTTCTATGAATGCAGCAGGTTATGACATCGTTACACTCGGAAACCATGAGTTTGATTATGGATTTACAGAGCTCAAGGGAATCCTTGCAGCTGCTAAGTTCAAGGTAATAAGTGCAAACATCCTTGATGCTGCAGGCAATCCTGTTTTTACACCTAACACAATGTATACAACAAAGTCTGGCGTTAAGATCGGTTTCTTTGGCGTTGATACACCAGAGACACTGACCAAGTCAAATCCTGTATTTGTAAAGGGTCTCACATTCCTTTCTAAGGATGCTCTTTATGCTTGCGGACAGCAGCAGATCGATACACTGAAGGCTCAGGGAGCAGATCTTGTTGTTTGTCTCTCACATCTTGGTGTTGATAACGAAGCAAAAAGAGAAGGCAACAGCAGTGATATCTTCTATGAGAAGACAAAGGGCATCGACATTATGGTTGATGGACATTCACATACAATAATGTCAGCTGAGAATCCTGCTGATCCTGTTACTTCTACAGGAACAAAGCTTCAGTCACTTGGTGTTGTTGTAATAGATGATGCATCAAAGAAAGTTGAAGACAGCTTCCTTCTTAGCTATGACAAGCTTCAGCCAGAAGTAATTACTGAGGCAGTTACTACAGCAATCATCAAGAGAGTTGATCGCGAGTATGACGCTGTATTTGCTAAGAGTGAAGTTAACCTCAATGGTGACAAGGCTCCTGGTAACAGAACAGAAGAGACTAACTTAGGAAATCTTGTAACAGACGCTATGCGCTGGACAATTATGAAGAACAGCGGATCCGTTACTGTTGATCCTTCACATGTTGTTGTTATCACAAATGGTGGTGGACTTAGAGCACCTATCAAGGCTGGCGATGTTAAGAAGAAGGACATCAACACAGTTCTTCCTTTCGGAAATACATTGACTGTAGTATATGTAACTGGTGAGCAGCTTCTTGAAGCTCTTGAAGCATCTACATTCTGCACACCAGAGCCTGTTGGAGGATTCCCACAGACTGAAGGAATCAAGTTCACTGTAAATACTGGAAAGTCATTTGCTGCAGGCCCTGTTTATCCTGCTTCAACATATCATAGGCCAGCAGCTATCAACAGAGTTACAGTCGAGAGCATCAATGGACAGCCATTCTCTAAGTCAGATACATACGCAGTTATCACAAATAACTTCGTATCAGCAGGTGGCGATACATACTATTGCTTCAGCGGCTCTGATACAACTTTCGACACAGGTATTCCTCTTGATGAAGCTGTTATGGATTATGTAAAGACAGAGCTTCACGGTGTGATCGGAAGCAAATACGCTGCTCCTCGTGGAGATGTAACAATAATCAAATAATTAGGGCGTTTATGAAATAGCTGTACATTTTGCTGTACAGCTATTTTATTTTGCAAATCTTTTTTGGAAAAAATGCGAAGTGGAATATGAGATGTAAAAGAGTATAATGGGATTTCTGATTTCATTTTTACGAGGTAACCCATGAATAATCTGCTTTACATCTACGAAGAAGTCTGTGATCTTATCACAGAAAAAGAACTTGATCATTATGAGAGGGAGGATGCTCAGGATAAGTTCATCTGGTCATTTGCCAAAGATGGTTCTTCTCTTCATGTTAATACCGTTTCCCAGAGCCACTACGTGCTCTATGCCACAGAGAAGGATTTCAATCTTATCCGTAAAAGAGCTGAAGACGCCAATCTTGGTCTTACAATAAAGGAATCCAAGAAAGACATAATCGAAATGATGGTTTCTCAGTATGAGGAAGTTGCCAGCAAGGCTATTCTGTTTATCAGAAACGGCAACAAAGGACTTCTCCAGAACCCAGATGAGAAGAAGCTTCCTCACGTTATCTATTTCTTTACCAATGAAAATCTCGAGTTTGTCCTTGATTGTCTTGGAGAAAACGCACAATATAGCGGAAAAGTCAGACAGGAGAAGGCTTACGCAGAAAAGCTCAAGGCATCTGAAGAACTCAAGGCTCTGGCAGCTGCTCAGACCAAGCTTATGAAGAGCCAGAAATACGGACGTTCAAGAGCATCAATGCTCAGCACACTTGGAAATACAACAGTTTCTGTCTCCAGCAAACTTGATTCTTATGCTACCAAAACTGTTACATCAGAGCTTAGCGACGAAGAGATCAAGAATGTAATCCCTGAAGGCTGCGCTGTTACTCACAAGAAATATGGCAAAGGTACTGTTAAGGCCATTCTCGAGGGAAGAATCGATGTTCTTTTCGAAGGCTCAGTAGAAAAAGTATTCGCTGCGCAGGTTTGTATTGATAAAAAACTCCTTACAGTGATCTGATAATTAAAGTGGTTTGTAATCATAATAAATATGATTGTAAGCCGCTTTTTACTTGGATATAATAGTAGATTATCAGATAAGCAGGATTGGAGAAACGGTATGGAATTAGTTGGGGTACAGGAGTCAGAAGACTCAAGAGAGAAGATCGTAAGTGATTTTTATGAGCAGTATACGGAGGAGGACAGGTTAGACCGTTCTGTTCATGGAAGGCTTGAATATGCTACAACCATGAATTATATCCATCGCTATGCAGATAATAGTTCCAAAGTGCTGGAAGTTGGCGCTGGAACAGGCAGATATTCCATTGCTCTTGCCAAGGAAGGAATGGATGTAACCGCAGTAGAACTTGTGCAGAAAAACCTTGAAGCTTTGCAGAGCAACAGCAAGGGATTAGATAATTTGCATTCATATCAGGGCGATGCTACTGATCTGGGACGCTTTGCAGATAGCTCTTTTGACATGACATTAGTATTGGGGCCTATGTACCATCTGTATGAAAAAGAGGACATTAACAAAGCCATAAATGAAGCAATCCGTGTGACAAAGCCAGGCGGAGTCATGATGTTTGCCTTTATTTCTGTGTTTGCGATCATGTATTCCAACTATTTTTATGGCAACTGGGCGCCAGGAGAGGAAGAAAACTTCGAGGCCGACTATAAGATAAGGCATTTTAAAGAGCAGCTCTTTACCGGATATGATATTACTGAATTCGAAGCTCTTTTCCAGGATAAGAATGTTGATTGGATCACAACTACCGGCGTTGATGGCCTTATTGAGCCAATCGAAGGAAGAACTGATTTTGCGGTGTCTGACAAGGATTTCGAGGCTCTTTCAAAGTGGTATCTTGCCTTCTCAGAAAAGAGAGAACTTCTGGGCAATACCAACCATCTTCTGTATATTTGCAGGAAAAAATAAGAATTGGAGAATTTATGCGTAAAGCACGTAACGAAAAAGAAAATGCTATAAGGGAGAAGATGCTCTCTGAGCTGTATTCAAATCAGTATAATCAGTTCATTGGTTTCGAGGTACTAGAGCTAAGCCCTACCTATAGTAAATCAAGGATAAAATGCGACGAAAGACTTCATAACACCTATGGAAGCATCCATGGAGGAGCGCTTCTTTCCTTTGTCGATGCCATGGCCGGTGCGACGGGAAGTATGAGCGGATACTATGTAACCACAGTGTCTGCCAACCTGAATTTCTTGCTCCCTGCGGTTAATACAGAGTATATCTACTGCGAATGTATGAAGCTCAAGACAGGTAAGCACATCCTTGTTTTTGATATCAGAGTTACTGATGATGAAGGTAATCTACTTGATAGCGGAGAGTTCTCTTTCTTTGCAAGCAAAGTTCCGGTATTGGATAGTAATCTGAGATTTGGGAAATAAGGGAAGTCCAACTCTACTTTAAGTAGGTGGTTATTATACTTCCTCTGACCTACTATATTGTTAGTACATAAAAAAGAGGAGGAAATAGCCATGAATCAATACGTTACAGGTTCTGTTATCAAGGATCTAAGGGAAAAGAATAAGATTACACAGAGTCAGCTTGCAGATATGCTAGGAGTAAGCGACAAAGCTATATCAAAGTGGGAAACCGGAAGAGGTTACCCTGATATTACATTGCTTGAACCAATTGCAAATGCCTTTCATGTTTCAGTGACAGAACTGATTTCAGGCACAACGGTCAGCAATGTAAATGTTTCAGCCAATATGCTCAGGTCCATGTTCTATGTATGCCCTGTTTGCGGAAATGTGATCCATAGCATGGGACAATCAGTTGTTTCCTGCCATGGTGTGACCCTGAATCCGGAAGAAGCTGAGCCAACAGACGAATTTCACAAAATCTTTGTGGAGAGAGTTGAGGACGAATACTACGTCCGCATAGAGCATGAAATGTCTAAGACTCACTATATTTCTTTTATTGCGGCCCTTTCTTCGGATCGCCTCCAGATGGTGAAACTCTATCCCGAGGGCAATCCCGAAACTAGATTCAAAATCTCAGGCGTAAAAAAGATATTCTTCTATTGCAATAAAGATGGACTATTCAAGCTCGACGTGGTCCACGGTATCGACGACAGAGACAAGTCTTATGACGATACCCAGGAACGAAGAGAGCTGGAGGAAATGGCAAAGAAGTTATTTGGATAAATATCTGAACACAAAGTTTTCACAAGGCTTTAAGGTTCTCTTAAGGTTCAGATTGTACTATAAGTACATCAAGAAGAACACAGAACTTCTTGATCCCCACACATACTTTTTCATAGCATTCATAACACAAAAAAAGGCTGACCCAAATTGTTGTCAGCCTTCCTCCCTGTTATAATATTATTGTAATAGCGTAATAAAATAGAGCAAGATTGGAGGAGAAAACAAATGGGAAGTATTTTGGACGTAGCAGACATCATCAAGAAGATCAATGGTAACAAAGAGTTAATGGCTCAGATTGCCAAGGCTGACCCCAAGGAAGGCGTAGCGCTTCTAAAGAAGGCAAACATTGATGTTAGTGAAGATGACATCAAGAAAGTTCAGGCTGCAGTTGCAGATGGAAAGCTTGACCTTGGAGATCTCAAGGATCTTGCAGAAGGATTGTTCAAGAAATAAGCAATGACAGATAATCAAATTGAATGGTCTAGAAAACGAGATGAATTAGTGGCTGCAATTAAGCAGCTGGGCTTCCCAAAAGAGCTGGGAGAGCAGATTGCAAAACAACTTGGAAGTCCTAAGGCGATGGATAGGATGTTAGCCTATCTATACAATGTAAAGCCCAGAACCGCAGAGCTGATCGTTGATGAGATGCTTGCTATTTGTAGCGATATAGATAGCTGGCACAACAAGAAAGCCGCGGAAGAAGCTAATGCCAGATACAATGAAATGCTGTATAACGGATTAGGTACGGAAGAATGAACCACAACCCCCGTCCCCTAGGTCCATTCGGTGGACCTAGGGGACGGGGGTCTTGGTTCATTCTATCATTCTATAATTCTCATCCCCAAGGCAAAAGCAAAGGGATATGTGAATAGTCTTTCGGCTCCGTCGTCGAATGCAACAGAAAACTTTGTCGGAATCTCATCATCATCCCATGTAACATCAGTGATGACGCCTTCCCCGTACTTGGGCTGATACACACGCTCGCCAATTACGAGATTTTCCGGTATATCATCTCCAGATGTCATGGGCTTAACTTCTTTTTTCTTAAGAAGAACTGTAGGCTTTTTCAGGAGATTCTGCTTCTTCGCTTTAGCCTTAACACCAGATTCCTCGTCATCCTCAGCCGCCGATTTCTTCTTACCCTTAGAGTCAGGACAGATCTCCCCTACAAATATAGAGGGCGCATCGTCGTACCTTAGCACACACAGCTTATCCTTAGCCCTTGTTATCCCCACGTAAAAGATCCTTCGCTCTTCCTCGTAGTCTCTCTTTTCCTTAGGAGATGCCTTCTTGAAGTTTATTATCTTACTCGGGAATACGCCGTTTATGGCATCCATCAGGTACACAGTATCGTACTCAAGGCCTTTACTTGAATGAACCGTTGAGAGAATAAAGTTGCACCGATAGTCCTCCTGTTTCTCAGTAATTATCTGCCTTAGATCCTCAAGCCTATATAGAAACGACTCGATACTGCTCTCATTACGAGCAATCATCTTGAGGATAAAGAGCTTGTTATCATCTATGTTGTTGTCCTCAAGATACGCTCCGTAGCCCATGAACTTATCAATGCGGTTTATAGCCTTATAAGGCGATTCCGACGCCATATTCCTAAAGTGAGTCCGCAGAGACCTCACATTTCCCAGGACCCTGCTGTGTATGTCTATATGCTCAGCAGCATCCAGTATCCCAGTGTGCCTTTCATCCGCGATCATGCACATGGCTTCAGCATCAGGCTTTCGCAGGAACGCCTGAAACTTGAAGTAAATCTTCATGAAAAGCTCAGGATCAGAAGGATTCAAACAGAACTTCAGAATATTCGTAACATCCATGACCACACGATGCGTAAAGAAAGCCATATCCGCGTTCTTGAGCCTGTATCTGACATTTTCCCTCTCGAGAAGGTCAACCAAAGGAAGCACACTCTCATTGTCCCTGTAGAGGACAGCAGTCTGTTCCTTAACATCTGTAGCAAGTTTCAAAAGATATTTATACTGCGCCTCACGACTGCCAAGAGTGATATAGCTTATGTCGCTCATGGCGTCCCTTGTGGCACACATATGCTTCTCATGGCGGCTGAAATTCTTCTGGATGAAATTGTCCGCAGTCTCAACAATCTTCGCATTGGACCTGTAGTTCTTGTCCATCACAAGAACCTTCGCCCCCGAATGCTCTTTTTCAAAATTAAGGAGCGCCTCCGGATACGCAGCCCTGAACCCATAGATACTCTGATCCTCGTCGCCAACCATGAACAGATTTCCATCTTTCCCAGATAAAAGAGCTATTATCATGTGCTGAATCTTGGAAGTATCCTGAGCTTCGTCGACACAGATATAGCGATACTTGTCCCTGTAAAAAGAGAGCAGGTCACCAGAGGACTTCAGCATTCTGTAGGAATAGATCATCTGATCGTCGTAGTCCATGAGACTTCGCAGTTTTAGCTCCTTGTTGTAAGCCTCGTAGATGTCAAAGAGCTCAATTCCCTCATCCTTGCCAAGCTCCGTGATCTCTTTTTTCTCAAGCATCATGTTCTTGCAGTAGGTTATCAGCGTCCTGACTGTCTTGATATCGCTCTCAGTAGGGTAATCCTTCATGACCCTTACATAAATGTCCGTGAGGATCTTGCCTGACAGCTTCTCATCTGTAATCAGGTCAAAAGAGCTCTTTCCAATGAGACGTCCATAGTGGCTGATAATCTTGGCACAGATGCCGTTAATAGTACGAAATTCCAGCCCGTCAGATACATCACTTCCAAATATCTTCTGGAACCTGTCCGCCATATCCCTTGTGGCAGCAACAGTATATGTAAGAGTCAGGATATTCTCAGGATTTATCCCCTTCACATAGAGCATGTATCCAAGCCTATTCACAAGCACAGTAGTCTTGCCACTTCCAGGCACCGCCAGAAGCATCACAGGCCCATCTATCGTCCGAACAGCCTCAAGCTGCTGAGTATTAAGTTTTTTGCCGTATTTTTCAATAAATTCTCTGTCTGTCATATGCTAGCTATTGTACGCCATAACACCATTTCTGGCTACCACCTGCATGTGCTGTAGATTTATAATACTAATATCAGACATTAGCAAGGAGCTGAAACGAAGGTGACACTCAAAGAAGCTTATAAGATACTTGGCATATCTAAAGAGAATACCAACAGGGAGATCAAGGTGGAGGCCCACACAACCATAACCAGGACAGAGACCCTCCGCAGGAATAAAGAGCTATTGAATTGAATATAATTTTTACAAAAAGAGCTCGCAAAGCCGCATGGATACTGGTTTTGCGAGCTGGTGTATTTATGGGACTCTTGATTTTGTAAAATTCAGGTATACAAACGAAAGTAACCTTGGATTTCAAAAGAAGGAGGAACTCATGACTATGTTTTTATATCCGGAACAGACAATATGCTCTAATGTAACATATGGACTTCTTGGCCCAACAGCCCTCACAGGCAAGAAGAGTTTGCGCGATCTGTTTGGACACACCGTCATCATCGTCACAGAGGAGCTCGTGGAAGATAACCTCAGCAGAGCAGCCGCAGACCTGATCCTTAGACGTGGATGTAAAAACATCGTGTTCTGCGGAGAATCTTCAGAAAAGATGCAGGACATATTTGATCAGGAAGACCGAGAGATAAACGGCTTCAATGACATAACAGGCTATGAAGACTTCGCAGTCACAAGAAGATTCGAGGACATCGAAGATCTTCCCGAAGAAATCTCCATGTGCTGGGGAGACGTCCTGGTTCTATGCAGCAACATGAGCCTTCTAAGAGAATGCCAGAGAATTGTAAATGAGGAAAGGTGGTAAACACTATGTTTTTTGGAAAAAAAGATAAGGATGTAAGACTTACAGATAAGCAGTACAAGAGCCTTGTAGGAAGCATGAGCAAAAAGGAGCGCAAAGACTTCGACCGCAGACAGCGCGACCTCCAGAGAGAAAGAGAAGACGACAGATTAGATGTCTGGCTCGACTTCGAGGACGAGATGGATGGGATGTAATATTTTAAAAGATTAAAAGAAATTATTTATTCGGGCAGATACCCTGAAACATATAATTTACCTGAGACATGCTGTTATGCTATATTTGACTAGGATGATTTAATACTGTGTTGGGGGGAGTTTTGTCATGGATAAAATGCAATCACACTATTTTGTGCTTGGGATCGTCTTAATTATTTTGATTTTCATTCAGGCTATAGCATTATTGATTTATTATGTGTATTTAAGGCATAGAATTTACGCTAAACGATTCAAGATAGCTCTTGTGAGATATCTAGTAAGTGCTCAAAATTATGATGTGGAAAAAGTTTCTAAATATGTAAATACACTCTATTACAACTATTCTAATGGCTTTTTAGAAAATGTCACACCTGTTTCTTTGAAGAAACTTTTGTCAGAAACCATAGTTGAACTAAGTCGCATCTCTGACAGTAAAAACATGTATAATATCCCATTAAATTGTGTTTCTGAGACATCCAAGCAGATTCAAGAAGTTATAGAATACTATGAAGAATTGTCAGTATTTGACTATGACAATGAATTAAAAGACATAAAAGAAAGTGTTTATAATGCAATTAGTGATAACTCAGAACGATCAATTGATTCCATATGGAATAGAGTATTATTGAACTGCCAAAAAACATACTGGTTTTTTTCAGGAAGACTTTGCGAAAAGGACTTAGAGAGTAATCTCTTGAAAAATGAATTGTCCAAGAAGAAAACTGGGGTTTTTATATCGGTTAGTGGATGGCTTTTTGGTTTAATATCATTATCCCTGACCATATTTGCCCTATGGTTGCAAGTGAACAGCTGAAAGAAACAGAGAGCTTATTATG
>JAEEGL016524649.1_pt1 | contig 12200 bp, 9 predicted proteins | sample 9134231 | NCBI WGS metagenome assembly JAEEGL01 (sample SAMN16246548, study PRJNA631951) | gut metagenome | biome: gut microbiome; feature: rumen; material: fiber-attached | host: Bos | place: Iran: Karaj | collected 2018-10
CGCCGGTCATATTCCGGACCTTCAGCTGCAAAGCCATACGGGCCGTAAGACTGAAGCTTATGGGATAGGTCACCGCTGGCGATAAAAACAGCGCTTCTGCCGGAGACTTCCACGGCATCATGGATGATTCTGCCGAATGCATAATGATCAGAGAGGGGAAGACCGGAGAGCCCAACGCGGACCAGTTTAAAATCGGTGTACTTTTGTCGGATAAACCAGAGGGGAACCATTGTACCATGGTCCAGTTTCGGGTCACGTTCACCATCTGTTCCTGCGGGGAAATCCTCTTCTTCTGCTATGCCAGATATTATGTCAACTAATTCAGCATCATATTTCTCAAGGAAAGAGACTCCGGAGGCGCGAAACTGTGAAAAGGAACCGGAAGCTTCGCTGCCGGGAGAGAGGTGGAAATAGTCGGCATACATTGTTGCATGCGGACTTGATATGATGATGGTCTGCGGCTTGAGAGCAGCAATTTCATCAGCTACCTGCAGATATGCATTTGAGGTTGCCTCAACCTGACGCTCACTGCCTCTGCCGACGGCAGGGACGATCATCGGCGGATGAGGAACCATAAAGGAAGCGAGAATCGACATAAATGGTCAGACGCTCCTTTCAGTCAATTCTGTCGCCGTTGCCGTGGACTTCACAGAATCTTGCTGCGAAGGAAGGCTCGGCACCTTTTGCGTACAAATGCGAGATGTCACCGATGGACTGCGCACGGAAAGACGCTATTCCGGTCCGGCGCTCCTCGGTATAGATGGTTGTAACAGAAGTCGGAGCCATGCAGATTCCGTGCCAAAGAATCACAGGAGAACAGTTCATCAGGTGACTCAGCAGTACACAGCAAAGACCGAAGTGGGAAAAGAATACCAGTGTATCACTGTTTGCATTCTCAACCCGATAGTTCAGCCCGTCCCGGACATATCCGTGTTTTGCGAGCAGAGAGTCAAATTCCATGATGACCCGGTCATACTCTTTCCCCACATTGCTCTCCTGAAGCACAGAATTCCGGCACCATATCGTTGGATCCAGCAGTTGTGGATCTCTCAGCCAGTCCTGCGGAAGCCAGTCCCACGGAACACGGCTCATTTCTCCGTGCTTGTCGGGTCTGCGAATGGGAATGGAAAACTCCTGAAGCCAGTCACAGATGACGGCTCTTCTGCCTGCTTTTCGCAGTGTCGGTGCGGCGGTGTCCATCGCCCGGCCGAGGGGGGAAACATAGTATTCCGCTACATTCAGCCTGGCGATTCTTTCAGCCAGGTATTCCGCCTCATGAAATCCGGTTTCGGTCAGACTGTCGTTTACATAGTCCGGATCTCCGTGCCTTATCAGAAGCAGTCTCATATCCTACACCAGATCGTCTGTTTTCACAGCTGTTTCATGACACGCATGAAGAATTCCACAGCGCGGGAGATCGATTCAAGGCGGATTCTTTCGTTGTTGCCGTGAATCAGGCTGCGTTCTTCAGCGGTCAGGTCCATAGCGGAGAAGCGGTATACCTTGTCGGATATGTCCCCGTAATGGCGGCTGTCTGAGCACTGTACCATCAGGTACGGTGAGACGATGCAGCCCTGCCAGGTACCGGAACAGGCCTGGGATATGATCTGCCATCCTTCGCAGTCGGTACGGGAGACGGGACTCGGTTCCATCGAAGTCAGTATGTTGAGATGAATGTCTTCATCATGAATGATTTTTTTAATATACGAAACTGCGGAGTCTACACTGTCTGCAGGATTCAGCCGCAGATTGGCCACCATAGAAGCGGAGGGTGGAATGACGTTGGCAGCCTTGCTGCCGTTCATTTGAGTAAAGGCAACGGTTGTGCGGACAAGCGCATTCAGTTCTCCGCCGGATTTCTTCGTGATGAGATTCAAAACCCAGCCGAATGCCCACAGATTGGCGAAGATCATACGATAGAGGAAACTGGAGCGTCGCCCGAGCGTGTCGAACATCTCAAGAACCGGCTTTGTGAAATGCATCTGAAAAGGATGCGCTTCCACTCTTGCACAGGCCAGAGCCAGTTTTCCGACCGGCGTGTGCGGCTTCGGTGCGGAAGCGTGTCCGCCGGCACCGGAGATGGAATACTCCAGATTCATGAGGCCCTTTTCAGCAATCCCAATCAGGGCACACTGCCCTTGAACACCCGGGAAGACATCCTCCACGACAGCGCCGCCCTCATCCAAAACCAGCTTGAGATCAATATTTTGCTCCTGAAACCATTGTACGATATTTTCTGCACCTGGACCGTTGACTTCTTCTCCACCGGAAAAAGCAAAATAGACGTCGTTCTTTGGCTGAAAACCCTGTCGAATGAGGTTCTCTGCGCCGGACAGGATCCCGTTGAAGGTTACTTTTGTATCCAATGTACCGCGGCCCCACATCACGCCATCATCGACCAGCGCATCGAACGCAGGCTTTTCCCACTTTTCCTCCTCCACGGGGACTACGTCATAATGTGCCATCAGCACAGCGGCTTCTCCCTCTATCTTTCCTTTCCAGTGGAAAAGAAGTGCACGCCCGGGAAAACGCTGCAGGGTGCAGGTACTCCACACGTTGGGATAGAGTTTCGGAAGCAGCGAAATCAGTTTTTCGAATTCAGCGTCGTCCTCAAGCTCAGGGTTCTCATACGAGACGGTTTTGCACTTTATAAGCGCAGCAAGCTGATCCGAACAGGCATCATGATCAAAATCGACGGGCTCATAAATCTCTTTAAATTCGGGTTTAGGCGTGAACATGAATGTGCGGGCAAGGATTACGGCGACTAGAACCAGAATAATATAGAGGATCACCATATTAAAGAACTCCCTTCTTATAGAGGACTCTCGATACGCCGAGCGCACCCAGAACACCGACAGGAACCAGAATGCCAACCATTGAGCCGAGACCGGGAATGGAAATAAACAGGATCAGCATCAGAACGACCGGCGCAATGGCAATTTTCCAGTTGCGTGCGATATAAACCACACCGAGTCCACCGAAGAGGGCAGGGAGAATCTGATCGAACGCCGGCGCCAGTGCGGGGGAATTCAGAATCGGGGTGAGCGGTGTAATCAGAACCACACCGAGAACAATGATGAGCGTTGTGACAATACTCGAGACAGCGATGGCGATGGTCGAAACGACTTCCCCTTCCTCTGTTTTGACGTCTGCACCGACCAGCTCCAGGGCATTCAGTGCAGCAGGTGCTTTCAGGTTTGTAATGTTGCCGGTTACAAAAGCGAGATAGGAGCCTCCCGCACCCAGCATCGGAACATAGGTAAAGGTTTCGATGATGCCTACAGCCCAGTACATCGGCGCAGTTGACAGCATTCCGAGGGCAAATCCGCGCCAGTCGACGGGCGCTTTGAATAGGATACTGACCAAGATGGGGAAAAGAAGCAGCAGAACCACCATGGAGAGGTTCCAGATGCGTCCGGCACGATGGACCGAATCGATATAGGATAATTCTTTTTTCATGATATCCTCCTCAGCTCAGCCAGGCGGTAATGGGAATGGCAGAAATCATGCCGACCAGCAGGCTGATCGGAAGTGCGTAGTCATTCATCCATTTCCAGTTGAGTTTCTTGAGTGCGAGACCGCACAGACCCATGACAAGTGCGGAAACCAGCATCACCAGCGGCGGGATGAGTCCGCGCAGATCACCATGAAAAATGTCGGTAAAATCGTCGAAAACATAGCCGAGAAACGCTGAAATCATTCCGAGAAAAAGCGAGGCGGAGAAGATATCGCCCCATTTTTTGTCCCGTTTTTCGAGGTTGATCATACCGCCGATAATTTTCTTGCCCACTACGGGAACCAGCCAGATGCCGACCATGATGCCCATGGTCATCACTGCGGCGACAGTAACGTATTGTGTTGCCGTCAGATTAGTGATCTCAGCCCATTCAAGACCCATAGCGCTCAGCGCATTGGCAGCGGCTGGCGTCTCATATGTAATTGCGCCTACAACGCTCAGACGCATCCAGGGAAGCGGAATACCGAGTTTCTTGGAGAGACTGATTACGCTGATGACAATCGCAAGTGCTGGCGCAATTGTGAATACTGCCGTTCCGATGGCGACACGTTTCAGCTTGTCCATAGGCATCCCGATTTCCTTCCCTCTGCGCCAGGCCTTTCTCAGAAAGAAATAAGACTGAGCGAGAACGATTAGTACGATGATCCCGGCAAGCAGATACAGGACAGGATGGTTTACATAAAATTCCAAGTTTATTCCCCCTTAAACCGGCTGCTGTTTTGCTGTCGATTGGCCGATGAATTGCAGATAAATTATAACAATGATAGAATAAGAATTCAAGTGAGGCGGCAGGTTTTCCGGTATGGGGGAGGAACCCAAAGTAAGGGATAAAACGAATTCGGCTTTCTTTCATTTATTTACTTGACAAATACGGTGTGATTCAATACAATAGCAAAAGGAACAGAAGCCGGACGATTGGCGCAGCTGGTAGCGCATCCGCTTGACGTGCGGGAGGTCACAAGTTCGAGTCTTGTATCGTCCACCACAAAAACCATGGTGAAAACCGTGGTTTTTCTTTGCGTATGATATTATACAGATCGACGGAAATACGACCGTGGGAGGAACCTGTCTTGAGCATTGAGATGAATCAGAAAAACGGAGTGTTCACACTTCTTACGAAGAATTCGACCTATCAGATGCGGGTCGGACCGCTTGGCTATCTCCTTCATAATTACTATGGACGACGCTGTGAGGACGATTTCGGATATCTGCATCTGGAGCGCGACTGTGGTGCCTCACCGAACCCTTATGAACTTGCGGACGGACGCAGCTTCTCACTGGACACCATGCCGCAGGAATACAGCGGCTCAAACTGCGGGGACTATCGGCTGCCGTCTGTCCTGCTGCATTCGGAAAGCGGCATCAGCGGTGTGGATCTGCGTTTTGTGAAAGCAGAAATACAGGATGGAAAGTATAGTCTGAACGGTCTTCCAAGTGCTTTTGACAGGGGAAGCGATGCTCAGACGCTCGTCGTGACCCTGCGGGACGAGGCAACCGGCGTGGAGACGGACCTGCTGTACGCTGTTTTCGAACAGCAGGATGTGATTACCCGGGCGGTGCGTTTCAGAAACACCGGCAAAAAAATTGTCCATCTTGAAAAAGCGGCATCAGCGTGCCTGGATCTTCCGTTCGGAAACTGGGATCTGATTCATTTCCATGGCAGACATGCGATGGAGCGCCAGATGGAACGGATTTCTGTCAGCAACGGCATTCAGGTGATTTCCTCCGAACGCGGATCATCCAGCCACCAGCACAACCCCTTTGTCATTCTCTGTGAACATACAGCAAATGAAGATGTTGGCGAGTGCTATGGCCAGATGCTCTGTTATTCCGGCAATTTTCAGATCGAAACGGAAAAAGACCAGACGGATTCCGTTCGAACAGTTGCAGGAATCGGGCAGAGATACTTCAGTTGGCAGCTGTGTCCCGGTGAATTCTTCGAGACGCCTGAATTGTTCCTCAGCTTCTCCTGTGAGGGCTTCACAAAGCTGTCACAGAACTTCCATCGCTTTATTCGAAGCAATGTAAGTCGAAGTCCATGGACATACCGTCGCCGCCCGGTTCTGATCAACAGCTGGGAAGCAGCGTATTTTGACTTTGATGAAGACCGGATTGCTCAGTTGGCAGAGGATGCAAAGACTTTGGGCGTTGAACTGCTGGTGCTGGACGACGGCTGGTTTGGCGAACGCAACACGGATAACTGCTCTCTCGGTGACTGGTTTATTGATAGGAAAAAACTCCCCAATGGTCTGGACGGTCTGATCCGACGCGTAAATGAAGCCGGTCTGAAATTCGGCCTGTGGATCGAACCGGAGATGATCAGCGAGGATTCGGTACTGTTTCGGGAGCATCCTGACTGGGCGATCCGAGTCCCTGGGAGAAAGCCGACGATCGGCCGCTGCCAAATGGTGCTGGATCTGACCAGGAAAGAGATCACAGAGTGGCTGTATCAGACTTTCTCAAGCCTGATGCGGGAGAACCATATTGAATACGTCAAATGGGATATGAACCGCTGCATGACGGATCTTTACAGCCCGGCTTTGCCGCCGGAGCGCCAGGGAGAGGTTTCCCATCGCTTTATGATGGGACTTTATGAGCTGATTGAGCGCCTGACATCGGAGTTTCCGGACGTCCTGTTTGAAGGCTGTGCCGGCGGAGGAGGGCGCTTTGACGCAGGTATGCTCGCGTACTTCCCGCAGATCTGGTGCAGCGACAACACAGATCCGATCGCCAGGCTGAAAATCCAGCAGGGAAGTTCTTTTGGCTATCCGATTTCTGTTTTCGGCGCGCATGTCTCAGCGAGTCCCAATCATCAGACCGGACGCTCGACACCAATCGGAACCAGAGCTGCCGTAGCGATGGCGGGAACCTTTGGGTATGAGTTGGATCCGTCGAAACTGTCCCATGAAGATAAAGAAGATATAATCAGACAGGTAGAACGGTTCCACGGTTTGGAAGACCTGAACAGGGAAGGAATACTGTACCGTCTGACAGAGCCGGAAAACATCCGCTTTACGGCTTGGCAGACGGTTGCGGAAGACAGGAAAAGCAGCCTGCTTACACTGGTTCTGACAGAACCGGAGGGAAATCCGAGACCGCTGCATGTCCGTTGGAAAGGGCTGGACCCGGAGCAGAATTATCATGTTGCCTGGATCCAGTATTACGGCTGCAGATATTGGGATGAAGAGAAGCTGCCTGAACGGCTGAGCGGCGCCGCACTGATGTACGGAGGATTCACAGTACCGCGCCTGTATGGAGACTATCCGTCTATCCAGATTCTGATCGAACAGGAATAAGGGAATAAGAAAGAAACCACCGTCACAAGATATGTAACGGTGGTTTCTGCGTTGACCATATTCAAACAGTGTTCAGTCGTTGGTATAGTTGTCAAAATAACCCTGAATATAGACGATCGGAGTACCTTTGTCGCCGGAGCCGGAGGTGAGGTCGCAAAGGGAGCCGATCAGGTCGGTCAGACGGCGGGGGGTAGTGCCTTCCGACACCATATTTCCTACCAGACTGTCACCGGTCTTGGCGCGAATACGCTCCTCAATTGCGGTACGGAGCGCTTCTCCGGTCAGAGAACCAAACTCGTTGTCAGCGAGGTATTTGAGTTTGAGCTCATTTGGCGTACCGGCCAACCCGGAAGTATATCCGGGAGAGACAACGGGATCAGCGAGTTCCCAGATCTTGCCGACAGGATCTTTGAATGCGCCGTCACCGTAGACCATGGCCTCAATATGCTTGCCGGAGGCATCCGAAAGGAGGCGGCTGATCTCTTCTGCGACCTCAGTGCACTGGCGCGGAAAGAGCTTGACAGTATCTTCCGTAGCCTTGTTGGAACCCAGCAGACCGTAAGTCTCGTTGAATCCGCTTCCGTCTACAGACGCGTTCAGGATGTCATCCAGTCCGAGAACCGTTTTTGCTCCGGCGGCATTCAGCAGACGCTTGGAGCGGGAGCGGGTATGAATATCACAGGTAATGACAGTATCAGTGTGTTGAAGCAGCGTAGTGACCTTGTTTCCGAACAGGACCTCAACTTCACAGCCCTCTCCGCGAATCAGATCCGAGTAGAAATCAATGTAATCCACGCCGGTAAAAGGGTGAACAATGTGTCCAAAATACTGACGAAACTGCGAGACCGTGAGAACATCGGTATAGGGATCGACCCCTGCTTCATCCATCAGATCCCAATCGACCAGATGGTTGCCGACTTCATCGGAAGGATAGGAAAGCAGAAGGACGACTTTGCTGCATCCAGCAGCAATTCCGCGCAGCAGAAGGGAGAAACGGTTGCGGCTGAGAATGGGGAACGCGACACCGACGATCCCACCGCCTGTCTTCTGACGAACGTCTTTGGCTATTTGCTCGACAGAGGCATAGTTGCCCTGAGCACGGGCGACAACAGACTCCGTCACCGCAACTACATCGCGGTCGCGCGGCGCAAAACCGGCTTCTTCCCATGCGGCCTGGACAGATTCCGCAACGATCTTGGCAATGTTGTCACCTTGGCGGATAATAGGAGCGCGTACACCGCGCACGACAGTTCCGATTGTTCTCATATTCGACTTTGCTCCTTTGCATAAAATGCACGTGTAACTATTTTTTAACGGCGGTATTATACAGCCCTGCCGGAAATATGTAAAGATTTAATTTGGTGTGAAGGCATTCATACATCGAAAACATATGTTAAAATTCACGTTTTATTCGTTTTTTATCCTTGACTTTATTTCCAAAATAGAAGAAAATAAATAAATTAGACTGATGAATTGTAACATCGAAGAGAGGGGTTTTCCATTTGATCAAAACCATGCTTGGCAGTTTGAGGGAGTTCAAAAAGCCAACAATTTATACCCTGATTCTGATCATAGGAGAGGTCTTTATCGAAGTCCTGATTCCGTTTTATACAGCCAGACTTGTAAACATGATTAAGGCTGGAGCGGAGATGAGGTCTGTCGTTTCACTGGGCTTGATTCTGGTTGTGATGGCCGTTTTGTCACTTGCATGTGGAGGGGCAGCCGGTCTGGCCGGTGCAAATGCCTCCACCGGATTTGCGAAGAATCTTCGACGGGACATCTATGAGAGAATCCAGCACTTCTCCTTTGAGGATATCGACCGCTTTTCAACACCATCCCTGGTGACTCGCATGACGACAGACATCGGTTATGTCCAGATGGCTTTTATGATGGCGATACGGCTTGCAGTACGTGCCCCGCTGATGCTTGTTTTCTCTGTTATCATGGCCTTTTTCATGGGCGGTTCTCTGGCAATGACTTTTGTGATTGTCGTTCCGGTGCTGGCTTTCGGACTCATTATGATCGCAAGAAAGGCGATGCCGGCTTTCCGCGCTGTCTTTAAGAAATACGATCTCATGAATGAATCCATTGAGGAAAACGTACGTGCGATGCGGGTTGTGAAAGGCTTTGCCCGGGAAGAATATGAGAAGGAGAAGTTCGCCACGGCATCGGATAACATTCGCAGAGACTTCACCTACGCTGAACGGGTAGTTGCCTTCAACAGCCCTCTGATGCAGCTCTGCCTGTATTTCAACATGATTTTTGTCCTGTTTATCGGCTCGAAGATCATTATTACCAACCAGGGAAGCACCATTGATGTCGGACAGATCTCCGCGATGATCACCTATGGATTTCAGATTCTGATGAGCCTGATGATGATCTCCATGATCTATGTCATGCTTACAATCTCTCTCGAATCCATGCATAGAATTGCGGAAGTTCTCCAGACAGAGCCGTCCATGCAAAACCCGGCCAACCCGGCAGCGGAAATCAAGGATGGCAGCGTGGATTTCGATGATGTGTCTTTCAAGTATTCGAAAAAAGCAGAGCGAAATGCACTCTCAGACATCGATCTTCATATTCCGTCCGGAAGCACAGTTGGTATTCTCGGCGGCACTGGTTCCGGCAAAACAACGCTCATTCAGTTGATTCCGCGCCTTTATGATGCGACGGAAGGAGTCGTACGGGTTGGAGGCCGGGATGTGCGGGAATATGACCTGGAAGCGCTTCGGGATTCGGTAGCAGTGGTCTTGCAGAAGAATATGCTGTTCTCCGGAACCATCCGGGACAACCTGCGTTGGGGAAATCCGGAAGCGACGGACGAAGAACTTGAAGAAGCATGCCAGCTGGCGCAGGCGGATGAATTTATCCGCAGTTTTCCGGATGGCTATGACACGCATATCGAGCAGGGGGGGACAAACGTCTCCGGCGGACAGCGTCAGAGGCTGTGTATTGCCCGCGCCCTGTTAAAGAAACCGAGGATCCTGATCCTGGACGATTCGACCAGCGCAGTCGATACAAGGACCGATGCACTGATTCGCGCTGGATTTCGCAGCTACATTCCGGAGACAACCAAAATAATCATCGCACAGCGTGTGGCATCCGTACAGGATGCGGACATGATCCTTGTCATGGACAACGGTCGGATTTCATCCTCCGGTACACATGAAAGTCTCCTGAAAACCAGTGAGATCTACCGTGAGATCTACGAGCAGCAGACGAGAGGAGGCGAGCTGGATGAATAACCACAATCCCGGCGCCATGCTGAAGCAGAACTTCTCTTCTCTGGGAAGGGTGGTAAAAAAGCTTTTCGGCTATTATCCCAGACTCGCGCCGCTCACAGTTGTATTGATCCTTTTCTCTTCAGCAGTATCCTCTATACCGTCGCTGTTTGTTCAGAATGTACTTGCCATCATTGAAAAGTGGTACAGGACCGGCGACTGGGCAACGGCAAAACCGGAGATCGTACACTATCTGACGATCCTCGCGTTTCTGTATATCCTCTCGCTGATCTCTGTGGTTTCCTATACACAGATCATGGCATATATGACCCAGGGCTTCCTTCATAAGCTGCGGCGTGAGATGTTCAATGAGATGCAGGATCTTCCGATCTCCTATTTCGACACGCATCAGCATGGCGACATCATGTCTCACTATACCAACGACATAGATACGCTCCGTCAGCTGGTTTCCCAGGCGCTGCCCACTTTGATTCAGTCCGGTGCCATTGTCCTGGTGGTATTTGCCATCATGCTTTACTTCAGCATCTGGCTGACCATGGTTTTGGTACTGGGCATTGTGGCGATGTTCTTTGTGACAAAGGTGGTCGGTGGGGGCTCAGCAGCCTACTTCATGCGCCAGCAGAAAGCGACCGGCGCCATGGAGGGCTTTGCTCAGGAGATGCTGAGCGGCCAGAAGGTGATCAAAGTCTTCAACCATGAGCAGGCAAGCCTGCAGGATTTTGACAAAGTGAATGACGAGCTTTGCGAGGTCAGCCGCCGTGCTCATTCCTATGCCAGCATACTGGGGCCGATCATGGGCAACATCGGAAATGTCCTGTATGTTGTCCTCGCGCTGGTTGGCGGTGTATTTCTGCTGACAGGGCTGAAGAATGTCAGCCTTTCCGGAATGCCGTTCAGCATTTCAATTCTGGTGCCTTTCCTGAACATGGTGAAACAGTTCACCGGCAACGTCAACAACCTGTCTCAGCAGTTCAACGCTATCGTCATGGCAGGGGCTGGAGCTGCGCGTGTTTTCAGCCTGATCGATGAGGAAGAGGAGACAGACGGCGGTTACGTTACCCTTGTGAATGTGAAGGAAGGCGAAAATGGAGAACTGATCGAGACGGATGAGCGCACCGGCCACTGGGCGTGGCGTCATCCTCATACCGACGGTACCCTTACACACACGCTGCTACGCGGTGACGTGAGAATGGTCGACGTTGATTTTGCCTATGAGGAAGGGAAAGACGTCCTTCATGACATCTCTGTCTATGCGGAACCGGGCCAGAAAGTGGCCTTTGTCGGTGCAACGGGTGCCGGTAAGACTACGATCACCAACCTGATCAACCGTTTTTACGATATTGCTGATGGCAAAATCCGCTACGATGGAATCAACGTTAACAAGATTAAGAAAAAGGACCTGCGTCGGTCTCTCGGACTCGTTCTGCAGGACACCAATCTCTTTACCGGCACTGTAATGGAAAACATCCGGTACGGACGTCTGGACGCCACGGATGAAGAGTGCCGTGCAGCTGCAAAACTTGCAGGTGCAGATGACTTTATCATGCGACTCCCGGATGAATACAATACGGTCCTTACTAACAACGGAGCGAATCTCTCGCAGGGACAACGGCAGCTGATCGCTATCGCACGCGCTGCGGTTGCAGACCCGCCGGTGATGATCCTGGATGAAGCAACTTCTTCCATCGATACCCGCACCGAGGCGATTGTTCAGCGCGGAATGGACAAGCTGATGGAAGGCAGAACCGTGTTTGTCATTGCGCATAGACTGTCAACCGTTATGAATTCTGACGTGATCATGGTTCTTGATCATGGACGGATTATCGAACGCGGAAGTCATGAAAAACTGATCGCTGAAAAAGGCACCTATTATAAGCTTTACACCGGCGCATTTGAGTTGGAATAAGAACATTCACGCAGGTACAGAAGATAGCCCGGACCATTCCTTCAGGAGTGGTCCGGGTTTGTTTTCTGATACATATCTGTTCTGTCTTAGCTTTCCGCAACAACAAATGCTTCCGCGTATTCTCCCTCTGTCGTGACGGAGAGATGAAGAAAACGAATTTGTGCTTCATCCAGGAACGGTTTCAGCTGATCTGTGATATGGACATAGGGGCTGCCGTCGTCGCGGTGCAGGCTTTCTAC
>JAEEGL017150326.1_pt1 | contig 12200 bp, 11 predicted proteins | sample 9134231 | NCBI WGS metagenome assembly JAEEGL01 (sample SAMN16246548, study PRJNA631951) | gut metagenome | biome: gut microbiome; feature: rumen; material: fiber-attached | host: Bos | place: Iran: Karaj | collected 2018-10
AGGGCTACAAGACAGACTACGGCCGCTACCTTGAATATATTGCAGAAAACTAAAATTGGACGATAAAAATGGCATTTGAATTTAACACTTGTAAACTGAAAGACGGCACTGAAATAAAAGGGCTCTACGAAATCCAGCCAAAGATTTTTGGCGATGCACGCGGTTACTTTTTGGAAACATACAGTGAGCGCGACTTTTTTGCAGCTGGTCTTACTATGAAGTTCGTACAGGACAATCAGTCTAAATCTACAAAGGGAGTTCTTCGTGGACTTCACTTCCAGACACAGCACCCTCAGGGAAAGCTTGTTCGCGCACTTGAAGGTAAGGTTTACGACGTTGCTGTAGACCTGCGCAAGGGAAGTGCATCCTTTGGAAAATATTACGGTGTAATTCTGGCTGCCGAAAAGCAGAATATGTTTTATATTCCGGAAGGCTTTGCTCATGGCTTCTACGTTTTAAGCGACGAGGCAATCTTTACATATAAGTGTACCGACTTCTACGATCCAAAGGGCGAGGGCGGACTTATGTGGAATGATCCTGCTATCGGAATCGACTGGAAGGCTGTAGCTCCTGATGTAAATCCTCTTTTGAGCGAAAAAGATGGTAAACATCCTGCTTTTAATGCTGAAAATGACTATTTTGATATAAACGGAAAGTGGTGTAAATAATATGTTTGATGTAAAAGATACAGACTTTTTTGACCTGGAAGACGAATCATTTGATACAATCGTAGAAAATGATATTACTTTTTCTGGTTCAATTAAAATAAAAAAGCCTTTTATGATTCGTGGAAAGGTAAATGGAAAAATCACTTCTGAAAGCGATTTAGTTATTGATACAGGTGCAATTGTTAATGCTGATATGACAGCTGACCGTATCCTTATCCGTGGTTCTGTAAAAGGTGATATAGTCGGTTCAAAACTGATATTTGTTACTGCTTCTGGTTCTGTTGATGGAGACATCACAACTGCAAAAGTTGTTCTTGAGCCTGGATGTAGTTTTTCTGGAAAATGTACGATGGTGAAAAATGAAAATGAAAAATAAGCTTTTTATTCTTTTTTCTGTATTCTGTATTTTTACTTCTTCTTTGATTGCACAGATTAATCAGACAACAAGACAGGACGCTCTTGTTCTTTATCATAATGGTAAATACAAAGAATCTATAGAAGTTTGCGAGGAAGAAATTAAAGAAAATCCAAACCGTATAGAATCTTATGTTGTTATGTGCTGGTCTCTGGTAAAAAACAAGCAGTATGCAGAGGCCGAGGAACGTGCAAATCAGGGATTACGCATTAGTCCATATGATTTACGCTTAATTGAAATCCTTGGAGAAGCAAAGTATTACCTTGGTAAGAACTCTGGTGCTATGGAACAGTTCCAGAAATATGTTAATGGTGCTCCAGATAGCGGTGCTCGTGTTGGTGTTTCTTATTATTTTATGGGAGAAATCTTTATTCGTCAGGCAAGATACCAGCACGCAGACATTGCTTTATCATCAGCTGTAAAAAAAGAGCCTTTGCTTGATTCCTGGTGGGTTCGCTTAGGCTATGCTCGTGAAATGGCTGGAAATTACAGAGAGTCTATCGCTGCTTATGATGAAGCTCTTAAACTAAATTCTGCTTCCGTAGATGCGTACCGTGGACGCGAACGGGTAAGTGCAAAGTTGCAATAACGTGAGTCAAATTCATATTGAAACTCTTGGCTGCCGGCTTAACCAGATAGAAAGTGAAGCTCTTGCCGGTAGCTTTCTAAAAGAAAACTTTTCTGTTTCTATGGAAGCTGTTTCATCAAATTCTAATGTTGATGAGACAGTTTCTCTTTGTATTATTAATACTTGTACTGTTACCCAAAAGGCTGAACAAAAGGCAAGAAGAATAATTCGTTTACTTCTAAAAAAATATCCTGCAGCTGCAATTCTGGTTACCGGTTGTTATGCCCAGTTATCTGCTTCTGATATAGAAAAAATAGATAAAAGGATTTGTGCAGTCGGCGGGCAGATAAAAAGCCGTATAGCTGATATACCACTTCTTTTATCTAATAGCTTAAATAATAATTGGGATCCTGCTGTATTTTCAGAGACTGTAAAAAAAGAAATATCATATCCGCTTCCGCTTGTTATAGGAAAGCCGGAAAATTCATTCAGACTTGCAGCTTCTACTTTTATAGCTCATTCCAGGGCTAGTCTAAAGATTCAGGATGGCTGCAATTCAAACTGTTCATATTGTGCCATTCATTTTGCAAGAGGGCACAGTGTTTCTATAGATGTTCCTGTTGCACTTTCCAGAGTGCGTGAACTTGAAAATAAGGGCCATAATGAAGTTGTACTTACAACTGTAAATATCAGTCAGTATAAAAGTGAGTATGAAGGTAAAACTTACAATTTTACAGATTTACTGCAGTATTTGCTCGATAATACTGAAAAAATCTCTTTTAGAATATCCAGCTTGTATCCACAGATCGTTGATGAAAGATTCTGCCAGGTTATTTCTAATCCTCGGGTTTGTCCTCATTTTCATATCTCGGTGCAGAGTGGTAGTGATAAAATCTTGTCATTGATGAACAGGGCCTATAAAGCAGATTTAGTTCGTAAAGCCTGCTCAATGCTTCGTAGAGCCCGTCCAGAGGCCTTTTTAGCCTGTGACATCATAACCGGTTTTCCTACAGAAACAGATGAAGATTTTAATCAGACCATGCAATTGCTTTCTGATTGTGATTTTTCTTGGGTACATGCTTTTCCTTTTTCGGAACGTCCCGGAACGGTTGCTTGTGACTTAAAGCCAAAAGTTCCTCAATATGTTTCTGGTGATCGCAGTCAAAAAATTAATGATTGGGCAGTCGATAATAAAATAAAATATTTAAAAGGCTTTATTGGATTGGAACGAACTGCGACTCTTGAAAATGCAAAACGTCCTGCAGTTATGAACTCTTCATTTTATATTTATCATGCAGTAACAGATAACTTTATTCATTGCGAAATTAAATCTGCTGAAAATCTTCCTCTTGGAAGTTTAGTTCGTGTAAAAATAACTGATATTCTATATGAGAGAATAAAAAAGGGTGGGGAATCAGAAGTTTCTGCAGAAATAATTTAAAAAAAATTAAAAAAAATGGCTTTTAGCTATTGATTAAAATTACAAAAGAGTATATATTAATACTCACGCAACGGGCAATAGCGCAGCTGGTAGCGCGTCTGGTTTGGGACCAGGATGTCGGGGGTTCAAATCCCTCTTGCCCGACTTAAGGACTCTTAGTAAAGAGTCCTTTTTTATTTTAAATGCACTTATGGAACCTCCGACATCAAGATGTCGGCCTCGTTCGATGCCGCTCACTCGGAGCATTTGGTGGTAAATCCTAAAAAATTGTGCGACAGCGCAATTTTTTAGGATTTGCTATTAGAGCAGGTTCAAATCCCTCTTGCCCGACTTAAGGCTCTTTTTGCATTAAGCTTTTTTTTTATGCCTTTTTTGAATCATCTCATCAACATCTTATTACAAAAAAAAGGGCACTCCGTGGTGGAGTGCCCTTTGAATTAGCATTTACATTTCAACTTAGATTGAAACGCCTTTTTCTTCGTTCTTTTTCTGAACATAAGCGATAAAGTCTTCAATCTTCATTGTCTGCTGTTCAAGACCGCTTGACTGGCGGAAGCGTACTGTTACAGTGCCTTCCTTCTGTTCGTTTTCGCCGACAATCAGGATGTATGGTGTTTTGTGTTCCTTTGTGATTGTCTTAATTTTGTTGCGCATATTTTCTGTTGAAGTGTATGCGTTTGCACGGATGTCTGCGCCAATCAAAGCTTCGTAAACTTTCTTTGCATAGTCATCAAAGTCGTTTGTAACAGGAACAATTGCAGCCTGTTCAAATGCGAGCCATGTTGGGAATGCTCCGGCAAAGTTTTCAATAAGAATACCAAGGAAACGTTCAAATGAACCCAAAATAGCGCGGTGAAGCATTACAGGGTGGTGTTTCTGGTTATCTGCACCAATGTATGTTGCGTCAAGGCGTTCTGCAGAAGGCAGCTGATAGTCTACTTGAATTGTACCGCACTGCCATTCACGACCAATGCAGTCATAAAGCTTAAATTCAAGCTTAGGGCCGTAGAAGGCACCCTCACCAGGCTGAATCTCGTATGTAAGGCCTGCTTCTGTACAAGCGTCTGCAAGGGCCTTTTCTGCGCGTTCCCATGTTGCAAGGTCACCAACGTGATCTTCTGGCATTGTAGAGAACTTTACAACCAGGTCATCAAAACCAAAGTCATGATAAACAGCTTTCAAAAGCTTACAGAATTTTGCAACTTCTGCACCAATCTGTTCTTCTGTACAAAGAATATGAGCATCGTCCTGAACGAAACCGCGAACACGCATTACACCATGCAAAGTTCCGCTTGCTTCATTACGAACATCGTGTCCAAATTCAGAAAGACGGAGTGGCAAATCTTTGTAAGAACGCTGTCGGCTCTTGAATACTTCAAGGGCACCAGGACAGTTCATAGGTTTAATAGCAAACATGCGCTTTTCAGATTCGGTGATGAACATGTGCTGCTGATAGTGTCTCCAGTGCCCAGCGCGTTCCCACAAAGTACGTGGCATGATAGCTGGAGTGTTAATTTCCTGATATCCGTCGCGGCGTACCATTTTGCGCATGTAATCCTGCATTACAGTGTAGATTGTCCATCCATTTGGATGCCAGAAAATCTGACCTGGATCTTCCGGATCAAGGTGGAAGAGATCCATTTCCTGTCCAAGCTTACGGTGGTCGCGTTTTTCTGCTTCTGCAAGCATTGCAAGATAATCTTTCAAATCATTTGGCTTTTCAAAGCAGAGTGCATAAATACGAGTAAGCATAGGGCGGTTTGAATCACCACGCCAGTATGCTCCGGCAACCTTGTTCAATTTGAATGCCTGGCCGTTGATTTCCTTAGTAGTTGCAACGTGTGGACCGCGGCAAAGGTCAAGATAGCCGTCCTGCTCGTATGTAGAGATTACTGCATCTGCAGGCAAGTCATTAATCAATTCGATTTTATATGGCTCGTCTTTAAAAAGTTTGAGAGCTTCTTCTTTTGAAACTTCTTTGCGAACAAATTCATGGTTTCCGCTCAAAATGCGGCGCATTTCTTTTTCTACGGTAGGAAAATCGGTCTCGGTGAACTTGGTTCCTTCTGGGAAGTCAAAATCATAATAAAATCCATTGTCAATGGCAGGACCGATTGCAATTTTTGTTCCAGGATATAGTCTCTGAACCGCTTCTGCCATAACGTGAGCGCAACTGTGTCTTACAGTCTGTAATTTCTCGTCGTTAGCCATTTTTAATACCTCTTTTCCTATTTAAAATGTTCAAATATTATATCTAAAATCATAAAACTTTACAATCTATGCAGATTTTATTATATTCTAAATATGATTAAAGCAGAAATTACTGATAAAGAACTTCTTACTCATTTGGACTCTCTTGAAGAAGATAAACTTAGAATTTTTACTATGGCTGATGGCCGCGTTCGTGGTGCGCTTTTTCATGGTACCCGTTTTGTAAATCAGCTACGTGCCCAGCACAATCTTGGAATATTGGAAACTTATATTCTGGGGCAGGCTTCTTTATGTGCCGCCCTTACAATTCCTATGATGAAAGACATGGAGCACACCGCAATAAAATTTGAAGGAGAGGGAAGTGCCGCAGGTTTTTCTGTAGAAGCTGATTCAACTGGTTATGTCCGCGGTTACCTTTTTAATCCTCGCATTCCTCTAGATAAGCCTCTTGAAAGTTGGGATTTAACTCCATTCCTGGGAAGCGGAAATCTTACATTTTCCCGAGTTCACAAAGATGATAAATACCCACAGAGTTCAACTGTGGCTGTAGAAGGTCATAATATTGCTCAGGATTTTGCCAGCTATTTTGCCCAGTCTGAACAGATTAACACTGCTTTTAATTCCAGCATTCAGTTTGACAAAATGGGGCGTGTAGTTGGCGCGGGAGCCTTCTATTTGCAGGTTATGCCTTTAACTGGTGGTAATGGACGCTTAGGAGCCCAGGTAGACAGCCATGTAGAAGAAACTGAGGAAGACAAGATTATCCTAAGAAAAATTGAAAATGCTGTTAAAGCCTGCCCAAGTTTAGGTTTGCTTTACAGCGAAAAGAAGTTGATTCAGAAGATATAATTTTAGGATTGTTCAGAGAATTTAATCCAACTATTACCCTTAAGCGTGATATAAAATACGATTGCCCTTGTAATGAGCAGAATTTTATAGAGTACATTAAACATCTTCCTAAAAAACAGCTGGAAGAAATGAAAAAAGAATCTGATAAACCACTTGAAATAAAGTGTGAAAATTGTGGAAGTATTTATACTATTCCATTTGATAAAATTTTCTAATTCTTTATTGACGAAAGGTTTTTGAGATATTATATTTTAATAAGCATTTGGGGATGTCCCGGTTTCGACGGAATTGGGAAATCTTGTACTGCAGGTGAGGCTGAAGGTCCTCTGAACTGACAAAAAAATAACTGCAATTTTCGCAAGAAAAGAAGAAGAAGCTGATGAAGCTTACTTCGAAGCAGAAGCTCTCGCTGCGTAAGTAGCTTGGGCAGGAACCTATCTGGCTCTGTTCCGCGTTGGATAACGTTCTTTCACCTTATCGGGACTTGCTGATTGCTGTTTCTGGTCTGCAATCAGGACTTTTTAATCAGAATACGGAAACGACGCTTGTCATGCTGCTACCGGGTCCCGACAATTACCTCGCATGACTAAACTTGTAGATGTGCCTGGTTTACTTTTTCGGACGGGGGTTCAATTCCCCCCATCTCCAACCAATAAAAAAAGGATTTTAGTTAGAACTAAAATCCTTTTTTTATTGGTTAATCAGTTTTGTTTTATTCGCCGTCCTGTGTAATTCCGTGAATCTTAGACTGGTATTTCTTAAGCATGGCTACAGCGTTACGCTTTCCGTTATATACAAAACCACCATTCCAGTATTCCAAAGCAGCAAAGAGAGCGTTACCACCATCCTGGCTGTCAGATTCCTTAGTACGGAATGATACATATTCAGAAAGAGCCATAAAATCATTATTATGCAAACATTCCAAACGCTTTTTGTTAAAATCGTTCCATTTTTCCAAATCCTGGAAGCCTTCTCCTTCATCCTGAACGATAATATGTGCATGTGTTGCGCTGAATGAATACCAAACTGTTACTTTCTTGTTAATATCACAGTGATTTCCGTGTTTTACGGCATTCTTAATAACTTCACTAATCTGCTGTTCAAGAAGATTCAATTCCTTAATTTCTGTAGGTGCTGACTGAACAATCAGCAATGTAAAATAACGAATCTGTCTGAAATCTGAAGGGAATTCCTTCTTTAGCATATTAGTTTTATCAAACAATGGGTCGTTCTCATCCGATCTCAGTTCCTTAAATTCCTGAACCATAATTCCTCCTAAACTCCTTACTTTTTTTAATTAAATAAGATGGCTATTCTTTAACCATTAAAAGAGCTTCTTCAATACTGTTTGCAATAGGGAAGTAGCCCATAAGTTTTGTAAGTTCAATAACCTTTTTTACTGAACCATGAATATTTGCAATAGCAAGATTCAAGTTCATCTTTTTGATTGTTGAACAAATGTAAATCAATGCTCCGATTCCAGACGAGTCGATGTAATCTACCTGCTCAAGATTGATTACGAAATTCTTTACGTTCTTTTCGAGCATCTTCATAACAAGTTCTTTAAGCTTGTATGAATTGTAAAGATCCATTTCTCCAGTTACGTCAATGATGTATACATCACCATTTTTACGTATTTTAAGTTCCATAAAGAAGCTCCTTTCCTATTGAATTTTGATAACCAGAAGGCTTTGGTCATCGTATTGCTGTGCAGTGCTGCAATATTTCTTTAAGTCATCTTTTACACGACTTGTGATATCTTTAGCATTTGCATTGCAATTTTTTACAATTGCTTTCTTTAAATTTTCAACGGAGTATTGTACACCGTTTTCATTCAGAGATTCAATAAGTCCATCTGTACATGTTGCTACAATATCTCCAGACTCAAGCTTGAATGTCTGATTTGTATATTCAGTTTCTTTAGCGACACCCATAGGTTCTGTCGGTTCAGAAATCTGCTTTATTGATTTATCGGCAGCTTTGTAGATAAATACAGGATTATTTCCACATGTTGCAATATCTACTTCTTTATTTGTTGCATCGTAGTTAATGAGTGCAACGCTGGCAAAGTGGTCAATCTTTGATGTTTCTATACAAATGCCTCGGTTTGCCCAAGACATAATTGTTGCTGCTGATTGTGCAGTATTAACTGCAAGTCTAAGGATGGCACGAATCATAATCATTACGATCAGAGAGTTCATGCCTTTTCCTGCAACGTCTGCCATAATGAAAGAGATTCTATCTTTTCTGGAAACTATAATATCATAATAGTCACCACATACGTTTTCCATTGGGTTAGAGAAACAACCGATTGTAATTCCAGAAATTACAGGGAGTTTTGGTGGAAGTAAATCTTTCTGATATTTAGAAGCGATACTACCGCCCTTGTTCAATTCTGTGTGTTCTGCATATGCAAGGAAACTGTAAAGAGGTTTCATTGTTGTAGAAATTGCATCTGCAAGAATTACAACTGTATCAAAATCCTGTTTTGTAAACTTTTCTTTATCTGGAAGACGTGCAAGACCAATAAGACCTACAACACCTTCTGGCTGTTTGATTGGAGCAAAAATGTATCCGCCACAACGTAGGAATTCTTCCGGTCCGTTCTGGAAGATACGAGGGTCGCGAATTGAATCTGGAATAAATGCAGGTTCACCGCTTGTGAAAATTTCTCCAAAAATGTTTCCTTCCGGCTGGAATTGAGCAAATCGAAGGTTTGTTTCTACTCTGATTGGTTTATGTGGTAAATCATCTGGAAGTTTATATGGAGGAGGGAAAGAACCCTTAAATGATTTTACTGCAAGTGTGTTATCATAATCATCTGCCATAAGAATAATACAGCCGTCTGCAGATACTCTCTGTGCAATTAAATCATTACAATATTCAAGGTAATTTTCCATACTGTTATCACTAGAGAAGAATGATGACAGCTTGGAAATAAGGTCTTTATTAACGTCAAGAAGACGCTGATGTTTTTCTTCTATTTCTGCAACAACCTGCTTGCTGACCATGTCTGCATCTCTTGATGCGGCAATTTCTGCAGCTTTTTTAGCAGCTTTCTTTTCTTCACGTTTTTGTGGATTATCAAAAGTCTTGATAATAAGATATGGAAGGGTAATGCCCTGGGCAATAATTATTGCGAAAACAAAATTAATATAGTATTCGGTATAATAGCAGTATAACGAACCTACTATAATAACTGCAGCGACTACAAAGAAAATATAACTGATTTTTGCTTTTTTTCTGAGTCTTATTAACAGTAAAAATAAAAACACCAGAGCTGCAGCTGCTGCGGAAATAAGTAGCGGCACACTGATGAATGCATCTATTGTTGTTGTCACAATATTCTCCCACAATATAGGCTAAAAAGCCTAATCTAGTCTTACTCTATATTCTAGCATTGAACTTTTTAGTCGTCAAGTTTTAAAAATATAATAAATCTATAAGGATTTTGGGTCTGGAGGAGTTTCCGGAGAGTCTGAACTAAGGGTGTCCAGGGCTCGTCTTAGCAAAATACACTTAATTCTGTTCAAAATTCGTCGTGGAAGTGCAATTTTATACTTCTTTTTGAAATCTATTACGGCTGCATCTATTGGAACTTCGTTGCCAAACTTGTGCTTCAGGTCATCCCAATAGCGGACAATCCATACATATAAGTCTCCGATTGTTCTTCTTGGGAAAGAACTGAGCATATGCTTTTTTGTGATTGAATAGGCCAGCGGCATATAAACTTTATTAAACCAGGAAAGAATGGCGTCTTCCATAGAAACTTCTTCTTCCTGTTTTTGATTCATGTAATATTTATGTGTGAGAATATGATTGTAAATTACGTCGTAGCGTCCTGGGCGAGAAAAATCTAGACACCAGTAATCTGTTATGTCTCCAAAACCTGTTTCGCTGTAAAAAACTCGTTTTTCGTAATTGATAATCTGTTTTACTATATCATTAAGATTGTTTGGGCGTTTTAAGACAATTTCGCTCTGAAGTGAAACAACTTCTGCATCTATAAATTCTGTTCCTCTGGCCTTTGCAACTGAAACTCTGTGATTTCCGTCTCTTACAAAATAGAGGCCTGATATTTCGTATACTTTTATTGGAGGCAGGTCTATAGATCTGATAGCGGCTTCATCAACATGTTCCCAGCGGTTTTTAAGGTGAGAACTTTTTGGGAAGAAGCGGTTGTCAAAATCATTATAGCGGCCTTCGCTTCCTACTATTTTATCTATAGGAATAACTTTCATTCCTACATAAGTTTCATTTATAGGTTTAATCATCTGCTTTACGTCATTTAAAGAAATAAGTGAGGCTTCTTCTGGAGAAAGCAGGTGCTGAATTTCATTAATAAAAGCTTTATTTCTTGCTTTGTGAAAATCTTCTTCTGTTTGTGCAGCAGCAATATTCATAAGTAATTCCTTTGAAATAGTTATTGGTTTTCCGGAGGAAATTCTATTACACAATGTGCATAAGCATTTACAACCGTTGTATCGTAATATTTTCCTATGCGTTCTTCCCTCATATCATATAAATGAATATGTCCGTGAACCATATAGGTAGGCTTGAACTTCTGTAAGAACCAGTTGTAACATTCAAAGCCTTTGTGACATGGATCATCATGATCATGGATATGTCTTGGAGAGGCATGGGTCATAAAAATATCTAGATATTTTCCATATTTAATCTTATTGATGATGAGCTTTGGAGCCATCGCCAATAATTTTAGTTTCATTTGAAAATCTGAATACTGGCAAAGACCTTTGTTATACTTTAATGAACCTGAAGTTCCTGCAATTAAAAGTGGTCTTCTTTTGCCTGTATCTGGATCTGTAATTATAAAGCGTTCATCTACGAAGCTGGAAAAGCCAAGGTAGGTGGCACCATGTCCATGACTTGTTCCTGACATGGCATCTGTATCTTTTTCTGTAAAAAATCTTGATTCTGGGTGATAGTAAGGCAATTCTTTAAGATTGTGGTTTCCGAAGATGAAGTAGGTTGGTTTATTAAAAACTGTAACTATAAAATCTACATAATCCATGGGAAGGTCTCCTGCGCATAGAATTAAATCTATGTCCGGGAAAACTTCCTTTACATTCTGGTTGTAGACAAGAGGATCAACATAGTCGGAAACACAAAGAATCTTCATTACGCACCAGCTTTTGAAAGTACTGCCTCAAGTTTTTGCTTTTCTATTAATTCAACAGGTCTGTTTTCTGAATATCGCTTTGCGGTTAGTGTGAAATCTGAACTTGAGAATATAAAAGATTTTACACTTCCCATTGATTTCATTGTATCCAAAGTTTCGTGAATTGCAGGTTCGTCTATTGGTTCCGGGTTTCTGTAGAATCTTATAAGAACTACCTGCTTTTTTACATTCATCCAGGATTCATCACCCTGATTAATGCCTGTAATTTCGCAACCCCATTTTTTACCATCACAAGAAAGAATCTTAAGGTTCAATCCTTTTGAAGTTGCATTCTTGCAGATTTCTACAAACTCATCATTTGAACTTGTAAGATAATCTTTTAAGAAGTCGTTAGCCTGTAAATCTTTGTATTCTGTAAGTTTTCCTGCAACATCGCGGAAGTTCTTTGTTTTTTTGTAAATAGATTCCCACTGTTCAATGGCCTTGTCGATTTTGTGCATTTTTTCATAACATGCGGCAAGGAAATAACGTGCAAAAAGTGTTTCCTGATTTGAGTTTTCTTTGTCTAAATCTACGGCACGCTGGAAATCCATAATGGCATTATCATAGCGGTTTGCAAGCATAAAGCATGAACCGTGTTCTATAATGGCTTTCTGTTTTACATCTGGAGCGCGCTGAGCTTTTTCAAAGGCCTTAATTGCACCGGCAAGGTCTTTGGAATCTTTCAGAATTTTTCCTAAATAATAGAATGAAGTGTAATTTTCTGGATTTAATTTAATGGCAAGATCAATTTCTTTTTTTGCTTCTACATACTTTTTTGTTCTATAACACATAAAACCAATTTCTGCATGGGCTTTTGCGTTTTTCTTATCCAGCATGGCGGCTTTCTGCATAAAACCAAGCGCCAG
>JAEEGL010164566.1_pt1 | contig 12199 bp, 9 predicted proteins | sample 9134231 | NCBI WGS metagenome assembly JAEEGL01 (sample SAMN16246548, study PRJNA631951) | gut metagenome | biome: gut microbiome; feature: rumen; material: fiber-attached | host: Bos | place: Iran: Karaj | collected 2018-10
CAGTGCGCAGGAACAAGCGCGTGCGCATCTCCCAACGGAAGACATTTGCCCACTGGTTGATGAGCAGGGGCAGGTCACGGTAGCTGTTGATCCAGTTACGATAGGTGTTCCAGATGATGGTCTCGCTCGTGGGACGGATAACCAATTCCTCCTCCAGGCGGGCCGAGGGGTCAACAACGACACCCTTGCCGTTCGGGTCATTCATCAGGCGATAATGGGTCACCACTGCGCACTCCTTGGCAAAGCCTTCCACGTGGTCGGCCTCACGGCTAAGGAACGATTTGGGGATGAGCAGGGGGAAATATGCGTTCTGCACACCAGTAGCCTTGAACATGTCGTCAAGCTGACGCTGCATCTTCTCCCAGATGGCGTAGCCGTAAGGCTTGATGACCATACAACCGCGCACAGCCGACTGCTCGGCCAGGTCGGCTTTCACAACCAGTTCGTTATACCATTGAGAGTAGTTGTCGGCTCTCTTAGTTAAATCCTTTAATTCTTTTGCCATGTGTAATAATATAATAATGTGTTGTTATTTTTCTTTTGTGACGTGATGGATATTGATACGGCCCTTTTTGGCTTGCTGTATCATGGTCTTCTCGGGAACGAGAAACAGTTCGAGGCGGCGGTTGCGCTTGCGGTTCTCGACCGAGTTGTTGTCCACGATGGGGTCGGTGTCACCCAGGGCATACGGCACCACGTAGTCAACACTCCCGTTCTCGTCAAACCAGTCAAATATGGTGTTCACCCGCTGGCGGGTGAGGTTCAGCGTGTATTCCGGGCTGCCGGTGTTGTCGCTGTGCATGACAAGCAGCAACTTGTAGAACCCGGGGTTCTTCACCATCCTGAGGAATGGCTCCAACTGCTTCTCGCCCAGCTTGGACAGGACAGTGTCGTTAGGCTCGAACAGTTGGCTGGCAGGAATGGTGATAACGATAACCTCGTTGTCGCGCATGATCTCCACGTCATAATTTGACTGCTTGAATGCCACAGCCATCTCATACTGGAAATCCTGAATCTTGTCGGCTTGCTTGTCGTTCTTGATCTCGGGCGTTAACAGGTTCTCGTCGAGGGACATGTCATAGATGTCATCCGAGTCGTCACGTGCACTGAGCGGTTGAGGGCACAACAGCTGCAGCAGCACCGTCAACACGAGAGTCATAAGTGATATCTGTCGTCGCATAGTTTTCATCAATCAAGGGGTTACACGTTCAAGTCAATCAGGCCCTCGGGTAAGGCCATGACCATTACTTTCTTTTCCAGATCAAATTCCACAATCAGGTCATCGGTCGCCGGAACCATCAGTTCCTGGTCCTCGCGGTCGATGATGAACAGGGCGTTATCGGTCTGCTCGTCAACGTCAACGATCTCCCCCACCCTGGCGTGATTCTCGTCCTGAAGTTCAAAGCCGATGAAGTAGTCCAGCGGCAAGGCGTCGGCATCGGTCTCGTCATCGAGCATGTCATAGTCCCGTTTCAAGGCATAAATCTCATGATTAACCAGTTTGGTCGCTTCTTGCTCATTGGAGATGCCGTCGATGGTGAGTAATACGGTCTCATGGGACTTCGGGCGGCAGGCGTTGACAAAGAACGGCACGTAGATACCGTCAATTTCACTCACGAGGCAAGAAAAACCGGACAACACGTCAACATCGACATCGACAGTAGCCGATATCTCGCCAGCAATGCCGTGGGGCTTGTTGTACACTCCTATTCCTATGAGTTCCTCGCGCGTGATCATTGTTTTTTAGTTTCTAGTCCCTAGTCCCTAGTTCTTAGTCCCTAGTCCCTAGTTTCTAGTCCTGGGTTTTTATTTTTTCTTTTTCTTTTTGCCGGTGGGTTGGGCGGGTTTGACGATTTGATACTCATGCAGGTGGTGCGTCGACGGGTCAAGGCGTATCACGCCGTGACTGAAACGCTCCAAATCCTTGAAAATCTTGGCATCTTCCACATCCTCGTTGTTGATTTGGAAGATGAGCTTTTTCATGTGGTTGGCAAGCAGCATGGCCAGCGCGTCTCGCTCATCGCCCTCGGGATAGGTGGCTGCACGCTCAATCATGCGCTCGATATTCTTGCCGTAGTGGCGGAACATGATAGGCTCCAGCTCATACTTGATGGGGTCGGGCTTGGTGTCGAGGTTCTCCTCCCTGATGATGTCGTCAAAGGGGAAATCCACATCCAGCTGGAAACCGCTCATGATCATCAGGTGATCCCACAGCTTGTGCTGGTAATCGGTCTCGGCACGCAGCTGGGGGAACATGTTCGCCATGTTCTGGACGATGGTGTAGGCACAGCGGGTGCGCTCATCACGGTCCTCGATGGTGAGGCAGTGATCCACCATTTGCTGAATGTTGCGCCCGTATTCAGGCAGCACCAGTGTCTTGAGTTGTGAGTTATAAGTCAACATATTCTGCAAATATACTATACTTTATTATGTTTCGCAAGCCTTTTTCAACTTGCTCGCTGGGGTTTAGGTCTAGCGATGACGGTTCCTAAATCCCTATCACCGGGTTCTTCGGCTTGGTGGCCTGGAACTCTTTGAGATAGAGCGGAGTGCTGTAAGCCACGTCGATGAAGGCTTGCTCGCGGTAGGCTTTCTCGGCAAGCGCCGTCATGTCAACGGCCACGGGTTTCACGCCGGCGATGAACTTGAATCTTTCATCGGCATACAACTGGCGGGCCTTGTCGCTGCCGTTGCCCATCAGCACCAGCGTGTAGTCCTGCTCAAGCAACGCATCAAACGAGTGCTCGTCGAGAATCATCGCCTGCGGCTCGAGCATGGCCTCCAGCGCCGGGGTATAGACGGCAGTATAGACCTCCATGCGGCGCGCGTCGATCATCGGCACATAGAGTACCCGCTCCTCGTCGATGAAGTGGTTGAACATCGTGCTCACCGTGAGCAACTGCAGCGTGTTCACCCCGATGAGCGGCACCTGCAGGCCGAAGGCCAACCCCTTGGCCTCGCTCAGTCCGATGCGCAACCCGGTGTAGGAGCCGGGGCCGATGCTCACAGCGACGGCATCAAGTGTCATCTCGCGCGAGCGCACATAGTCCAGCATCTCCTTGACATACTGGCTCAGCAACGTCGCGTGGGTCTGGCCTTCGTAATTCTCACGATGATCCAGCACTTGGCCCTCGCTCGTCAGTGCTACCGAGCAAACCTCGGTCGATGTCTCTATACTCAGGATATTTGCCATCTGCTCTATCTAAAAAACGTGCAAAGGTACGCAAAATTGTTCAAATCACCGCCAAATCACATGAAAAACCACGCTTTTGACTGTAATCGTAGATGTAGAGCGGGCCAATTACGGGATGTTGTCGATATGGCCGGGATAGAGGGAATAGTGGCGGCCCAGGTATTGCCATTGCTGGCTGGGAAGGGCGTCGGTGACGGGCGCATCGGCGGTCTCGGGCCAGCTGACGATGGTATAGGGACCGAAGTTGACGGCCTTGCTGCCGTCGGCACTCGGTTTGCCGCCATCGTCCACGGCACGGGCTATAACAGCGGGCTCATCGGGGAGGATGGCCTTCACAAGCTCGGGGTTGCCGCAGCGGGTAAGATACCGCGAGAGCATGGCGGGCGCGACGAGTTTATCGTTGAGCACGAGGGGCGTGACCTCGTTGCGCAGGTACACTTTCAATATCGGGGCAAAGGGCGAGCGACCGTATCGGCTGTCGATGTCAAAGGCGCGCTTGATGCTGACAAGGCCGGTGGACGACGTGCGGGCCTCGTCCATCATCGCGTGCTGAGCCTGCCACACCTCCTGGCGATAGCTATGCATCGGCACATAGATGGCGGCGACTGCCACGACTGCCACGGCGGCGATGACTGTTCGCACCGTCTTGCCCTCGACCAGCTGGTGATACATCTGCAGGAACAGAATGGCACAAAGGATGGAAATGCAGGTCAGCTGCCACGACATCGTGTAGGCCACCAGGACGGCAAAAGCGAGGTTGACCAGGATGGCCACGATGATGACGAGATTGCGACGCAGCACGTCAAGCACCACAGCGGGTTTTATGGCCAACGCCACGGCGGCCGTCAACACCGTCAAGGGGAAAACGGGCACCTTGACCAGGTCAACGAGCGCACGCAGGCGCACGGCATGGCCCAGGTCGTCCGAGCGGGTGAAGTTGGCTGGCGAGAGGACACATAAGGCCGTCCCCACCAGATAGGCAAACACGAGAACGCGTCCCGTCGTCGGAAGGTCTCGCCAGTGCAGCAGCAGATAAACCATTAATCCCGCGGCAATGCCGATAGAAAAACTCTCCTGCATCGAGCCGGCCACCAGGGCCAGCAGGGCAATGAGGGCTGTTTGCCATCGGGGGAAAGGTCTGTCACTTTGACGGGTTTTGTCAAACACGAGCAATAGCAGCAGGTTGGCGGCCGCGGTCCACAGGTAGTTGACCGAACAAGCCTCCGAACTGGTGAACATGCGCAACGCTCCCGGCATGAGCAACCACACCACGGCAAATGCCACGATGAGCAGCGACAGGCGCCGCCTGTCACGGCCATAGCCCAGCGTTACGAGGCAGACGAAGAAAAGCGCGAACACCAACGAGTTACAAACGGCAAAGGCGAGTTCGCTCTGGGTGCCGCTGAACCACTGCACGATAGCGTGGACCACAAAACGGCCATTGTACCACAGGTAGCAAACGGCCTGAGACTTGATGGCGTCGGCCAGCGAGGTGACGGGATGGTCGTGGACGATAACATGCTCGCCGTTGTCGAGCACCACCAGCTCGCTGACGGTGCTAAAGGCGAAATCATCGGTATTGAGAATCAGCCACCTGTCCTGAATGAAAAACAGTAACGCACCCACCACAACGGCAAGCGGCAAGACCCAAGTTTTTATATTTCTTTTTAATGTACTCATTTTTCGCTAATCTAGCGTCTATCGGGAAAGCGTCCCTCTACAGCCTACTGATCAGGAGCAGGAGGATCTGTCTCAGGTGCTGAAGGTGCGGTAGCAGATGCTGAAGGACCAGTCTTAGATGCTGAAGGTGCAGTCTTAGGTGCTGAAGGAGCAGTCGCAGATGCTGAAGGAGCACTCGCAGATGCTGGAGGAACATTTACAGGTTCTATGGGAACATTCACAGGATCTGGAGGAACGACAGGAATCGTCGGGATCACTACAGGCTCTTGAGGCTCTGATACACCCATGCAACGGGGGAGCAGGAAGGCGCTCGCTAATACCACTATCGCTATAAGGACAACGTAGCGAAATGGGTAAATCATCCTGCCGATGAGGGTGGTCCTTATTCTGTCCCACTTATTGATATAAATATAGGTAACCTGTCTTGTGATCCCGTTAGCATCCGTTTCCAACCGACTCGATTCTGCGTAGCTGATGCCCAATGAATCCAAGTCACTCTTACAGGACGACAACTGGATGGAGTCCTCACAAATCTTGTATCGATAATTGAAATGATCCGCCATAATTCAAATTGACTATTGCATGAATGAAAAACGATTAGCCTGCAAAATTACTGATTCATCTCCACTTTTACAAACCATTCTTCACAATTAATAGGCCTAACTGATTTTTTGATTTCTCGCGCGCAGCGCGATTATTGATGACATCATTATTAGGACGCCCATGCCTAGGATTCACCAAAATAACGGTATCACTAGAAGTTGAAGTGCAGCTGGATGCGCACGCCGCGGCGGTCGGTACCCGCATGGTCGCGGTAAGTCAGGCGCCAGACGTAGTCTACACGCAATATCGTAAAAATGTTATCGATACCCACGCCCGCTTCCATATAGGGTTTTTCACCCAGCGGCAGGCAAGGGACATCCTCGGGGAACAGGAAGACGTCGCCCGTCTTGGCAGGGTTGTTCTTGTCGCTCAGACTACCCCACAGGCCCCTGAAGGTCAACACCTCGCGCAGGCGTAGCCGCTTGATGAGCGGCAGACGGTTCATCAGCACGCCGTTACCCCAATAGGTGAGGTCCCACGAGAGCGCCTGGTCGTTGATAAACTCCATGGGCTTCATCAGGGCATAGCTCTCGGGTTGGATGGTATAGCTCAGGTTGACATTGGGCATGACCAAGTCGGGATAAGCGACCTGGCTCCACAGTTTCTCGCCCTTGACGATAACGTCGGCATAGCCGAAGGCCGAGAACCAAAAGCGCTTCTGCAACGACAACTCGGTCTTGTTGAGCTCGTGAAGGCTGCCCATGAAGCCCTGCGGCATGTAGGTCTGGGTCAACGTGATGATGGGTGCATCCATATTGATGGGAATGCGATAGGAACGGGACTGGTAAAAAGTCTCGCCCGGCGCAAAGCGCAACTGGGCCGTGAAGCCGGCTTGGGTGTAACGCTGGCGTGAGGTGCCGTCGGCATAGTTGAACGGAACATACCGGGTGGCCTCGTGGATGTTGTGCTCGATGCCGAAGGCCATTGAGAAGTGATTGTACCACTCGTGGCGGTATTCCAGGCGTGTGGTGCGCAGGTATTGCATCCTCACGTCCTTGTGGCGACGCAGCGTGAGGAAGACGTTGTCCTGATTGGTGTAGAGGTAGTGTTGGGCCAACTTGTCCACGTCATAGCGGTGGGTGAGCCTCAGGCTATGGATGGGAAACTCCTGGTCGAGCGATTTCTTGGGCGTGAAGGAATACTCGAGCGAGCCCATATACTTGAATTTCTTGTCACGGAATCCATAGGCCGCATAGGCACGGGCAAACCAGTGGCGACTGAGGTTCACGGTCGTCATCCCGCCCAAACGCAACCTAAGGCCTTCGAGTGAATTGCCGCTGATCATGGTGTTCAACGGTCCGATGTCAACTTTGCTGACTTTTGCCGTCGGCACGTAGCCGTTGACCATGACAACCACCACTTGCTCGGCCCAATAGAAGAGCCTCGAGCCGCGAAGCCGTTTCATCAGGGCGCTCATCGTCGCCGTGGTGGTGCGCGTCTCGGCAGGACGGTATTCCTGCCAGAATTCATCGGGCATGTAGGCGGCGCTCCCTTCGACCGAGCGGTCTCCCTTGAAGCTGAAAGCACCGGCCTCGGGGCGCTCAAAGTTGTGGTCGCGGTAGGTGGTCTCACGGCGGGCAAAGGCTTCGGGTATGCCTGGCAGGATCTTGAATGACACCTCGACATCATCGCGCACCTTGAGGCGGGAGCCGTTCGGGGCGCGTTCATAGTCCTGGACGACACGCATGCGGTCCACATAGTTCAGGTTGATGTCATAGGGCACGCCCATCTCGACCCGCTTGATGAACATCGTGGTGTCCTCGAGCGAGACATAGAGGCGTCCCAGGAAGCCGAACGTTTGGGGCGTAAACGGCACGAAACTCAACACGGCGCATCGCTCGCCGCCCACGGTCACGGTGTCGTTGAGGTAGAACTTGTAGAAATCGACGGCTATGCGGGACAGCGGGCTTACAAACCGATTGGACAGCAGGGTGACATCGTTCTGGAAAATGTCGATTTCGCCCATGAAGTCGTCGAGCACCTTCTTGACGTTCTCCTGGTCGATGTGTTCATCGATGCCGGCGCTACGGGTGCCCAGCACGAGGCGCTTGTGCACCCCGCCGTCGCGGCTGTGGTAGTCGCGGGCAACGGTCTCCTTGATGCTCACGGGTAGGACGCGCTTGCCGGTGAGCAACGACGTGTCGGCATATTCCTCAATCCATCGTTGTTCCTCTCCCCCGCCCAGGGTCTTACCGATGACTTCATCCAGGTTGCCCAGGCCGAGCATCATGCGCTCATACAGGGTGTAGCCGTAATGCGGCAGCCGCTTCGGGTCGTTGTCGTCACGGTGGGCGCGCAGCCGCTTGATCATGTCGACTGCGGGATTATTCTTCTTGCTGTATTTCTCTTTTCCCTTCTTGACGACCACCTCGTTAAGTTCTACGCCAGCGGCCACCATGTCGATGACCACCACACTCCCCTGCCCCGTCTTGACCTCGACTTCTCGGGGGCGATAACCCATGGCCGTGACACGCAGCCGCGAGAACCGGGCGCGTGTGGTGATGGTAAATCCGCCCTTGTCGGTAGCAAGGGTTCCCTCGCTGGTGCCCACCAGGGAGATTGACGCATAGGCAATACCCTCACGGGTCACCGAGTCCCTCACGAGGCCGGTGATCTGGGTCACAGCTTGCTGCTGACCTGCCGCTGCCAGCGCAGTCAACATCACCACAAATAGGCATCCGATATGTCGCAAAAAGCCCTTCACAAGGCTGCAAAGGTAGTAAAAAAGTTTCTAGTTTCAATTCTCCAGTTAACATATAGTGTTGATGCACATTGTAGAGATGCGACATTTTTCTCTACCTGCTCCCGTTATTTCCCGGTTACAATAAATAACAAGTAAATACGTTTTATAATATATTTTATAATATATATGAGCACAGAGATTGAACATAAGTATCTGGTGAAGGATGACTCCTACAAGCGGGAGGCCTTCAAGCAGAGCGAAATTCAGCAGGGATTTCTGTCGAGGAATCCCGAGCGGACGGTACGCGTGAGAATACGCGACGACAAGGGGTTTATCACGGTCAAAGGGCGAGGCAACGGCGCCGCGCACCCCGAATTTGAATACGAGATTCCCCTCGAGGACGCCAGGCAGATGATGGCCCTGTGCGAACCTCCGGTTATTGTCAAAACGCGCTACCTGGTCATGCACGAGGGCAACTGCTGGGAGGTGGACGAGTTCCATGGCGACCTGCGGGGACTGGTCATTGCCGAGTTGGAGGTGCCCAGCGAGGACTACCGCTACGGCCTGCCGCCGTTTGTGGGCCTGGAAGTCACAGGCGATCCCCGTTACTACAATTCCCAATTGGGCATCAACAGCAAATGACTCGCACATTAACCCATAAAACGCTAAGATATTAGAAAGCCCCACGCTAAGGCGCCAAGACGCTAAGTTATTAATATACAATTAGATGGATTCTGACAAGTGAGATATGTCATCATTCTATCATTATTCATTGCAGTAACAATTGTATATTTTGTATGACCACAAACAGCTATAAGATAAAAGCTTAGCGACTTCGCGCCTTAGCGTGGGGTCTAACAGCTGAATAGAGTTACAACGGTTACGCTACGATGCTAAAAAACCAAAAAAACGGTGCGGCAAGGGTGGTCGCGCCGTTTTTTTCAGTAATTTTGCCGCTTGTTATCAATTTCGCATCCATGCCGAAGATAAAGAAGCTTTATACGTTCATGCTGTCCAGGTTCCTGCCGAGGTTCCTGATGACCTTCTGTATCTGCTTGTTTATCGTCATCATGCAATTCTTGTGGCGATACATCGACGAGTTGGTGGGCAAGGGACTGAGCATCGACGTGGTGGCCGAACTCTTCTTCTATGCGGCCCTGTCGATGGTGCCGCTGGCATTGCCGCTGAGTATCCTGCTGGCGGCGTTGATGACCTTCGGCGACCTGGGTGAACACATCGAGCTGACGGCCCTCAAGTCGTCGGGCATCTCGTTGACGACCATCATGAAGCCGCTGGCCATCCTGATCACGCTGGTGTCCATCGGGGCGTTCTTCTTCCAGAACAACGTCTTGCCACAGTCACAGGTGAAGATGTGGACCCTACTGTTCTCGATGCGACAAACGTCCCCCACGCTGGACATCCCCGAGGGCGCCGTCTATAGCCAGATTCCGGGTTACAACATCTTTGTGCAGCGCAACGACAAGGAGCGCGACATGCTCTATTGACTTCTCATCTATGACGTTTCCCAGGGGTCGATGTATCCCAGGATCGTGGCGGCCGACTCTGGCCGGCTGAGCATGACCCAGGACAAGCAGCACCTGGTGCTCACGCTCTACAAGGGTTCGTGGTACGAGGAAATGAAGTCGGGAGGTGGCGTGAATGGCATGAGCGGCGACCTCTACCGCCGTGAGACCTTCCACGACAAGGAAATCATGATTCCCTATGACGCCAACTTCACCCGCATGGACGACGAGACGATGAAGTCGCAATACGTCGGCAAAAACATCACCGAGCTACAGCAGACCATCGACTCGGTGCGGCTCAAGGTGGACTCGGCGGCGACGTTTGTTCTCACCAAGTTGCGCTCGCAGCCCGTGTGCGGCGTCCCCCAGCAGCGCTTCGTGCAACGCGACGGCAAACCCTCGATGGAGCCCGTTCCCGAGGTCACCCTCGACAAACCTGTCGACCTCAACAAACTCATCAAGGAGCTGCCCGAGCATGAGCAGCAGAACATTGTCAACCAGGCGATGATGCGCACTACTGCGGCGATGCAGGACCTGCAATTCCAGGGATATACCATCAACGACGATAATTACGTGATTCGCCGCCACCAGATTGAGCTGATGAAGAAATTCACGCTCTCGCTAGCCTGCCTGATATTTTTCTTCATCGGTGCGCCGCTGGGAGCCATCATCCGCAAGGGTGGCTTCGGTATGCCTATTGTCATCTCGGTGCTGCTGTTCATCGTCTATTACATCATCGACAACATGGGCTACAAACTTGCCCGCGACGGCCGCTGGGAGGTGTGGCAAGGCATGTGGCTCAGTTCGGCGGTGCTGCTGCCGCTGGGCGTATTCCTGACGCACAAGGCCGTCAACGACTCGGCGGTGTTCAATCCCGACGTGTGGCTCAACTTCATCCGCCGCGTCACGGGTCTGCACCAGACGCGCAAACTCGCGGCCAAGGAAGTTATCATCAACGAGGTTGTCCCGACCGAGGCGCTCGAGCTCATCAATGGCCTCAAGGCATCTTGCCAGCAGCTGCTTGACCGCTACCCCGGTCGCCAGCGACATCTGGCATACTGGCAGCAGGGATATGACAAGGCGGCCATCAAGGCGCCGGCCGAAGAGGTGGACCGCGTGGTCGATTACTTGTCCAACTCCCGCGACCAGATGGTGCTCAACAAGGCCATGGACTATCCCGTCATCCGCCAGCTGCTGACCTATTCCCCGTCGGCTGTAGTAGGCAAGGCGGCAGGCACGGCAGCAGCGGTGCTGTTCCCCATCGGTCTACCCGTGTGGCTCATCGGCATGAGACACCAGGCTAACCTCAAGCGCGACATCCAGCTCACCGCCAAGACCTGCGACCAGCTGGTGGCCATCTTTAACGGCGACTATGACCGCGAGATGGAATATCGGGAATTGGATAAGAGTTAAGAGATAATAGATAAGAGTTAATAGATTTTTTTAGACTAATCATCCTTCTATAAGATATCATTATGGATCAAATCAAACTGAATACCATCGACGAGGCTGTCGAACAATTGAAGTGCGGCGAGTTTGTTATCGTCGTTGACGATGAGGACCGCGAGAACGAGGGCGACTTCATCATTGCAGCCGAGAAAATCACCGAAGAAAAAGTTAACTTCATGCTGCGTGAGGGACGCGGTGTCTTGTGTGCACCGGTTACCGCCGAACGCTGCCACGAGTTGGAACTCAATATGCAGGTTGACGATAACACGTCAATGCTGGGGACGCCGTTCACGGTGACCGTGGATTTGCTCGACGGATGCACGACGGGCGTGTCGATGCACGACAGGGCCATGACCATCCGCGCGCTGGCCAATCCCATGAGCAAGCCCCAGGACTTCGGACGTCCGGGACACATCAACCCGCTGAGGGCCGTGGACAAGGGCGTGCTGAAGCGCGCTGGACACACCGAGGCCTCCATCGACCTGATGCGCATCGCCGGCCTGTATCCCGCCGCTGCCCTTATCGAGATCATCAACCCCGACGGCACGATGGCGCGCCTGCCCCAACTCATCGAGGTGGCAAAGCGCTTTGATATGCCCATCATCTCGATCAAGGACCTTATCGCCTACCGCCTGCGCACCGAGCGCGTTGTCGAAGTGGGCGACGAGGTGGATCTGCCGACCCAATACGGCCACTTCAGGCTGATACCGTTCAGGCAGCTCAACAACGGCCTGGAGCACATCGCACTCATCAAGGGCGAATGGAAAGCCGACGAGCCCATCCTGGTGCGCGTCCACTCGTCATGCGCCACGGGCGACATTTTCGGGTCGATGCGATGCGAATGCGGCGAGCAACTCCACATGGCCATGCGCATGATCGAGAACGAAGGCAAGGGTGTCCTCGTGTACATGAACCAGGAGGGACGCGGCATCGGACTGATGAACAAAATCAGGGCCTACAAGCTGCAGGAGAACGGATATGACACGGTCGACGCCAACGTGCACCTGGGTTTTAAGCCCGACGAGCGCGATTACGGCGTGGGTGCCAACATCCTGCGCATCCTGGGTA
>JAEEGL011448194.1_pt1 | contig 12199 bp, 11 predicted proteins | sample 9134231 | NCBI WGS metagenome assembly JAEEGL01 (sample SAMN16246548, study PRJNA631951) | gut metagenome | biome: gut microbiome; feature: rumen; material: fiber-attached | host: Bos | place: Iran: Karaj | collected 2018-10
ACTTTTCCAGGAAGATAAAAATATTCATCTCTATCGCACTTCATTGAACATCTGATTTCTTTAGCAATGCTCGTGTTATCTTCACTCTTCGGCTCCTCAATTTTTAAGTCTTCTATAGGACTATCAGCGTATAACCGAACTTCTTCTCCTTTTAGGTAACACACGTTTCCTTTTTTGCTTATAACTTTAAAAATTATATCATTATGATAACTATTTCTAGAAACATAAGAACCTTTTTCAATACTCAAATATATCAACAATAAAGTATATTCTATATAAATAAAAAAAGACGAGTTATTTCTCGTCCATATTATTTATTTCATTTATTACTTCATTTACTTTATCAATATCGATTGTACTATTGATAGATATATCACTTAATTTATATTCTTTTTTATATTTAATAATTCTTTCACAAGATTCTTCTATTTCATCTTTATTAAGCTTGGAATCTTTTAGCAACTTATTAAGTATTTTTTCTATATAATTTGGGTGATATTTAATACAAATAATATCGTTTCCAGCTTCATAAGCTTTTAAAACTGGTTTGTTTTTACCATAAAATATTCTAACAGCTCTCATACCTAATTCGTCGGTTACTATAAGACCACTATAGTTATGTTTTTTTCGTACATAATCTGTTATGAATGTTCTGGATAACGTTGCTGGTTTATGTCCGGTCATTCCTTTTATTAATATGTGCCCAACCATTAAAGCTGAAACACCTTCCTTTATAAGCTCTCTAAAAGGTATTAGATCAGATTTATCCTCTTTAAATTCAGTAATAACTGGTAAAAAGATATGTGAATCAGTATTTAAGCTTCCATGTCCTGGAAAATGCTTAATAACTGGTATAACGTGATCATTAGTCAATTCTTCACACCATATTTTTCCGCACTGTATTACTTCCTCATAATTAGATGAAAAAGCTCTATTTCCAATAAAAGCATTATCATCTTTTTGTCTTCTAATATCAAGCACCGGAGCAAAATTCATATTAACTCCAACTTTTTTTAGTAAATCACCTGTTAAATTACTAGCTTTTCTAACACATTCAGTGCCACTTAAGCATTGGCGATATGATGATTTTATTCTATTTATCTCACTAGGAAAACGATTAACCCTTCCACATTCTTGATCTATTGCAATAATAAGAGGAATATCATAATTGCCGTTTGCTTCTTTTAGAGAATTAGTAAGTTCTAACATCTCTTTTAAACTATCATAATTGTTTTTATAAAGAATTACACCACCTATATGATATTTTTTAATAATATCAATAACCTCTGGTATATATTTTTTGTTAGGAATTCCAACTAATAGTTTTTGAGCAAGCATATCTTGGTAGTTCTTCACATAGCATCACCCAATTTTAATATATCAAAAAAAAGGAAAAAGATTAATTCTTTTTCCAAAAGTTTACATTTCATTTGATATCTCTACAAATAATTCTATAGAAATTTGCTCAGCCCTAACCATCTCGTTTAAACCATGTTGGTTAAGAATTTTAGATACTTTATTCCAATCATATGATTTTAAATTGTTTCTTAGCGTTTTTCTCTTATTCATAAAACTATCATATATAAGACTCTCAAATTTTTTGAAGTCATTAATATGATACTTATCTTCATTTCTAACAAGCTTAATAACTGCACTGTCTACTTTTGGAATAGGATCAAAGCAAGTTTTAGGAACAACAAACAGCTTTTTAGAATCATATTTTAGATTGGTAAAAACAGTTAAAGAGCCATAAGCTTTTGATCCAGGATTAGAAGTTAACCTATCAGCAACTTCATTTTGAACCATTAAAGTAATATCTTTAATAGGTATTATACTAGAAATTAACTTATTGATTATAGGATTTGTAATATAATATGGAATATTAGCTACAACATGAATGTTATTATAACTGCTTTTAATAATTGATTTTAAGTCAACTTTTAAGAAATCTTCATAAACAACTTTTGTATTTTCGTCTTCTAGCTTAGATAAAATCGGTTTCATTCGCTCATCTATCTCAAAAGCTATCAAATCACACTTAAAACACTTTAACTTGCTTGTTAAAGCTCCCATACCAGGTCCAATTTCAATTATTAAATCATGTGGCAAAACTTCTACGCTATTTACTATTTTGTTTAATACATCTTCGTCTTTTAAAAAGTTTTGCCCTAAACTCTTTTTAGCTCTTATTTCCACATTATCACCTCTTTAAAAAAAGATGGCTTTTACCATCCTTTTCTAAGTACATCATAAGTTATACTTTTTCTTCCTACATATGTTCTAGCATATTGATCAGATGGAGATAGTAAATCTAGATTATTTCCTCCTACACCTCTATCCAATACTATTGCTATAATTGGTTCATCAGATATTTTTGGAACCTCAAATCTTACAATAGAACCACATGGCAAATTCTTTGATGAAGCTACAATTTTAACTCTTTTATATTCCTCATCATCATAATAATCTCTACCATCTCTTATGTTATAATCTCTTTTACAAGCAAGAGTACCACCACATAGTGGACAATCGAATGTATATCCAGTTAAATCGCCAGAATAAGTATCTATAGATCTATATAAATCATTCTCTTCAAACTCTTCAACTTTTAAAGCCATAGTTGATAGATTAACAACTTTATTGACGTTTTCATTTTCAACTCTTACTTCAGAAAAAACTAGGTTGCTAGATTTAATAACAACAACAATAGTAATAATAATCAATAACTTAATTAATCCAGTAACTTTCTTCATGTTTTCCTCCATAAATTCTAAGAAAATTATACCATAATTACCACTCGATGTCAAAGAACTCTAACAAATTTTTGCTAGTAATTTCTGCCACTTTTTCAGGTGAAATTCTAAATAAATTAGACAAAAATTCAACAATTATTTTAACATTTTTGGGTGAGTTTTTTTCTCCTCTAAATGGATGTGGCGTTAAGTATGGACTGTCTGTTTCAATTACTATATTTTCTAATCCTATTTTTTCCACAACGTCCTTTAAATTTGAATTTTTAAAAGTAATGACACCATTAATCCCCAATTTATAACCCATCTTAATATAAATCATAGCAGTTTCATAAGAACCAGAAAAGGAATGGATTATACCTTTAATATTATACTTTTTCAAAACATTAATTGTATCTGCAGTAGCTTCTCTACTATGAACTATAACAGGCATACTTTGTTCTTCAGCAATTTTCAATTGCTTTTCAAATAAATCAATTTGTCGTTCCTTATTTTCTTTACTATAATGATAATCTAGACCAATCTCTCCGATTGCAAGTATTTTATTATCCTTGATATGATTTTTAATAAATACTATATCATTATCGTCATATTCATCAACAGTTTCAGGGTGAATACCTATTGCTCCATACATAATCGGATATTTATTTATTAATCCTAATATTTCCTCATTTGATATTTTATCTACGCCGTTGTTTATAATTAACTTGATATTATTTTGATTTAAGTCAGCCATTAGTGCATCTATATCGTCATAATATTCTTTATAAATATGACAATGTGAATCGTAATACATATTAATCACCTACTTCATTATAACAAAAAAGACGATTAATCGTCTATTTTGTTTCAATTCTATCAAATAAGTGAACTGGTTCAGATAATTTAGTGCCAACTTCTAACTTTCCAAACTCTTTTGTTGATTCAAAGTCTCTAATATCAGTATTAAGTTGCTCAAATATTTTATCAGCAGTGTCAGGAATAAAAGCTTGTAAGTATGTAGCACATATTCTAATACTTTCTAATAAGTTATATAAAACTGTTCCAAGTCTTGGTTTCTTTTCATCTTCTTTAGCTAATACCCATGGCATCGTATCATCAATATATTTATTACATTTTCTTAAAACATCTATTACTTCTCCAATAGCTTCTCCAACTTTTAGTTCGTTCATTTTAGTAGTAACCTTTTCATTTAAATCTATTACGCTTGAAATAAGCTCGTCATCCATCGATTCTTTATTATCTTTACTTTGAACAACTCCTTCAAAGTATTTCTTATTCATGCTAACAGTTCTGTTAACTAAATTACCCAAAATATTAACTAAATCAGCGTTGATTCTTTCGATTAATAAATCTTCAGTAAATACCCCATCTGATGAAAAAGGAATTTCGTGTAAGAAATAATATCTTACAGCATCAACTCCATAAGTATTCACCAAATCATCTGCATATACAACATTTCCCTTACTTTTACTCATCTTTCCATCAGCCATAATTAACCATGGATGACCAAATACTTTCTTTGGAAGTGGCAAACCTAAGCTCATTAAAAAGCATGGCCAATAAATTGTATGGAACCTTATAATATCTTTTCCTATTAAATGTAAATCAGCAGGCCACCATTTTTTAAAGTTCTCTGTTTCTCTTCCGTCAGTATCATAACCTATAAATGTAATATAGTTGGTTAAAGCATCTAACCAAACATATACGACATGTTTAGGATTAAAATCAACTGGTATTCCCCAAGAAAATGCAGTTCTAGAAACACATAAATCTTGAAGCCCTGGTTTAATAAAATTATTTAGCATTTCGTTTTTTCTAGACTCTGGTTGAATAAAGTCAGGATGAGATTCAATATAATCTTCTAATTGTTTTTGATATTTACTTAATTTAAAGAAATATGACTCTTCACTTTTCTTTTCAACTGGTCTTCCACAATCTGGACAAACCACTGTACCATCTTCATTAGTTACGACTTGGGAATCAGTCCAAAAAGATTCATCAGGAGTACAATACCATCCTTCATATTTTCCTAAATAAATATCCCCTTTATCAAACATAGTTTTAAAAATATGTTGTACTACTTCTTCATGACGTTTATCAGTAGTTCTAACAAAATCATCGTATGATGAATTCATTAAATCCCAAATTCGTTTTATTTCTCCAGCAACTTCATCTACAAATACTTGAGGTTCTACTCCTTTTTCTTTAGCCTTTAATTCTATTTTTTCACCATGTTCATCTGTACCTGTTTGTAAAAACACGTCATAACCTTGAAGTCTTTTAAATCTTGCAATTGCATCAGCTAAAACAATCTCGTAGGTATTGCCAATATGAGGTTTTCCAGATGTATAAGCAATTGCTGTAGTAATATAGTATTTTTCTTTTTCCATAAATTCCTCCTTAAAAATAAAAAGTCCATAAACAAAGGACGAGATTACCCGCGGTACCACCTTTATTTATGAACTTAATCATACACTCTTATCTTAACGCGATAAACGATTTAACTCCAGAGTCATCTTCGAATGCAATAATCTAATGCTTTCACCAACCGCATTATCTCTTAAGTATTATATGCATCTACTCATTCCTTCAACATTAATTATGTGATTATATTATCACACAAAAAAAATATTATCAAGAAATATCTAATTTCTTTGATAACATAAGTACTAAAAACTTTATCAATATTTCATACTCTTTAACAGGTCCCTTATCGTTATATAGAATAACTAACCCTAGTGGACTGCCTTCATCTATAATTGGGTATATCAAAAAATAGCCGGTTAATTCTACACTTCCAATTTTATATTTTTGAATTTTAATATCATTATATACCTGTCTATTATCTATTATATTAATCAATTCCGGTGATACTTTTTCTCCGATAATTGGTTCAATTATATTTCCGGCAACACTAGTTACCTTTTCTCTATCGGTTATTAATAGAGTCCCTGGAATAATACTACCTACCACACTACATAATTCCTTTATATCGTTTAGATAGTTATTAATTATATTTCTTTTTGTTAACTTTATATTATTGTTTTCAACTGTAATTTCTAAACTCTCACCATCTCTTATTCCAAGTGATTTTCTAATTTCTTTGGGAATAACTATTCTTCCTAAGTCATCGATCTTTCTAACAACTCCAGTCGATTCCACTACATATCCTCCATTCTAATAATAGTGTTAACTTTTGTATGTTATTTATACTTTTATTTGACTTAAATCAAAAAAATATTCTATACTAAAATAGAGGGTGATTATATGAAAGTTGAAGCAGTAATTGAAATACCAATGGGAACAAGAAATAAATATGAAGTAGATGCCAAAACTGGAAAAATAAAGTTGGATAGAGTCCTATATAGTAGTGTTTCTTATCCATGTGAGTATGGATTTATTCCAGAAACATTAAGTGGAGATGGAGATCCACTAGATATTTTGGTATTATCTACATCATCAACATTCCCTGGATGTATAGTAAAAGCTAGAGTCCTTGGTTATCTTGAACTAATAGATAGAGGAGAAACAGATGAGAAAGTAATAAGTGTTGTAGATACAGATCCAAGATGGGATCACATTCACAAACTAAGCGATTTACCTGAACACACAATGCTAGAAATACAGGAGTTTTTTAAGACCTATAAACATCTTCAAAATATTGAAGTTAATGTCGGAAAATTTTATGGGCTTGAAGAAACAAAACTACTTATTCAAGAATGCAAAGATAGATATGAAGAATAAAAACATTCCCAAAGGAATGTTTTTTTATATCTTGTTTAACAATTCAACAACGTAGTAAATAAAATGCTTTTCAACTTGTTTAATCGGTAAATTAATAATTATCCTTTTATTAAAATATTTAAATTGGAATTTAGGAGTTATTGAATATGCTTCTAAGAATAATTTGTCTCCTTTAATAGTAGAACTTAATTCCTCTGGAAGTTCTATAGTAACAAATCTTTCATCTTGTTTAACATTAGTTATATTCAACTTTTTGGCAAGTTTTTCAAACCATTCTTCATACATATAAATTATTAGTTCTTCATCAACTTTACCAAATCTATCTTCTAACTCGGATTTAATTTCTAATAGTTTATCATATGAATCAATTTCGTTAATCTTTTGATGAATTTCAATTTTTAAATCTTCATCAGAAACATATTCATCTTTTACATGAGACTCAACATTGAGTAGCGAAGTTTTTTCGTCTTCTTCATAAACTTCTTCTCCTCTTTGACGTTTCATTTCATCTTCAAGCATTTTTAAATATAAAGAGATTCCTACTGTGTCAACAAACCCGGCTTGCTCACTACCTAAGATATCCCCTGCTCCACGGATTGCTAAATCTCTCATAGCTATCTTATATCCACTACCAAGTTCGGTAAACTCTTTAATTGCTTGTAGTCTTTTTACTGCTAAATCGTTTAGCACTTTTCTATTATCATAGAATAAGTATGCATAAGCTATCCTGTTGCTTCTTCCTACTCTACCACGAAGTTGATATAACTGAGAAAGTCCAAAATGATCAGCATCGAATACTATTAACGTATTTGTATTAGCTATATCTATTCCCGTTTCTATAATGGTAGTACAAAGAAGTATATCAAATTTATGATTAATAAAATCATCCATAATAGTTTCTAATTCTGTTTTACTCATTTGACCATGAGCACATACGATTTTGGCTTCTGGAACAAGTTTTGTTAGATGATCTAGCTTACTTTGCATTTTTTCTATATTATTATATAAAATAAATATTTGTCCATTACGAGATAATTCTTTATATATAGCATCTTTTACAACCATATCGTTTTCGGCAAGAACATAAGTCTGAATTGGATATCTATTAACTGGAGGAGTATCAATTACCGATAAATCCCTTAAACCACTTAATGCCATTTTTAAGGTTCTAGGAATTGGAGTAGCAGATAAAGTTAAAACATTAATGTCGTTTTTATATTCCTTAATTTTTTCTTTATGTAATACACCAAAGCGTTGTTCTTCATCAACAACCATTAAACCTAATTTATTAAACTTAACATCATCGCTTAGAAGCCTATGTGTACCAAACACGATATCTATCGTCCCCTTTTCTAAGCCATTTATGATTCTATTTTTTTCTTTTGTAGTTGTAAATCTATTTAAAAGAACTATTTCGATAGGATAATCTTTAAATCTTTCTAGTGCATTAGCGTATTGTTGTTTAGACAAAATAGTTGTCGGACACAAATATAAAACTTGTTTATTATTTAATACCGCTTTAAACATTGCCCTAAAAGCTACTTCAGTTTTTCCAAACCCAACATCTCCGCATAACAACCTATCCATAGGACGAGTACTAATTAAATCCCCATCTATTTCCGATATGGCTTTTAATTGATCTGGAGTTTCATTATAAGCAAAATCGTTTGCAAATAGTAACTCTTCTTCGTATGTCTTGTATTTTTCTTTAGTAATAGCATTTCTAGCTGAATATAGCTTAATTAGTTCTTCAGAAATATCTTTTATCCTCTTAGTTATACTTCTTTTTTTCTTTTCCCAACTAATAGAATTTAACTTATTTACTTGAGGATGAGCATCCTCATTAGCAGAGTATTTATAAACATTTCCAATGTTAGAAGCAGGGACATAAATCTTATCATTTCCGTAATAATTAATTTGAATATAATCTTTTTTTATACCATTTCTTTCTAGAGTAATTAACCCAGCATAAACTCCTATACCATGCATAGCATGAACAACATAATCTCCAACATTAAGTTGTTCATAATCTTTAATTTTTCTTCCTAATCTATAACTATTATGATAGTTTATAAAGTTGCTTGATTTACCAACTATATCATGTTCACTTACTAAAACAATATCTTTAATAATAAACCCGTTATTAATTTCTTTTTCTATAAACTTAACGTTTGGCAAAATTCCTTTTAACATCTTATTTAAAGCTGCATTTTTTGAACATATAAATACTTTTTTGTTATTGTTTATATATTTATCAATATTTTGTTTTAATAAATCAAAGTCATTATTATAATTATCGATAGCAACTGCGTTAAAGTTTTTATCTTCACTTGTGGTATTTAAGGTATTTAAGTAAACGATTTCTTTTTCAGTTAGGTCCTTAAAATCAAACATAAACTTTTTATTATTATCTGGATTATTTAATATGTACTCTGCAATTTCATCTTGGAGATTAGAATAACTAGCTCTTATTTGTTGATCATTAATTTTAAATATAGTTGGATTATTACAATAATCAATTAAGCTATTAACATCATCAGTAATTGTTTCATCTACAGGCATTATATTAATGTTATCTATTTCACTTTTTGATCTTTGCGTTTCTTCATCAAAATATCTAATAGAGTCCACATCTTCACCAAAAAATTCTATTCTAACTGGATTATCTTCTTTAAATAAGTACGCATCGATGATAAATCCTCTAACCGCATACTCACCAGTTGATGTAACGATAGATGTCTTTTTATAACCTAATTTATCCAGCAAATCTACTATGTCTTTTCTTTTTAAACTTCCATCTTTTTCAACTTTATAATCCTTCTTATTCTTAACTGATGGTAAAAAATGTAAATAACCCATTAAATTAGTTACAATTATTTTAGGAGAATTTAAGCCATCTAGTGTTTCAAGTCTGGTCATCTTAAGTTCTGGTGATACGGCTAGAGCTACACTCGTTATAAAATCATCCATCGGAAAAAGGGATACATCATTAGTATAAGTTTTAAATCTTTTATAAAGATTATTTGCTTCATATAACGAACTAGTTAAAACTATCACATTTTTTTGGCTTCTATGAAAGTAATTTAACACGACAAAAACGCTTAACTCGTCAGTTAAGCCCCCTATCGTATCTCCGATAGACACATCAATATAGTCTTTTAGAAAATCCATATTATCACCTCTTTTTGTTATAAAGAGACATCGTCTTTTCTCCTCCATTGTTTATAAAACTATCTATAATATTATTATAAATATCTAACATACTATCTATAACTTCTTTTTCTTCCTTTTTAAACTTTCCTAAAACATAATCTTTAACATTTGATTTATCGTTTGATATACCAATTTTAAGTCTCCAAAACTCTTGACCATTTAAATAACTAATAATAGATTTAATTCCGTTATGTCCTCCTGATGAACTATCAAATTTTATACGATAAGTTCCAAATTCTAAATCTAAATCATCATGGATGACTAAAATATTATCAAGCGAAATATCGTAATATTTAACTATTTTACTGATAGCTATTCCAGAATTGTTCATATAAGTCTGTGGCTTAAAGAAGAAGATTTTTTCTTCATTAATAGTTTTACTATATAACAAGCCATCAAATTTATTTGTCCAATCAACGTCTTGAACATAATTATCCACTAGGCAAAAACCAATATTATGTCTAGTTCCTATGTAATCTTTTCCTGGATTGCCAAGACCAACTATTAATTTCATTATTCTCCTCCTTACCAGTCGATATTCTTATATGTTTTTAAATTTCTAACATCTAAGTATTTTACTTTTGTATCACTTTTTGCACCTTGGATTGCTTTAATTAAAACAATGTTAATACTATTAGTATCGTTTGTAATCACAAAATATATTTCTTTAATAAATATGTTTCTTTTATTTAGCTCAGAAGATAATTCCAATAATCTTTGAGCTTGATATACCATATAGATTTTACCATTATCCTTTACTAAGTAACTAATAGTTTCAACTAATTCAGACAGATTAACAAATAGTTCATGTCTAGAAATGGATTTTTTTTCATCCTTATTAACAAGGCTTTTTCCATTATATCTAAAATATGGTGGATTGCAAGTAATAACATCAAAATTATTTCCCGGGAAATAATTTTTAGCATTTTTTACGTTATCATTCACAATTTTAATTTGATTTTCTAACTTGTTGTATGCAATTGATTCAATAGCCAACTCATATATTTCCTTTTGAAGTTCAATACCAACAATCTCATTTTCATACTTAGTAGATAAAATCATCGGAACTGGGGCATTTCCAGTACATAGATCTATTACTTTGTCGTTTTTATGAAGTTTAGTATATTCAGAAAGCAAAATGCTATCCAAAGAAAACTTAAAGTAATCTGAATCCTGATATATCATTAAGCCATAGTCATATAAATCATTTAACTTTTTCATCTTTATAGGATATTACTTTCTTTTCGTTGCCGACTATAACAGTTACTTCTCTTTGAAGAATATTTACAGAAGTCACCTCTACGTATTCTCCATCAACTTTTATTTTTTGACCAACGGTTGGTAAATTTTTTGAACATCTTGTGTATTCCTCATCTTCATATGTTAAACAACATAATAATCTTGAACACATTCCATTTATTTTTTGTGGATTTAATGAAACATTTTGGTTCTTTGCCATGTTCATAGATACGGAATCTATATGATTTAAAAAACCACTACAGCAAAGTTTTCTTCCACATGGACCTATTCCTGAAATTTCTCTTGCTTTATCTCTTGCACCTATTTGACGTAATTCAATTCGAGTTTTATATATTGCAGCTAATTTTTTTGCTAACTCTCTAAAATCTATTCTTTCATCCGCAATAAAATTAAATAATAATTGACTTTTGTCAAATGTAAATGATGCATTAATAATATCCATTTCCAAGCCAAGTTCTTTAACTAAACTCTTACATTTTTTTAATGCTTTATCGGAATCTTTGGCATTTTCAAGGTATTGATTATAATCCGCATCATCAGCTTCTCTAACTATCTCTTTTATTTCTTCTAGTTTTATTTTTACTTTTGATTTTTCAGCTTTAGCAACAACAATACCAAGTTGTAAGCCTTTTTCAGTAGATACAATTACTTTTGTATTTGGCTCAATATCCTTTTTACTACCAAAATAATATTTTTTCCCTTTTTGTTTAAATACAACTTCATATATATTATTCATTTATTTCACTCACCCTTAATAAATAATCTAGTAAAACTAAATCTATATTAACATTATAGCGTATTTTATTAACAATATCTTGTAAAATTTTTATCTTTTCTATATTTATGTGCTTTTTAGTTTCTTCATCGAGCAAGTAAGCAAATGCACTTTTGATAAGATTTTTATCATCTGCTTGTTTTAATAAGTCTTGATATTCAAATATAGTATGGGATTTTTTGCTTAAGCCTTCTATTTGACTTGCCAAATTAATTACATCGTTGGTGTAATTATTCTTATTAAAAGTAGCAATGTAGTTTTGACATCTTGAAACTATCGTAGGAAGTAATAGACTTTTATTAGTAGTAATTAGGATGCCGATTATGTTTTCTTCTGGCTCTTCTAAAAACTTTAATAAAGCGTTTGAAGAAGATGTGTTTAATTTTTCTGCCTCTTTAATTACATAAATATTATACCTTCCAAAAGAAGACTTTAAACTAAACTTGGTTTTTAA
>JAEEGL013321774.1_pt1 | contig 12199 bp, 9 predicted proteins | sample 9134231 | NCBI WGS metagenome assembly JAEEGL01 (sample SAMN16246548, study PRJNA631951) | gut metagenome | biome: gut microbiome; feature: rumen; material: fiber-attached | host: Bos | place: Iran: Karaj | collected 2018-10
ACTACCGAGCAAGACAACGCACGCTATCCCCGAAGTCGCGACCGCTGCCGACGTAGCCAGGGCTGACGCGCCCACCGGAAAGGGCGTAGAGGGTATACGAGTAGAGGCTACCGTAAACCACAGGCGACCAGAAGTAGCCGCGCACTCCAACGTAGACTAGCGAACCGCCCCAGAAGCCACTAAGAGAAGCTTTGATTGGGCTGTTCCAGATATTAGGGTTTGTCATCGTATGTGAGCTGCTGTCCCATCCATATTGGGTAACTAAATATCGGAAGGAGCCACTGGTTGTAACGTTACCACTCTTAGGCAAAGTCCAGTTAGCTGGACAAATGGATTGGTTTGCGTCTTGTTGGTCAGTGGTATAGCTAGAGCTATCATTCATAGCTACAGCTGCAGTCCAGTTGTAGTAGTTGCCGAGGTGATAATGTGAATCACCAGTGGAGACTGGTGTAGAATCACCAGGTGTTCCGCTCCAGTATAGGGCACCTGGATCATAGGATTTTGGAGTGGTAGTTGAATAGTTCCAAGTCGTAGTTCCTGTAGGATAGGTAGCAGTGCTTGGTGTCCAAGTGGCTGGGACGTCGGTAGTAGTTGGAGTATATGCTACTGAACCATCAGTTTTAATATCATGGTCTAGGTTCTGTGTCATCCAGATATTGCCATCTTTTAGTTTTGCTACACAGTATGGTTTCTCATCACGCTTATCGCGTAGGTAGTATTGGTTATCTTCTGTCATTGATGATAGGACGGTAGCTTTATTTGAGCTATTTAGATCTTGCATGTAGGTGAGATTTGGTACCGGAGTATTACATTCAGCTGATGGAGCTGGTGGTGGTGTAGGAACAGGAGCAGTATTAGGATGAACCATAGTGTATTTAACTTTACCTGAATATGTCCCAGCCGGTTGAGTTTGATTCATATAAGCTGCATAGGTTGAAGTTAGCTCTGAGCCAGTGGCACTAGTACCTGTATCTGTACCACTCTCACGGTGTGCAACTTTTGTATAGCTTGCTGGTACTGAACTATAACTACCAAATCCATTATCTAGAGTTAGGGCATAGGTAGCACTTGTATTAGTAGCTAGTTTCATCGCCCAGTTAGAAGTACTACCACTTGTAGCCGTTCCGGTAGCTATATCAGCAGAAGTACCTAGGGTACTGTTTGTTAATACTGTCTTTCCGTATTCATTATCCGTATAACCTATAGCATAGATAGCAAAGCCATTATTGTCATTACAGAATGCCTTAAGTGTAGTAGAGCCGATATCTGCCTGATATGTTCCGTTTACAATATTAGCATTATGACTGGTCATACCAGTACCTTCTAGTGAGCATGAGATAGGAACAGTAATATTAATCTCATCTACTACATCAGTATTATCCGTAGCAAAAGAATTAGAAGAAATTAAAAACGCTCCAGTAATGGCTGTTATACTTAACAACCCCAGTGGAGCAATGAGTAAGTGTTTGTTCCTTATCATATGATGCCTTATGTTAACCTTTTGCATAACCATTATAACATGTTTTTCATAATAACCATAAAAATGAAGATGTTCACATGATAACAGGGGTAGAAACACTTTTTTAGGTGTTAAAAAAACGGCAACGAAAAATTGGTGTCTTAAAAAAACGGCAAAGAAAAAATGTTTGTTGAAAAAAACGGCAACAGATGACACTCCAATAAGTAATACATTGGCACAAATATATTTTCGCTGGAGTGTCATCCAGAACACGGAAAAGCCCCAATTTACAGGGGCAAGACACATTCAGCAAATTCGCTTATGAATGTATAAATATGATCATGAGCGATATTTTTTTTGCGTTTTTATTTACTATATATTCTAACTGTGTGCAAATGGCTAACGATAAGACACCCCCCGTGTGCAATTGACTAGCGATAAGACGCCGATGCGATACTAATTTGGCAGAGGGACACATAAAATATAATGAGTAAAATATTCATATTCTAGAGCATTAGCTAGACGGATGATAAGACCTATCATGCAAGGTTTAATCGTGACAAAAGTAATAATTATGCTGCCTTTTCTCCCGATTACGTCTTTAAGTTGGAAGAGACAGTATTACTGTTTTTAGCAGTAATAGCATTATCCAATGCGAGGAAGGGTGATCTTAATCTACGAGTATTCTAAACTACAAGTTTCAGGCAAGGTATCTAGTATAAGGCTATATTATACGAAAGGTTTCATTTCGCCCGGCATAGGGCGATATTTGGCGAAGAAAGCCCAAAGTTCCGACATCAGCTTAAGTATGAAAAAACGTGATATAATTAAATTGTCTAAACCAATTTAATATATCGCACTTAGAAGCTACGAATCGCACTCAATGTATAGAATGCGAAGAACTCGAAGAAAATTCGAGGCATCGCGCTATACATCTTCGAGTATCACTTTGTGGTATTCTGAGTGCGAAAATGGTTTAGACACCCGCGCGGTGTCTCGATTTTTGAATATAGTATATAAGGCACCGAAAGGTGTCTATTCTTATATGTGGCGTCTAGGAGTTAGGAGGCGCCATAGCACGAAATGCTGCATTAAGAAAAGCTGATAGGGTGAAGTATGACGAGTTTTATACACGACTCGTTGATATAGAAAATGAATTAAGGCATTATAAAGATTTTTTGAACGGTAAAGTGGTTTTGTGTAATTGTGATGATCCTTTTGAAAGCAATTTTTTTAAATATTTTGCAATGAATTTTAATCATCTTGGACTAAAAAAATTAATCTGTACGAGTTACGCTGGTTCTCCAATAAGCTATACGGAATTTAATGATTTACCACTATTTCATAAAGACGAAAAATTACCTTACATGATTGAAATAACTGAAGTTAAAGATTATAACGGCGATGGTGCAGAGGATATGACTGATATTGAATACTTGTTAAAAAATGATAAGAATACTTTGACAATCCTAGACGGAAACGGCGATTTTAGGAGTGATGAATGCGTTGATTTCCTTGATGAAGCAGATGTCGTAGTAACAAACCCACCATTTTCGCTATTTAGAGAGTTTGTCGCTTTATTAATTAGACATAACAAAAAATTTATAATAATAGGAAACAGCAATGCACTAACTTATAAGGAAATCTTTCCATTTATAAAGAATAATGATTTGTGGTTAGGATATAATGCCGTACATACCTTCATGGTTCCAACTGATTATACGAATAGTAGTACATTTGTTGAGGATAATATAAAGTATGCTAAATTTGGGAATGTAGGTTGGTTTACCAATGTTGATATTGATAAACGCCATGACGAACTCGTCTTATATAAGCATTATTCCTCTGATGATTATCCTCAATATGACAATTATGATGCAATAAATATTGACCGAGTTGTTGATATTCCAGAAGATTATTCTGGAAAAATGGGTGTACCTATTTCTTTTTTGAATCATTACAATCCGGAACAATTTGAAATTATTGACGGCATTGGAAGATATAGTGTTTTAGATAATGAAGCAACCAAAAAAGCAAAGAAATATTTGTCTATGATAAACGGAAAAGCTAAATACTTTAGATACATAATAAAAAATCTGCATCCAAAAATGGAAAAGGAGGAATATGAAAATTGAACCAAGAAACGTTAAAATTAAGGAAGTCTTTAATGGTTATTTAGATAGCAATGAAGAAGGTGTGGTCGGCTATGGGGGCAAGCTAGATATCCGACCAAAATACCAACGCGAATTCGTTTATGATGAAAAGAAACGTGCAGCGGTAATCAATACAATAAAAAATGGCTTCCCTCTCAATGTGATGTACTGGGCAAAGACTGGTGACGATACTTATGAGGTTCTGGATGGCCAACAAAGAACAATCTCCTTTTGCCAATACCTAAATGGGGATTTTTCTTTTGATGGTAAATATGCGCATAATCTAACAAACGACGAACGAGAGAAGATAGAAAACTATGAGCTTTTAATCTATATCTGTGAAGGAACAGATAAAGAAAAGTTAGACTGGTTTGAAATCGTCAATATTGCAGGTGAGAAATTAACTGATCAAGAACTATTGAATGCAGTCTATACCGGACCATGGCTTACAGACGCTAAAAGACATTTTAGTAAAACTAACTGTCCAGCATATGGTTTAGCAGAAAATTATATGACCGGTTCCCCAATCCGCCAAGAGTATCTTGCTACAGTTTTAAAGTGGATCTCAAATGGTGAAGGTCGGGAATATATGGCTAGTCATCAACATGAAGATAATGCTTCGGAGCTCTGGCAATACTTCCAAACAGTAATTAACTGGGTAGAAACAACCTTCCCAAATTACCGCAAAGAAATGAAAGGCTTAGATTGGGGGAGATTATATAATGAGCACCATAAGGATAGCTTTAACGCAGCAAAACTAGAAGAAGACGTTACTAGATTAATGCAAGACGAAGACGTTACTAATAAAAAAGGTATTTATGAATACCTATTAACTGGTGAAGAAAAACACTTAAATATTAGAGCGTTTTCAGATAACCAAAAACGAGAAGCCTACGAAAAGCAAAAAGGAATATGCGCAGATTGTGGTAAGTCTTTCGACATCAGTGAGATGGAAGCAGATCATATTACTCCATGGTGTGAAGGCGGTAAAACGATTGCAGAAAACTGTAAAATGCTCTGCCGTGACTGTAATCGTAGAAAAAGTAACAAATAAAAGAAATGACACAAATGTTGCATTAACATCTGATGGTTTTATGCTGTGATATAATACTAGCGGAGAGCTCCGCCAGCCCAAGGGATTTAATCCTGAAGAGGCCTCTGGAGCTCTCTGTTTTTTTATTAATTAAAAATATATGTTATAATATTAGTATATGAAGTATAGATGTAGCAGATAAATCGTATAAACCGCGCCCCTGAATCGCGGATTCGATGCTCTGCTCTTCTAAAGCTAGGTTCCCAGTTCGACTCTGGGCAGGGGTACCAGTATTATTTTTATAACTAATTGATGATATAATATTAGATGTAGCTTGACGAGCAGAAATTGGCAGTCTGCCCTCAGTAGACGTATTGACGGATGAAGGACAATTCCTGCCACCTTCCAAGCTACTTTTTTATTCTAATAATTAACGACAAGTGCAAAAACATGTTTTTTCACCTATTCCAAAACGGCAAGCATAAAACGTATACCTTAAAAAAACGGCAACAGATGACACTCCAATAAGTAATACAATGGCATAAATACAAATTTTGTGGAGTGTCACAAAAAATTAGCTCCTAAGAGGGGTATTTTTTTGTGTTCAAAAACAATTTAAAACACCATAGACTGAATAGGAGTAGGATCGACAGTAATGGCCTACTACTTCTACAGTGGCGAATCAATAAAAGCAAACATAGAAATAATCAAGAAGATGATATAAGGAGGCTGACCATGGCTACAAAACAAACCAAGAACTATAGCTTCAAAGAAATACTGGTTGCGAAGATTGATGACTATATGGACGAAGCTTTTGCAACCAATGATGTAGAAAAGAGACAGAAGTATCGTGAGGCTATTCGTCAGATGGAACAGCTACTTCTTGCAATAGCTGAGATAGAGTGATAGTAAGCATTAATAATATGAGATGTCTAATACCGCTGGGATTGCCCAGCGGTATTAATCTGCAACACACTATTTTAAACTTTTAGGATAATTCTACACGCCAACAACGCAACGCACCATCCTCCCGCTATACTTGTTGCCGTTGCTCGTGCCTGGGTGGACGTGCGCAATGCGTAAGTACAAGAGGTAGGCGCTGCCGCTACTGTACGCCGAAGACGACCAATAGTACCCGTAGGAAACACGGTCGTAGACCGACGAACCACTCACGCGCCCGGAATAGACGAAGTTGTTAGGATAGGTTCTGAGGGCATTAGAGACTGGAGTGGCTTCTGCAGCACCATTGTAATATGGTGTTGTGGAGCTATCGTAGTTGGCTGGATTTGTGCCTCCATTTAATCCTGTGACGATAAGTTGCCAGAATTCGTTGGTAGATTCTTGGGATTTATTACCACCTTTTGGTAGATGCCAGCCTGCAGGACAGATATCTCCTGGAGATTCGTAGCCTTGCTCATAGCTAGAACCGTATTTGCCATGTCCTGCTGTAGCTGAGTACCAGTTATAATAGTTACCGTAGGAGTAGACATTACTAGATGCGCTGTAGCTTGAGCTGGTGTTGTTAGTGAAGAGGGTGGTATTGTCTGTTCGGAGTCTAGATTGGTCGTCACAAGTAGAGGAGTTAGTAGTGCACCATCCTTCTGGAGCAGTAGTAGCATCATAAGCTAGTGGTGAGGTTGGGGAGAGGTGGTTTGATGTAGTACTGGAATCGTAGATGTTGGTGAGAGGGAGAGATAGATTGTGGGTGTTAGTGCTGGATAGTTCTATGTCGTTATTACTACTGTCTTTATCTGCTAGCCTCAAGTTTTCTATCGTCCAGCATTTGCCATCTGCGAGTTTAGCGACAGCATAGGTATTGCCATCTCTCTCGTCTGTGAGGGCAGTAGTGGAGCCTTGAGTGAGAGAGGAACAGCCATTCCAGTTCTGGATGGTACCTGCAGATTTAATCCACACAGCATAGAGAGATAAGCCGTTTGTTTGTACGTCACTTGGAGCAGTGATAGTCTCATTAGGACCATAGAAGTTGCCAGAGTAGTCAAATTTATCATTCCAACCAGCAAAGCCATAACCAGAACGAGAGAAGTTACTGGCCCAGAGAGTTACTGAAGCATTATTAGAGGCAGACTGACAACCCATTTCACCAATAGCTGTACTGGCATTAGCAAAGTAATTGATGCATCCGGCAGTAGCTGGTTGAGGTTGGAGTGGTTCTTCCGTGGCTGGATGAACTAGAGTATATTTCACTTTCCCAGTATAAGTTCCAGCAGGTTGAGTTTGACTCATAAAGGCAGCATAAGTAGAAGTCAAGGTAGATCCTTCTGCATTAGTACCTATATCAGTAGCAGAGTCTCTATGGGCTACTTTAGTATATTCTGATGGTACTGAATGATAATTACCAAAGCTATTATCTAGTGTTAATGGATAGGTAGGAGTAGGAGAAGAAGGAATAGTTAGTTTCATAGCCCAGTTAGAAGTACTACCACTTGTAGCTGTTCCTGTTACTATATCGGCAGTAGAACCTAGTGTAGTATTAGTTAGTACATTCTTTCCATATTCATCATCAGTATATCCTATAGCATAGATAGCAAAGCCTGAAGAATCATTACAATAGGCTTTAATTGTAGTAGTACCTATATCTGCTTGATAGGTACCATTTACTATATTAGCGTTATGAGAAGTCATACCTGTTCCTTCCATAGAGCAAGATATGGGTACATTGATGTTTATATTATCTACTACATTATCGTCTGTTGCGTAAGAATAAGAAGATATTAAAAAGACTCCAGAAAGGACTGTAAGACTTAGTAGTCCTAGTGGAGCGATAATTATACTTCTTTTTAATGACATTGACTTTTTTCCGGTATTGCCTTTACATAACCATTATAGCACGCATTTACATTTTTATTAACTATATATTCTTACTATGTGCAAATGACCAACTGTAGAATATCAACTATTAGAAAATAGACACCTAACAGTATTACCATAATACGTGACGGCGCCACTAGTACCTGGAATAACTCTAGAACTATAGAACATTAAACCTTTTGCGCCCGTACCATTACTTAATATAGTACTAGACCAATAATTACCATGAGTACCCGTTCTCTCTGTTGATGATTTGAAAAAGTCTCCACTATACAGAAAATTATTGGGGAACGATGTAATTTTTTTAATGACAGGCTCAACTTCGCTCTCGCCATCATAGTATGGGGTATCTCTATCGTCATAATTAGCAGGCTTTACTCCATCATTTATACCATTTACAACTAAGTTCCAAAAATCGTTTGAAGATTCTGTGGTTTTATCACCTCCACGTGGTAATCTCCATCCTGCTGGACAAATAGAAGTATCTGTAATGCTAATATCGTCGTAATAAGGTGTAGTATCGGCTACAGCGGCACGCCAAGTGTAATAATTACCATAAGTACGTGAATATGAATTATTGTAACGTGGCATACGATAGCCCGGATACTGAGAACCTCCGATATCCATATAAGCATCCCCTTGTAAACCATTAGCATAATAAACACTATTTGGAGTCACCATATCATTAAAATAACTATAAAAATTAGCACTTTCTGAATCAGCTAATCCGACAAAAGAACCATAACCAGTGGACCCTGCATAACCTTGCGATAATGCTTTATTCGTATCACCTCTGCTTGCTTTACCTTCTAAACGGAGATTGTCTATCATCCAGCATTTTCCATCGGCTAGTTTAGCGATGGCATAGGTATTACCATCTCTTTGATCTGTTAAAGCGGAAACACTGTCAATAGTTTTTGTTACATTAGTGCCAGATTGAACCAAGTTGTTACAAATTGATGCGACCGTATTAGAATCCTGCAAATTTCCAGCTGATTTAATCCAGACAGCATAAAGCGATAGGCCGTTAGTTTGTACGTCACTTGGAGCAGTAATAGTTTCATTAGGACCATAAAAAACAGCATTAGAATTAGATTCATAATCATAGGCATCAGACCAACCAGCAAAGCCATATCCTTGTTTTTTGAATCTAGAAGCATACAAAACTCTACTTGAGTTATTTGTTGCAGATTGAGTTCCCATTTGCCCTTCCACTATAGCAGTATTAGGGTTATAACAAATCTTTCCAGCAGCACACGCTACCTCATGTGGCATAAACTCATTCGCCGGATGCACCATAGTATATTTAACCTTGCCAGTATAATTACCAGCAAGTTGAGTAGAAGATACAAAAGCAGCATAAGTAGTCTGGTAAGTAGATCCATTAGCACTTGGACCTGCATCAGTAGATGAATTAAAGTGAGCTACTTTAGCATATTCACTTGGTACAGTATGGTAGTTATTAAAGCTATTATCTATTGTTCCTATAAAACTAGAACCACTTGTAGATATTTTCATAGCCCAACTAGATGTATTCCCACTTGTAGCTGTACCAGTATCAATATTGCTTGAAGCACCTACTAGTTTAGTGCTATTAGTCCCTCCTATCTCATCTCCAGTATAGCCAACTGCATATATGGCATAACCTTGTGAATCATTACATGTTACTTTAAGTGTAGTAATACCTATATTTTCCTGATAAGTACCATTTGGAATAGTAGCAGAATGAGGAGTAGTTAGAGTTGAAGACATAGTACAAGCTTCTGCTACATTAACTGTAGCTTGAGCTGAGGTAGATGTAGCAATAGTTCTTGATGAACTTAAAAAAGCCCCAATAACAATAGTTACTGCGACTAAGCTACTTACACCTATTACAAACTTATCTTTTAGCATATGACTATATTTGTTTACATAACCATTATAACATTTTTTTAAAAAAAATGTGAGAATTCAAGCGATTGAGATTTAAATACCAACAATATAAAAAAATCCCACAGTTTTCAGTTGGAGTATTTTTTTTGAATCAAATTTTTTATTCAAGGGTGGTGCCATAATGGAAAAAGTCAATTATGTTGTCATAATTTAAATGGCACCACACTAATATAACAGTTAATATTTTATGCAATATGCCTGCACATAGTTGCATAACTGCTATGCTCTTATTGTAGCACATTTTACCGCCATGTAAATACATGATATAATTTGGCGATGAATGAAATGATTAATATAGAAGATTTTGACAAAGTAGAAATGCGCGCCGGCACAATCGTAGAAGTGGGCGTTAATAAAAAAGCACGCAAACCAGCATATAAAGTTAAAATCGATTTTGGCGAAGAAATTGGCATCAAAACTTCTTCAGCACAAATTACAGAATTATACAAAGAAAAAGATTTAATCGGAAAACAAGTAATTTGTTGTGTAAATCTTACGCCGATGCATATTGGCAGTGTAAAAAGCGAAGTCCGTATTCTCGGCACTGAATCAAAACAAGGCGTAGTTTTGCTTACACCTACTGAACCAGTCAAAAATGGTGATCGAGTTTTTTAACCATATATAAATCCATCATCATTCCACAGGGTAGTGCGTTGTCACATTTTCTAACGAAGACGACACTGGACGAGCTATACAACGCACAGACAATCCGTAATCACGTGGTGAAGAGCTAGTAGGTTCAGAATAGCCATCTGAAAAATCGAAATTAAATGAAGACGACCAAAAATCGGCGATAGGAGTCCAGTATAACCCAACATTATAAAAACTAGAACTACCACTCCACATACCACCTGGGATGAAAAATATAGGCTCACGTTGTAAAATGCTATTATCGGCATCGTATTCATACAGTATTCCGTAAACATCCAAAAGCGCACCAAAACTATCCTCTCCAGTGCCAGGACGCGGCAAAGTCCAGCCAGCCGGACAAATAGACTGATCAACAGAAACAGATAGCAAATCTACTCCAGATTCCGGTGAATATGCTTGACCACTGGTGTCATTCATCGCCACTGCAGCAGTCCAGTTATAATAATTACCCTTACGATATTGTGATGGGCCTTTTAATAAGTCGGGGTCATTTTCATCGAATGGAAATATTGAATCGTCACAGCTTTCGAAACTACTATCACATGTAGCCAAAAAATCTTTCCATTCATTAGTAAGCTGATTATATATTTCAGCATCGCAAGTGCCACTTTGGCAAGTTAAAAAATACCTTTGTGCATCAGCCAAAGATTTATATTTTTCTATGAGTAAATTATAAATACTGTCATCGCAAGAATCATAAACACAACCATCTAGATAAATCCCAATCAAATCATTATAAGTTAAAGAATACTGCTCCCCAGGATCATACGATTCGGGAGTATCTGAAGCCCAAGACCAAGAATGATCATCTGAATCATAAGTTGAAAAATCAGGTGTCCAAGTAGTATTTTCCGGCAAATCAGTATCTTTACTTGTGTAAGTTTTAGAGGAATCTATATCAAAATCTAAATTTTGAGTCATCCAGATATTCCCATCAGCAAGTTTCGCAGCAGTATATAGTTTATTATCTCTAACGTCCATCATAACTATTGTGTCGCCAACATTTAATTCATCTTTCCAAGCGCTTACATTCTGGGCAATATGAAAAGTATTAGGATAATCAGCCACAGGATGCACTAAAGTATACTTAACCTTCCCTAAATAATTACCAGCAAGTTGAGTAGAAGAGATATTAGCTTTATAAGTAGCATTGACGGATAGACTACCAGTACCAGTAGAACTAGCATAGGAAGCTATCTTAGTATGAATGTCTGGTACTATATGGTAGTTATTGAAGGAGTTTTCTATAGTAGGAGTAGTACCTGAAGTAGGATTAATCTTCATAGCCCAGTAGGAGTTAGTACCTGAAGTATTAGTAGGTATATTAGTAGAAGCACCTATCATATTATTATTACCTACAGTGTCATCAGAATAACCTACAGCATAGAGTGCAAAGCCTCCTGCATCATTACAGGATACTGACATAGTACTACCTGCTATTTCTGCACTAGTACCATTTGGTACTATAGCAGAATAGTTACCTCCTCCAGTAGTAGTTAGTGTACAGGATGCTGCTACTTTGACTGTGGCGAGAGAAGTAGAGGCGGAGGTGGCGGAAGTACTAGTTGAACTTAAAAATACTCCTACTAAAACCGTTATTATAAGTAGTCCTAGTGGAGTAGATAATAAATACTTATTGTGCATGTAGTTTTGTTCCTGATATTGCCCTATTTATATGTTTATTATAGCATAAACACATTATTTACAGAATAATTATAATTAGTATTATAGTTTTTCGCCATTTTTAAGTGATTCTAACGCGTCATCATATATTTCTCGATAATCTATATCCAAAGTATCTCTCAAATATGAATAAAAATCCTTGTCCTCTTGTTTGGTCTTTAATTTGTACATAATTCCACCTTTCGCCATTCTTTTTAATTGGTCTATATCAACTGTCTTTTTAATATAATCAGTCGCGTCTTTTTTTAATTCTTCTTTTCTGCCACGAGCTATTTCTGCTTCAATTTTGGATTTAAAAACAGTATCCTTATCAGTGCTGTCATTTGCATATTCCATTATCTCTTCCATAGTTGCGTCACCAAACCTCGATACAACTATCTCTTCAATAGGTCGTCCATCAACTTCAACCAAACCCATTTTTTTAAGTTCCTCCACAGCTTTTTCACGGTCAAAATATGA
>JAEEGL013341028.1_pt1 | contig 12199 bp, 7 predicted proteins | sample 9134231 | NCBI WGS metagenome assembly JAEEGL01 (sample SAMN16246548, study PRJNA631951) | gut metagenome | biome: gut microbiome; feature: rumen; material: fiber-attached | host: Bos | place: Iran: Karaj | collected 2018-10
AAAAATTATATAGAAATAAAAAAATTAAAAAATAAAAAAACTTTATCATTTTTAATCCAAATTCTTTAGAAAAAAAAAAGAAATAAAAAATTAGAATAATTAAAAAATATTATGATAACATTAAAATTTCATGATTTTTAAATCTTTTTTTAACTCTTATTGGTTGTTAAATAATTTATTTTTTTTTAATTCAATTTATTTTTCTTTTTATTTTTTAAACTATTTTTAAGTTTTCATTTACCAAAAAAAATCATTTTTTTAAATTCTAAGTTATAATTAATGTTTTAAAATGATAAAAACCAGAAAAGAAATTGGAAAAAGAAAATAAAAAAAGGACAATAAAAAAATTATATTAAAACAAATTAATATGCTTAACTTTAAATAAATATTAAAAAAGAAATTAAAACATGAATTCAAATCCTATTTATCAATTAATATAATACTAAATGAAAAAAAAGATATTTATAATAAATTATAAAAAAAATATATTTCTCAGGAATTCACAATTAATTGTATATCATTTTCAAATAGATTATTAGTTTTGAAAATAATATTTATAAAATATTTATATCTATAATTAAACAAATAATGTTAAATGAATATGAATTAACATTATATTCTCTTTATTTAGACTTATTAAAATGGAATAATAATTATTCAATTGATAATTTTTTTAAATCTTTGATCTTATATAATAAAGAATTACATGTATAAATGCTCATTTTATTATTTACAATTACTTTAAAATTCAAAATAGATATTAAGAAAATAATATTCAAAACTTTAAAAAGTTTAATATTTTATCTAAATTATACAAAAGTTTTCATATAATATAATAAATGAAATATTTAAATTTTTAAAAATACCTTTTAATCAATATTGTAAAAATTATTTTATTGATTACAATAATATAGTTGATAATATTTTAAATGTTAGACAACCTTATAAAAATGGTAAATTCAAAAAAAAATGAAAAATAAAAATATGAAAGAAAAATCCTTATTTATTAACATAAAAAATTCAATTTTATCTTCTCAAAAAAATCAAATTTCCATTAATGAACAAAATAAAATTAAATAGTTAAATAACAATCATTATCAACTCAAAAATAATAATCATGAAATAACTTTAAAAGAAATAAATAATTCTAATAATAAATTTAATATTATAAATCCATTTATTCTAAAATTTAATTACAATCTAAATAATTCTCAATATTTAAATATTCAAAAATAAATATCAATTTTGTAATTATCAATATGAAAACTCTTAAATCAATTTTATTATGAAAATATAAATCCATATCAGAATAATTTAGATATAAAACACACCAAATAGGAATCGTGTTTTTGGAGAACCATACTTTTTAGAATAAATAATAAAATATTAATTTAAATAAAAAAATATAAAAAAGCAATTAAAATATATAATGAAAATAAAAGTAAATACATTATAAAAAAAAATATTTTATAATAATTAGTTTTAATATATATAAAATAAAGAAATAAAATTTTATACCTAAAAAAATTTTTATTAAAAATATTAATTAAATAATTATGATAATATGAAAAATATAAGTTTAACTCCAGATTTGAAGAAATTTAAATCAGCATTAAATATAGATGAAAAATATATATTTAAAAAAAAAATAAATAAAATCAAAAATGAAATAAATCAATTATTTATTACATTTGAAACTGATGAAGAAAGGTCAATGAAAAAAAAATTAAAAATAAAACTATTAAATCCTAAAAGAGCATCATTAAAATCAAGAAGAATATCTTCATATTCTATTAATGATAATTTAAATATGAATTTAATAAAACATATGACAGAAAGAAAAAAATGTAAAAAAACTTTATATGATAAAATAAAATTTGGAAGTTTAGAATATTTAAATTATGTGGAAGAAAATCATTCATCAAAAAAGTTTTTAGTACAAAAAGACATGTTTTTAAATAGTAAAAATTTTGATTTTGGAAAATCAAATCATATATCATATTCAAATAATTTTTTAAGAACTACAAATTCTTATAAATTAAAAGATAAAAACAATCAATCTCAACGTTCAAAAAGAAATTTGTCAAATGATATTCCAATTATTCCTTTTAATTTACAAAAACCTGAAAATAAAACATCTTCTACTTTTTATTTTTCAAATAATAATGAAACTAATATTGAAATATCAGAAATATTAGAAAAAGATAATAATTTAAAAAAAAATATTAGTAACACCACCAATACTAATAATAATATCAACAATAATAATAGTCAGAATAAATTTGTAAGTAGAAATTTAAGAAAGAATAAATTTTTATTATCAAAAAATAAAAATATGAATATGTCACTTTTAAAAGACAAAGTAAAAAAAAATATAATAAACTTTGATAAAAATATAAAAAAAAATAAAGAAGAATTAATTAAATTTATTCATAGTACAGAAAAGAAAAAGAAAATAAACAGTGATTTTGATATATTAAAAAATGATATGAATGAATTATTAGGAGTAAATAAAAAACAAAAATCAAATAGTTTAGAAATAACAGGAATAATGGGAAAAAATGGATTAGTAAATGCAATTAATTCAAATAAAGCAAAAATGATACTTTTATCAGATAGAATAAATAAAATGAGTGATGAAGAAGCAATTAATTTTGTAGGTAATATTGAAAAAGAATATAAAGAAGAAAGTAAAAATGTAGGAATTGGTTTTTTAGTTTTTGAAGATGGAAACACTATTGATTTAAATAATAGAAAACAAGAAAATAGAATAATTCAAATGATAAGAAAAAAACTTTCTTTTAATTCTAAAAAAATTAAAAGAATGAGATTTAAAGTTGATTTTGAAAATACTAGATTAAGTAAAAGAAAAATTCCTGAATCAAATTAAAAATATCTATTCAATTAAATATTGAAATATAAAGATAATAATTAAAAAATTAAAATATATATTATTTTCTATCTTATTCAAATTATTTAATGAATTTTAATTTTTATGAATAATATTCTTAATTAAACAATATATTCTTATTTTAATATTTCATCAGTAAATAATTTTTTATTTTTAAATTAAAAAGAATAATAAAGTCGTATTAACTATAATCTTCTAAAATAAAAAAATTAAACAAATAAATATTTTATTGTGAATTTAAGAAATAAATATTGAATATATATTTGAATAATGAATTTAAATATGAAATCTTTAAAGTTAAATCTATTATAACAAAAAATGTGTTAATATTTTATTTATTATTTGTATTTATATCATTATTTTCATTATTATTTTCTTTAAAATAATCCTGAAAATTAATTAGATCAAAATTAGTAACTTCAAATTGACCATCATCAGGAATTTCTTCAATTAAAATTTTATTTTCATCTTCCATTTTATATTTTTGTAAAAATTCTTTAAGAATTGAATTCATAAATCTTTTATCATAATTAAAAAAATTCATATTAAATTTAAAAGTAACCAAAGATGAAAAAACAGAATTTTTTAATGTTTTTTCATCAATATTATTAATATCTTTTACATTATTATTTATATTATTATTATTACTTTCATTATTTTTACGATTTTCATTTATTCCTTTCCAAATATGACTTTCAATAAGATATTCCCAAGTTTTTCTATTTAAAAAAATTGGATGAGATTTAATTTTTTCCTGTAATGTAATATTTGGTGAATTATTATCACTTGAATAAAAAGTTTGAGATAATATTATTATTAAATCTATATTCTCATAATTTTGATATTTTAATGAATCATCTAATATTATTCTAAATAATCTTTCAATATTTTCAAAACCTTTATTACATAAAACTCTAGTTTGAACTCTTAATTTATTTAAAATTCCTAAAAAATATTTTATATTTTTTCTATTTTCTTTTCCTTGAAGTAAAGGAATAAATAATTTATCAATATTTTTTTTATCTAAATTTCCACTATAGGCTTTTTCAGTATAATTTTCAATTGTTTTAAATAAATTTCTAGTTTCTTCATTTTGACTATTTAATAAAGGAGAAAAATAACCAAAATTTTTAGTAATACATTTATATAAATCATTTAAATAAGGTTTTTTTAATTTTAATTTTGCCTCTTTAAAAGGTTCATAATCTTCAAATTTTGTTGAAAAAGGGATAAAATTAGATTTTTTTGGTTTTTCAATTTTGGATGTATTTAATTTAATAAAATTTTGAATATCTTCTTTATAATTAATATTTTTTGACAAAGTAACAAAATTATTTATTTCTTTTGAAATATTTTCTAAATCTATATTTAAAATTTGAGATAATTCTTCTAAAGTTAATGTTAAAGATGATAAAAAATTTTCTTCAAAAGCTTGATAATCATTTAATGTCTTAGTATTAAATTGAAAATATTCTTCAACTGATTTATTATAATTATTAATTGAATTAATATATCTATATTTAGAAATTTCAATTCTATTTAAAATTTCATTTCCTTTTAAATATTTATCAACTAAAGAAGGAATTTCACCTTTTTCATCATCTATGGAATTTAGATAATTTATTACTTTTTCTACATAATCCATTGCAACATTTGTATAATCTTGATTTTCATAATATAAATCTTGTTTTGATGCTTCATATAATGATTTAAATATTTTAACTTTCCCATTTTTTGATTCTATATATTCTGGTATTGATTCAAGTATTTGTAATAAATTTGGACATAGAGAATTTTGTAATAAAATAGAAATATTTTCATGATATTTTGATTTTAAATCAAATATATTTTTCATTTTTATTATACTTTTAATCATTGAATTTTCATCTAAATTTTCAATATTTAAATAAGAAACTATTCTTTTTAATCCTATACTATAATCATCTTCTATTGTTTTAAGTTCTGTAAAAAGAAAATATATATTTTTAATTAAATTTAATTCATTTTCAATTTTATCATATATTTTTTCTATATCACCCCACATATTTGAAGTAAATGTTAAATGTTCATTTTTTTCTAAAGACATTATAATTTAAAACTAAATAAATATATATATTAATTTTTAAAATTGAGATTTTTTTAATATATAATATATTAATAATTTAATAAAATGAATGTTGAAACTTCAACATATTATGTTTTTATAGATGGAACAGCACAATTAAAATCACATAAAAAAGAAATAGAATTAAATGATGAATTAAAACATTTAAAAAGAAAACAAAAAATAAAAAGAAAATCTCTCTATTTAAGAAGTGAAGAATTTCTAAATAAATTTAATAAAAAAGTTGATTATTTTATTAAAAATCAATTAATAATAAAAAATAAAAAAAGTTTTTTCGAGCCAGAAAAATTAAATATGGAAACAACATATGTAGATAAAAATCAACTTTTTAAAACATTTAGAAATAATTTTACAAAATTAAATAAAAAAAAACTTTTTCCATATCAAACTTTATTAACAGAATTTCAAAAAGAAGAAGAAATAGAAAGAAAAAAAAAAGAAGATAAAGAATTTTATAACTCACAAAAAAGAATTAAAAGTGATAATTTAGATTTAAGAAATAAATTAAGATATTATGATTTTTCAAAACAACTATCAAGAGAACAATTAACAAATAAAGGAGCTCATTTAATTGATTTATTACCAATAAAAACTCAAGAAATTTTAAAAGAAAAAGATAATTTTGGATGGCATTTTCTAAATACTCATAGAGCTTTTTTATGTAGTCAAATTAATATTGGTGAAAAAATAAAATATTCAAAGTATGCTGATAGAAAAAAACAAATTGTTTCTGAATTAAATAAACATTATAAATAAGATTTTTTTATTTTAGTTTTTTATAATTTTATTTTTAAATTTTTATCATTTAAAATAATTTTTTTAATAAGAAAAAAATTAATGGATAAAACTAAAAATTCTAATAGTAAAGTATTGGAAAAGAAAAATAAGATAAAGTATCCTACTTTTAAAAAGAATAATCAAATTAACAAAATTTATAGTGATTTGAAAAAAAAAATAAATGAAATTAGTTTAAATCAAAATAAAAATATGACAAATTATTATTTAACAAAAAATTTATCAAGAAATTATGGAATTAATCATAATAAAAAAGAAAAAAAATCAAATAATTCCTTTATTATTGATATCAATTCAATTGAAAAAGAAATAATAAAAGAAAATTTTGAGAAAAAAAATATAGAGAAATCAACGAATGAAAATAAAAAAATGAGGCGTTCAAATTCTTCAACAAATAATTTATCAAATAATAAATTTACTTTATTTAATAATAATAATAATAAACAAAAAAATCATTTAAATAATTCATCATCATATGTAAAAATATATCTTAATAAAAATAATTGTTTAAAATCAAATGAAATAAAAAAATATAATATACTAAGGAAAAATTTAACAGCTGAAAAAGAAAAGAGTAAATTAGAAAAAAATGAAAAAAAAGATATTAAAAAAAATATACTTAATAATGGGGTAGATTATATAGAAAATAAACCCTTAAATTTAAATAAAATATCGAGAATGAATAAAAAAAAAAATGAAATTCGAATGTTATATAATATTTGTCTTTTAAGAAAAAAAATGATTCCTCAAGTTCAAGAATATTATTATAATGAAAATATTAATAATTCATATAATTCAATAAATGAAAAAAATATTCAATATCCAATTTATAATAATGAATCAAAAAATTCATTTCAAATATATAAAACTCAAATCAGAAATTTTGATAGACTTAATAATTTAATTCCTGAAGAAAAAGAAGATATAACTGACTCTGCTAAAGAATTAATTGAAAAGAAAAATAAAATCATAAATGAAATAATAACTAAATCAGGTGTTAATATTAATATATAAATAAAAAAATAAATAAATTTAATTAATATTATTTTTTTTATCAAATTAAAATAAAAAAAAATTAAAAATAAAAAATGTAAATATAAATAAAAATATAATTTAAAAAATATAATATTTCACTCCACTGAAAAAAAAAAAAATATACATAATTTAAATCAACTAAAAAAAAAAGAACAAAAAACCAAAAAAAAAAAAAAAAAATAACCAAAAAAAAATAAAAAAAAAAACCAAAATTTAAAAATAAAATAAAACCCACAAATATAAAACCCCACAAAAAAAAAAAATATAAACTAAATCAAAAAAAAAAAAAAAAAATGTCAGGTAAAGGAAAAGGTGGAAGAGGAAAAACAGGAATTAAATCAATATCACGTTCATCAAAAGCAGGTCTTCAATTTCCAGTAGGTAGAATAGCCCGTTACTTACGTCAAGGTAAATATGCTGAAAGAGTAGGAGCAGGAGCTCCAGTTTATTTAGCAGCTGTATTAGAATATTTATGTGCTGAAATATTAGAATTAGCTGGTAATGCTGCAAAAGATAATAAAAAAACTAGAATTATTCCAAGACATATTCAATTAGCTGTTAGAAATGATGATGAGTTAAATAAATTGTTAAATAATTGTACTATTGCTTCTGGTGGTGTTATTCCTAATATTGAACCTGCTTTATTACCTTCTAAAGGGAAAGAAGAGAAAGATGAATAGTTTTATTTTTATGATTATTTTATTAATGTTTAAGTTTTTAATTTTTTTATTATTTTTTTTTTTTGTTTTAATTGTTATATGATAAATGATTGAAAATGCTTTTTTTTTTATTTTTTTTTTTTTTTTAGTTATTTTTTTTAGTTTTTTTTTTTAATTGATTTTTTAAAAAGGGAATAATTAAAATATTTTTATAAATTGATTTAATAAATAATAAATGATATTTTAAAAAAATGGAAAATAATACAATAAATAATATAGAAGAAAAAAAAGAAGATGATATTTCATATATAGATGAAACATTACCAGATGAAATAAAAGAAAAAATAAAAAATGAATTAACATATTGTTCAAAAATCCCAAATGCAAATGAAATAATACCAAATATTTTCATAGGAAATTATTCATTTGCTTTAAACAAAAAACTCCTTTTACAAAATAAAATAACACACATATTAAATTGTGCAATATTATGTAATAATTTTTATGAAAAAGATAACATATTTAAATATTTATATATTCCATTATATGATACACCAAAGCAAAAATTAGAAAAATATTTAGAAATAAGTAATTCATTTATAGAAGAAGGAAGTTCAAATGGAAATAAAATTTTAATCCATTGTGGAGAAGGACAATCAAGAAGTTCTTCTTTATGTTATATGTATATGATTATGAAAAAAGGTTTTATTTATTCTGACGCAATTAAATTGATGAAAAGTAAAAGACCTTGTGTAAGACCAAATGATGGTTTTGATGCTCAATTAAGACAAAAGTCTTATGAATTATATAATAAATTTTAATATTTTTTTTTTTAATTTTTTACAATAAAAATTTTTTTTTTAAAAATTTGAATATTTTAAAAAATGAATATGGATAATTTAAATGATGATATTTTTTTAATTTGTGAAAAGTTAAATGATTTACCTAAAATTAATCAGAGTAAAGATATTATTTTACCTAATGTTTTGTTATCAAATGATTATAGATGTGAAAAAAATTTATCTTGTCGTGAATTATTAGAACAAAGGAAAACTTTAGTTGAAAATAGAATGAATATTTCACCAGAAATTTTTAATAAACCAGGAGAATTATTTCCAGATAAATTTAATGGGAAATTAAGTATTAATCATTCTTTGGAAAATTTATTAATGAATAATTTTAGAACTTTACTTAAATCTAAATTTAGAAGAGTTACTAATAAAATGGAAGATTTTCAAAGAGTAAAAGAAAATGTAAATAATATTAAAAGTGTTTTCAAATATTGGAGATATTCTAAGAATAAATATATTGTTAAAATTATGAATTTTTGTAAATTTTCTAAACAAAGAAAATGTTTTTATAAATGGGAAAGAATAATACAACATCAATATTTTAAAAATGATATAGTTAATAGTAGAGAAAAAATTAATTCAAATAAATTTAATGAAATTAGTGATTCTTTAGAACAGTATACAAAAAAAAATATAAAAGAATTTCACATTGATTTTACTAATGAAAAAAATATTATAGTTCAAAATGATAATTTTGAGACATTAAATAAAAATTATTTATTAAATAATTATATTAATTTTAATAAAGATGTTCCTCAGAAACATAAAAATTTAATTGATGGAAAGATAAATAATGTGAGTGATATTATAGGAATTTATAATAAGAATAATATTAAAAATATTAAAACTGAATCTCCTGAAAAAAAAATGGGTAAAGAAGGAATAACAAAATTAAATATAATAAATATCAATGTTCATAATAAATCATTAAAAAAATTCAATAATGATAATACAAACAAAAGAATTGAAAATATTAATAATATTGATAATAAAGTAAATAATATAAATGAAAATTTTAATAGAAAAAATATGAAAAATATAAAGATGGATATAATATCTGAGCGATTTGATATAAAAAAAAATAATGAAATTAATTTAATAGAAAATATTATTTTACATTATAATAATGAATTTAAAAAAAAAAATAAAGAAGATTCATTAAGTAATAAAATAACAATTAATAATAAAAATGATAATAATAAATGTATTACTAAAGATAATATGGATAATAAATTTAATAAAAATTATTTTTCAAATAAAGAAAATCTAAATGAAAAAAATGAAGAATTTGAAAAACAATTTTTAAAAAATATCATAAAAGATACAAAAAGTAATAAAAACATTCTTATACATAATAAAAGTTTTGAAAATGAAATTAATAATACATATAACACAAAATTTATAAAACTGATTAAAAAAGATAAAAATAATATAAAAGAATATCAACATAATAAGCATTATTTAACTGATTTAAATAAAAATTATAAAAAAGTTATTAAGGGCATAACTATTGATAATAAAAGTAATAGAAATCATGCATTACAAAAGTTTAAAAATGATTTTAATTTGTTAGAAAATGATTATTTAAAAAATAATATTAAGCAATTAAAAAATGATATTAAAGATAATAATTTGAATTTTTTAAAAAAAAATAAGAATGATATAAATAAATTAAATCAAAATTATAGTAATGAATATATTAAACAAATTAAAGAAGATATTGAGCCTAAAAATTTAAAATTACAAATTATAACAAAAATAAAATTTGTTGATAATGAACAATATAACAAACAAAATTTTAAAAAATTTAATAAAGATATAGCAAATATAAAAAAGGAACAATTTGATATTAATAAAAATATGTTTAATCCAATAAATAATACTTATAAAGTAAAAAATAATAAAAGTATTACTCCAGATAAATATAATATACATAATAATTATTATTCAAATATGAAATTGATCTTTAATAATATAATAAATAGTTTAAAAAAAAATAATTTCATAAATTTTAAAGAAGATGATATCAACAAAAGATTAAAAATTAGTTTATCTTCTCCAAAAATTAACCCTTTTCTTAATCATAATAATACAATAAAAAAATTAAAAATTGATATTCCTTCAGAAAGAATTGAAAATAAATTAAAAAATAATACATTTATATTAATTGATGATAATTATAGGGAAAAAAGTTTTAAAAATATAAAGAAAGATTTACCTGATTTAAAAAATAAAAATTATAATATAAACAATACTTCAATTAATTCAATTGAAATAGATTATTCTAATAAAATTTTAAGAACTAATAATTTTGATTCATTTAATCCAATAAAGAATATAAATGAGAAAGATAAAATTAATTTAAATAAAATAAATTTAAAATTTGATAATGAAAATATTATATTATTTAATGAAGATCATTGTGATAAAAAAATTAAAATATTAAATAATGACAATAAGTTATTTAATTTAATTGTGGATTATTTTGAAAAAAATAAAATTCAACAATTTGGAAAAGATAAAACGAATTTTAAAAATAATAATTTAAATAAATTTGACAGTATTGAAAAAGAACATAATTCAAAAGTAATCAAAGATAAAATAATAAATAATATTAATAATCCAGAAAATAAAAATAAAATTTCAGAAATTAAAGAGATTTATGAAAAGAAAAATATAAAATATATAAATTTAAATAAATCAGATTCAAAATTAAATGATTTTCATTTAAAAAATGATAACTTTAAATTAATCAAGAAAAAACATAATTTACTATTTAATCAATCTTTTAATGAAGATAAATCATCAAAATCATTTTCTTTACCAAATGATATATTAAATAGCAATAAATTTAATGATATTCGAAATAGTTATGATAAAGTTTATATAAAAAAAATAACAAAAGATTATACTCCACAAAAATTAAAATTATTTAACAATAAAACAGCAGATCTTATCTCTGAATCTAGTTTTATTTTGAATAATAATAATCAAGAATTACAAAAAATAGATAATTATAATAAAAATTATATACAAAAATTTAATAAAGATAAAATTAATAAAAATATAAATACTATTAATAATTTAAATGATGATTTTGATAATTTGAATAATACATATAATAATAAATATTTTAAACCCTTTATTAGTGATGATAAAAATAAATTAGAAATTCCAATTATAAATAAAAATATGTTAATAAATGTAAACGACAAATATTTAAATCAAAATCTTAACGTCTTTAAGATTGATGAACCTGCTCAAAAATTAAATTTAGGAGTAAAATATGAAAAAAAAAATTATCTTGATTTATTTTATAATTTAATTAAGAAAGTTAAAAAAGATTTAATTGATAAAAGAAAAGAAATACCATTTAATCAATCAATAGATAAAATAAGTACAAAATATAATTTAAAATTTAATAAAAGTTTCAATCAAGATGAAAAAATAAATAAAAAAAAAATTATTTATAAAACTCCAACTATAGATGAAATTGATTTATTAAATAATCGTCATTATATTAAAAATTTCAATAAAGATAAGAAAGATAAAAATTTAAATAAAATTGAAAAATCATATATTAAAAATATCAATAAAGAGAAAAATGATAACAATTTAAATAAAATTGAAAAATCAAAAATAGAAATTGATTTTATTTCTCATAATATTAAAAATTTCAATAAAGATAAAAATGATAACAATTTAAATAAAATTAAAAAATCAAAAATAGAAATTGATTTATTAAATAATTTTTCTCATAATATTAAAAATTTCAATAAAGATAAAAATGATAACAATTTAAATAAAATTGAAAAATCAAAAA
>JAEEGL013864382.1_pt1 | contig 12199 bp, 9 predicted proteins | sample 9134231 | NCBI WGS metagenome assembly JAEEGL01 (sample SAMN16246548, study PRJNA631951) | gut metagenome | biome: gut microbiome; feature: rumen; material: fiber-attached | host: Bos | place: Iran: Karaj | collected 2018-10
GATGAAATGACTAATGTAATTGATGAAGAAGAATGTCAATTTTTAGATGATTTAAAAGCAAGAAGAGATGAATATAAAGAAGTTGTAAATAATTTTAATAAATTAAAAGAAGAAATGAGAGATATAAAAGATAATATTGAAATGATGAAAGTTAAATATGTTGAAAATTTTGAAAATTGGTTTTTGGAAAAATATGGTATTGCTATTGATCAACATGAATTAATGTTAGCTAAAGCAAGATATGGAGTTAATGTTGAAGAAGAAAAAGAAAAAGAAAAACAATTTGATCCTGATGAAGAAGCTTATATGAATGCTAAGAAAAAAGTTCAAAATATTCATAAAGCGAAAAAAATGGATAAGTTAAATAAATAAATTTTTTGGAAATTTGTTAAAAAATATTTTTTAAGAAATTTTTTAATTTTTAATTTTTTAAATTATTAAATTTAGTTTTTTATTAATTGATAAAGAAAATAAAAAAAATTATTTTTTTATTTTAAAAATTCTATCTTAATTAAATTTTATTTATTTTTGAAAATGTCAAAAGGTGATAATAAAGAGATGTATGAAACAAAATATGCAGTAATAATAGGAGAAACTTTTACTAAATTATTAAATCCTTTATCTATTGATATTCCTGAATTACTTATTCCAGTATGTGGAATTCCAATTATTGAATATATGATTGACTCACTTTTCTCAGGTAATATAAAAGATATTATAATTTGTGTAAAAAATAATGGACAAAAATTAGATAAATATATTAAAAAATTTCATGAGAAAAAAAATATTAAATTATATATTAATGAACAATTTAATAGTATTGGTGATTGTTTAAGAAAAATTTATTCTGAAAATATTATTTCTACTGATTTTATTTTAATTAGTGGTTTAGTTATTTCAAATTTAGATATGGAAGATGTATATAATTTTCATTTAGAAAGAAAAAAACATGATAAAAAATGTATTATGACTTCACTTTTAAAAGAATATAAAAATGAAAATAATATAAAAACAGATTTTGATGATGATATGATAATTTATAATCCAGATACTTTTAGAATTTATCAATATGAATCAACATTTGAAAGAATGAAAATAGAATTAAATAAAAATATAGTATTTAAACCAGATAAAGAAAATCAAGAAATTACAAAATATAAAATAAAAAGTAATTTATATTATTCAAATATATGTGTTTGTTCACCAAATATTTTAAATGTTTTTAATGAAAATATTGACTTTCATTCATTAAGAGATCATCTTTATAAAAATTTAATATATAGTGAAATTTATTTTGATACTTTTTATATATTTGAATTAACAAGAGATAATTACATTGGATTAATAAGAAATTCAGAATCTTATTTAAAAGTAAATTTTGAAATATTAAATAGATGGGCACATCCAGTTGTAATTGAAGATATAATGATATCACCAAAATTAAATATTAATTTTAAACCAGTCTCATTTGGTATTTATGTTGATAAATTAATAAAAGATGAAAATTATTCAAAAGCAAAATTAATAAATAGTATAGTAATAAGTAAAAATTCAACAATTGGTGAATCATCTCAATTAAAATTTACAATAATAGGAGAAGATGTAAAAATAGGAAAAAATTGTCAATTATCAAATTGTATAATATTAAACAAAACAGAAATAGGTGATAATGTAAAAATAAATAACTCAATAATATCAAAAAATTGTAAAATAAAAGATAATTTAGAAATATCAAATTCAATATTAGGAATGGGAATATCACAAGAATCAAACTCAGAAAGTGAAAGAATATATTATGAAATAGAAGAAGAAGATGAAAAAATATTAAATGTCTTAGATAAAGATTTATTCTTTCAAAATTTAGATGATAGAGAAGCATTATTTTTATGTACAACTCCAAATTTAATAGACGAAATAAATTATATGGATAAAAAAGATAATGAAAATTCAGAATTTGATCCAGATACAAATGAAGATGAAGAAGAAGAAGAAAGTGAAGATTTTGGAGAGAATGATGATGAATATGAAAATGAATTATTAAATATTATTAATACTGGAATAAAGAAAAATTCATCTATTAATGATATAGTTAAAGAATTAGGTGCTTTAAAAAGTGGTTTTTGGGAAAAAAGTAATGCTGAAACTATTAAAACTTGTTTAACTGCAATTTTTAATCATTTTTTAAATGGAGAAAATTTTAATCATACTCATATAAATAAATTACAAGAACTTTTAAATAATTGGAAAAATTTATTTAAGAGATTTGTTTCTACTGAAAATGATATGATTGAATTAATTTGTGTTATTGAAAAGTTATGTATTGATATTAGTGAGATTAAAGAAGCTTTTCATATTATTATTCAAATTATGAATAGTGAAGATCTTGATTTTATTAGTGATGATGCTATTTTTAAATGGAGAGATAATAAAGAAAGTTCTTATCCTGCTAATGAATCTAAAGTTGTTATACCTGAAAATATTCATCAAGAAAATTTACAAAAGATGAAAAAATATATTGAAGAACAATTGGAATAAATATTTTTTAATATATATATAAAAAATACTTATTTAATATTCATAAAAAAAATATTACTTATTAAATATATTATTATTATAATTTATTTTTGATTTATTATTTATATAGTTTCAATTTTAAATTAAGTGAATTATTTTTTGCATTAATTTCAATTATATTTTAATAATTAAATTATTTTATTAAATAATAATATTATTGATTTTCTAAAAATATAAGTTTATTATTGAATTTTAATCCTATTAATTATACTAAGAGAAATCCTTTGTTTTAGTAAATATATATTAGCTTCTAGATTCAAATAATTTAATAACCTTAAATTAATGAAAAAAAAGAAAAAAATATTATTTGAAAATATATTAATTGAAATTAAATGGGAAATAAAGGATGTTGTTCTTGTAATAATAATGATAATACAACAACAAATCTTGAAAATAAAATAGCTGAACAATCAAATGAACAAAATAATAATGAAAATATTGAAAATACAAGTCAATCAAATAATATAATAAACAATACATCAGATTTAAAACAATTTATTAAAAATAAAATAACAGAACAAAAAGAAAAAATATTAAATATAACATCATATTTTGGTTTTTGTGAAGAAAGATTATTTGATGAAAGTGAAATAAAACAAATAATTATAATTCAAAAAATTTATCGAGGATTTGAATATAGAAAAAATTATCCAAATATAAAAATGTTACAAATTGATTATACAAATAAATTAATAAAAGATTTAAAAGAAAAATACAGTACAATAAATTTAGAAAAAGCAGAAAGTCTAATAGAAAATAAATACGATAAAAATGGATGGAAAAAATATTATTCAAATGAATCAGAAGAAACACTAACAAAATTATTTTATTATGATTTTGGTAAAACATTTTATCAAAGAATACTAATTTTAGATAACAATTCATTTTATCAAGGTGACATAAATATAAAATATGAAAGAAATGGATATGGAATATTATTAAAAAATAATGGAATAAAATACGAAGGTTCATTTAGAAGAAATTTTTTTACAGGATGGGGTAGATATATAGATGAAGAAGGAACATTTTCAGAAGGTTACTTTATAAATAATAAATTAACAGGAAAGGGAATAAAAAAATATTTAAATGGAAATATATATATAGGAGATTTTATAGGAAATAAAAAAGATGGTAAAGGAAAAGAAGAAACAACAGAACATATATACGAAGGTGATTTTAAAAATGATAAAAAAAATGGTATTGGTAAATTAATATATAAAAATTTAAAAGATACATATGAAGGTGAATTTAAAGATAATAATATTACTGGAAATGGTATTTATACTTGGGTTAATAATGATACTTATAATGGGAGTTTTTTAAATGGAAAAATGCATGGTAAAGGTTTATATAAATGGCCTGATGGTGGTGAATATTATGGAGATTATGTTAATAATATTAAAGAAGGTATTGGGAGATTTAAATGGGCTAATGGGAAAATTTATGAAGGACAATTTAAAAATGGGAGACCTTCTGGTTTTGGGAAGTTAAAAACTGGAAATTGGGAATTTGATGTTGAATTTTTAGATGGAAAATTAATTACGAATATTAAGGAAATTATGAGAAAAGAAAAAAAAGCTGAAATGGAAAATAAAAAAATTGATGATGATGATATATCAAAATTGTAATTTTATATAGTTATAAATTTGTATTTTTATTTAATTGTTTAAAATATTTTTTTATTTGTGTAAAAAAAATTTTTGATTAATTTATATAGTGAATTAATATTTTCTTTATTTTATTTTGATTTAATAAATATTATGATGATTAAATAATATATTTAAATTGGAAAATATTATAAATTTTGTTAATTCAATTATTAAAGAAATAAAATAATTATTATCTAACAAATATAATTGTTATTTAAGAGAAACTATTTTAAAAAATTTTTTATTATTAATGAATCATTTAAACAAAAATATGTTATAAATTATATTTTAAAATAAATTTAAAAAACCTCAAAACTACTTTTATATTCAAAAAAAAAGACTAATATGAATAAAATTATATTTTTAGATTTGCATAAATTATTATTTTTTATTATTTGAAAAATAAATGAGACAGATAAATATAAAAATATTAAAAAAAAATATATATTCACTTATAAATATAATAATTTATTTATTTTGTTTTTTTTTTTCTTCCAACTTTCCTAGGTTGAATATTATATTGTTTATTATATTTACCTCTTTGATTCAAATTATTAAAATCATCATCACTATCACTTTTATCCATAAAATTTCTTTCACTTTCTTCACTTTCATTATTATCATATATAACTTTTTTTCTTCCAAAACTAGAATTTTTTTTATTTAAATTATTATTAAAAATTCTATTATCAATATTAATAGAAATTTTCTTATCTTCATCATTTTTTAAATATGATAATCCTTTAAATAAATTATGATTTTGTGAAGAATTATTTTGAGATAAATCTTTATTAAATTTATCTTCAGCTTTTTCATTTGAAAAATTATTTTGACTTTCCATATGAATAACATTATTTCCAACTTGTATATTAGAACTTTTTTTCTTTTTTTTATTTAACATCTTCATATCAATATCTTTACCATTAGAAATTGCATTATTTAAATCAATTTTATTAACTAATTGTTCAGTAATTTCAGTAATATCTTTTTTCATATTATCATTAATATTAATAGAATTTAAAATATCATTATTATCTTCTTTACCATTTGCAACCCCAGCATCATAAAATTGTTTAAATAAAAAACTTAGTGAATGTTTTTCATTTCCTTCAACATTTTTTTCTAAATAATCAGCAAATATATCAACATTTAATAAATTCCCTTTATTTTTTTCAATATAATAATTAGATATATTTTCAACAATAAACTTTCTTAATTCTTCATGAGTATCAACAAATTCTTCATCTTCAATATCAGAATTATGATTATCAATATCAATATCATTTAAATTATTATTTCTCTTTTCAGTATTAAAAATATCAGTTTTTTTCCAAAATTGTATAACATCATTTATATTTGCAATTTTATCAGAATATTTTCTTAACATTTGAATAGTTCTAACCATAGAATAACCAGAATATTCAACTTTTAATCTTATAATAGGTAATAAATCATTATAAATTTTATGTTCATTTTTTCTTCCTAAATCAACTTCATTTAAAGCTTCATCAATTTTATCACATAAAATTTTTTCAATATCATCTTGACTTTTAATAATATTTGAAAATTGTTTTAATTCAAATTGATTATAAATAAAAGGACGAACACTTTCTAATTTAATAGGTAAAATTCTAAATTTATCACCTGTAATTTCACATAAACCAATATGTTTCATTTTAGATTCTGCTTGAATTAAACTAGTTGCAATTGAACTTCCAGGTTGATATATATGAAAACCAACTTCAGAATTATAAATAGGTTCAGTAAAACATTCATGTTCATGTCCCCATATAACTAAATCAAAAAATGATGGTATAAATGCTTCTGGTAAATAATTTTTTTTATTTTTTCCTATATTATGTCCTTTAAATCTATTTTGATGTACTATTAAAATATTAAACCAATTTTTATAATCATCAGGTCTATGATAATTTACTTTTTTATTCTGTAATGCTAAATATAATCTTTCATCTTTTATATATCCTATTCCATATAATGCTATTTTTATTTTTCCTTTTTGAAATAAAATTGGAAATAAATCAAAATTTTCATAGTTACTTATTTTACCAAAATAATTTAATTCTTTATTTGCAAATATATCAATTGATGATATATTTTCTATACCACTTGGATCATCGTGATTACCATGAATGATAAATATTGGTAATTCAACTGATAAATTTTCATTTTTAAAATTTGGTTCATAACAATAAACTTCATATTTATGTATTTTTTGACCATAAACATATTTTTGTAATATATTCCCTGCACGTATTATTGTTTTTTTTGAAGGATTATGATGATGAAACATATCTCCTCCTAAAAGTAAAAAATCTGCATTTTCTGATTTAGAAATTTTCAATATTTCTTCAAAGGAATTAAAACTATCATCTCCTCTTATTTCATCATTTTCAAGATAACCTAAATGAGTATCCGTTGCTATTACTATTCGAAAAATTGAATTTTCATCATTTAATTGACTTTGTTGTGTATTGTTTTTTAGAACAATTTCACTCATTTTTTTTTATTTATGTTTTTGGTGGGAAATTAAATTAAAATGAATTAAAAAGGGGTAATTTATGTATTTGATAATTATTATTAAATTTTTATATTTGGAGTTTTTTTTTTTCTTTTTTGAAATGTTTGAAGATTAAAATTTTTAGAAAATAATTTTTTATCTATATAAATATCACATACAATTAATTGTAAATAAGAATTTATATAGTAATTTTCATTTTCAATGTTAATAATAAAAGTTTTTTTTTATCAAAAATTAAAAAAAATATAAATTAATAAATAAATAATATATTAAAATGAATACAACAAATAAAACATTATGGTTAGGAAATATTGAATCATGGATGGATTCATATTATATAAAAGAAACTTTAAAACAATTAGGAATTTTCCCAATTAAAATTACAATAAAAGCTAAAAATGGAAAAAGAGGATGTGCATTTTTAGAATTTGATTCATATGAAACTGCATTAAAAATATTAAATAAATATAATGGAATAATATATAAAAAAATTACCATTAAATTAAATTGGGTTCGAAATTATGATAGATTAAATTTAATAAAACCAGTTAAATTCACTGTATAAATTTTTTATATAATTTAATTTTTAGTTATTTGTTGGAAATATTGATAAAACAATAACAAATGATGAACTAAAAAATTACTTTTTAAATTTATATACATCTATAATAAGTGTTAAAATAATTTTTGATCAAGTAACAGGAAGATCAAAAGGATTTGGTTTTATTGAATTTACAAATTATAGAGAATTTAATAAAGCTTTAAATAATAAAAATCCAGTTATTCTTGGAAAACAAAAATTAGTTTTTAATTCTGGAAAAAATAAATATGATGATTTTAATGAAAGTGATTCTTTAATTTTAAATAATAATATTACTCATAGTGATAGTACTAATTCTTTTAATTTAACTCAACAATCAACTGAAACTGGAACTTCTGTTTTTAATAGTATGAATAATTCAAATAGAAATTCAATTTCTAATTCTTTTATAGAGGATAATTTAAATAATAATAAACCAAATATTAAAAGTTTATATAATAGAAATGAAGATGAACAATTTAAAAATGAAATTTCAAATGCTTTTAAAAATATTTCTGAAATGGCTTTTTATACTGGAAAAAATGAGTTTAATCAATGTAATTATTATTGTAATAATTTTATGAATAAAAATATTTTTGATAATAATTTTAATGAAGATTTTTATTCAAAAAGGGAATTTCCTAGATTTAATACTTCAAATAATTATAACAAATTTGAAATTAGTCAAATATATAATAAAAATGTATAAATAAGATTTTTTTTATATATAAAAACAAATTTACAAAGGGCTTTTGTAATTTTTAAATATAATTTGATGTTTTATATGCCTTAAATAATTTTTTTTATTATAGTATATATAAATAAGTTTAAATTTTTTGATAACTAATTTTATTAATTATTTTAATTTTTTATATTGAAAAATAAATAAATCATAATTTTTGGCAAGTATAAAAAATTATATTTAACAACATCCACTTTTAGATTCTTTCTTTTCAACAGTTAAATCATCAATAATATTTTTATCAATTGTCTAAAAAATATTAAAAAAAAAAATAAATTACTGAAGCCTTTATTTGTTCTTCTAAATATTGTTCATAAATCAATTTTGCAGCATCACAAAATAATTTTTCAACATTATCTCCATTTTTAGCAGAAGTTTCCATAAATAATTCAATATCATAATCTTTTATTAAATTTTCTCCTTCTTTAAATTCAACTTGCCTACTATTAAAATAAAAAATATAAAAAAAATATAAAACAAAAAAAAAAATTACTCATCTTCATCAATATCATTTTTATTACCGATTAAAATTAATTTAATATTAGGTTTTGAATTTTCTCTACATTGTCTAATCCATTCAGGAATAGTTTCAAATGATTTTTTACTATAAAAACAATAAAAAAAAAAAGTAATATTATTTTTTTTATATACTTATTAATAGCATAAACAATAATTGCTAAATATGAATTTTTATAATAATTTGTAATTAAAGAACGATAAGCTTCTTGTCCACAAGTATCCCAAATTTCAAGTTTAATTATTTCATTTTTATATTTTACTATAAATTTATAATAATCAAAACCAATTGTTGGTGTTGTTGAATCTGAAAAAATTCCTTTTGTTCCTTTTTCACTTAAAGAAGTTTTTCCTACTCCAGTATCACCAATTACTATTATTTTAAATGCTAATTTTGCATATATATCATTTTTTATAATTTCAAATTCTTTTTCTTCATTCTTTTTCTCACTTTCCATTTTTTTTTTTAAATATATATTTCATTAATTTATTTTTTTTTAACAGTTCATTTTTTTTTTTTTTTTTTAACATTATTTATTCATTGTTTTTTTTTATTAAAGATAATTTATAAAAATAATAAAAAGATAAAAAAAATTAAAATTGAATTTTTTAAATAATTTTCATTACAGGTAACAACACTATATAATCCTTGTGTTGAAACAAAATCTTTTAATTGATTTAAATCTGTTTTATTATTTTTTTTAACTCTCATACAAACTCTTATTGGTTCTCCTGTAGTTAAATCATTAACTTCTACATAACAGCATTTAAATTTTCTGTTAATATGATGATCAATACAATCATTTACTTGAGTTGGAATTTCTGATTTTCCATCTCCTTCACAATCACTTTTAAATGGATAAGTTGAATTTCTCATTGGTATTGATAATGAATAAATTACATTAAATAATACTGAAATTATAATTAATAATGAAATTTTTGACATTTTTTTTTTATATGTAATTAAATATTTTTCATAATTTTGTTTATTTAATTTTTTTTTTTATTTTTTTATTTTTAATGATTGTGTTCTTTAAAATATTTTTTATGTATTTGATTTAAGTTTAGACATTGAGGACAAGGATTATTAGGAAATTTACATTGAGTTTCCTTTTTCATTATATTTCCATTTAAATCTACTTCATTAGGATATATACAACAACATCTATATTTTCCATTATCTAATCTGGCTGCTCTGGCTTTTTTATTAATTAAATAATAAGATTTTAAATATTTTAATTTTTTATTAAAGTCCATACATTCTATACATAAACAATTACCTTTTTTACATATTCCATCACAACAACCACAATTTAAGTTTGTTTTTTTTCCACAATAATATAAATTATTAGAAGCTAAATTCATATAAGATGGTATTTTTATTTCATTATTTGGATATGGGATTTCATTATGTAAATGCCAATAATTTATATATTCCCCATATTTATAATCTATTTTTTGATAATCTTGTCCTGATTTAAAAAAATTTTTAAAATTATTAGAAATAACTTTCGTATCATTAATTTTTGAATTATCTTTTTGATTAAAACTATCAATTACTAATTCTTTATGAGAGAGTATCAAATGTCTTATATAATCTTCATATTCACTTACTTTATGACATATTTTGCATTTATATTTTTTACAATTTGTTATATGTATATCAAATTCATATTGAGATTTAAAACAACTTTTACATTTTTTACATCTATATTTTAAAGCAGAAATTAATAATTCTTCAAATGCTTTATTTTCAATAAGTTTCCATTGATTATGGCAAAAAGGACATAAATTTTCTTTATTATTTTTTTTATTATTTTTTTGTACATCTTGTACACATTTTTTACAAAAACTTTTATTACATTTTTGACATTCGATTGGCTCTTGTAAAATACAACAACAAATAGGACAAATGAATTCATTATCATCATCTAAAATTGTATATGCCATAAATTTATTATGAATATTAATTAAATTTTAAAAATTTTTAATTAATATGACTGAATCAGAAAGAATAATTGGTAATAAATATAAAATAATAAAAAAAATTGGATCAGGTTCATTTGGAAGAGTATATAAAGGAGAAAACATTTTAAATAATGAGTTAATAGCAATAAAAGAAGTAAGTAAATCAATTTTAGAAGGAAGTGAATATTTATATGAAGCATTTGGTAAAGAATTAGAAATAATGAAATTATGTGAAACAAAGAATAGTGTTAAATTAATTGAACATCTTGAAGATGAAGAATATCATTTTATTATAATGGAATTATGTGATAGTGATTTAGAAGTAGTTTTAAAAGGAAAAAAAAAAGGTTTTACAGAAAATGAAGTTAAAGTAATATTAATTCAATTAAATGTAATATTATATAAAATGCATATTGAACAAGTAATTCATAGAGATATAAAATTAAAGAATATATTAATAAAAAATGATAATAATATACCATTAATTCATTTTATTCCTAAATTAAGTGATTTTGGTTTTTCTAAAATTATGGAAGAAGATATTACACAAACAAAATTAGGTACACCTGCGACAATGGCTCCTGAAATTTTAATGAATAAAAAATATAATACTAAAGCTGATTTATGGTCTTTAGGAGTTATTATTTTTCAATTATTATATAAGAAATTACCTTATAAGGCTAAAAATGAAAGAGAATTATTATATGCTATTTTAAAAAGTGATGGTATTACTATTCCTAATGATTCAGATAATCAAATTTCTGATTGTTTATTTGATTTACTTAATCAATTATTACAAAAAGATCAAAAAAATAGAATTGATTATGATAATTATTTTTCACATAAATTCTTTCAAAATGTAAATTTTGAAGAATTTAAATCTGAAGATACTTTAAATATTTTAAATAAGGAAAATAAAAAATTGAATTTTGAAGAAAGATTTATTAATATAAGAAAATTATCTGAAGATTTTGAAGAATTTTCTATTTTAAAAGGAAAAGATAAATTAACTGGGAATAATGTATATATAAAAGAAATTTCAAAAAAAATAATTGATGAAAATTTAACTTATAAAAAAATATTTGATAAAGAAATTGAGTTATTAAAAACATTAAAAGGAGAACAATTTATTCAATTTATTGATTTATTTATTACAGAAAATTCTTATATAATTGTCACAGAATATTTTGAAGGAAAAATTTTAGATAATTTTATTAAAGATAGAAAAGGTTTAAATGAAGATTTAGTTTCTAGAATTTTACATCAATTAACTCCTGCATTTAAAATTTTAAATGATAAAAATATAATATTATCATTTTTATCTTGTAAAAGTTTTGCATTTAAAAATTTTATATCAGATAATAATTTTAAAATAAAATTTTTTGATTATGGTTTATCAATTATTTTTTCATCTAAATTTGAAATTACAAATTATTTATTGACAGAAGGTGATTTAGGAAATATAAAAGATAAAAAAACTAATATTTTAAGTTTAGGATTAATAATATATAAAATGCTTTTTGATGATTATATTTACAAATTTAATGAGAATGAATCACCAAATGAAACAATTGAAAAACAAAAAAATATAAGAATAAATAAAAAAATTAGTAAATCATGTAAAAATTTAA
>JAEEGL013987702.1_pt1 | contig 12199 bp, 24 predicted proteins | sample 9134231 | NCBI WGS metagenome assembly JAEEGL01 (sample SAMN16246548, study PRJNA631951) | gut metagenome | biome: gut microbiome; feature: rumen; material: fiber-attached | host: Bos | place: Iran: Karaj | collected 2018-10
AGATGCAATTTGACGCGGGAATTGGGGAGGGAAAAGCGGTTGGGGCGATAATCGAACGAATGTTCCCGAATACCCGGCCCCGGCTATCGAACGCTTGTTCGGGGTACCCCGTCAAATACCCCCGTCAAATTGTCTGACAATTCAAAAAAATCCGGTGAAAAGTTCAACTATTTTTTTTCGGAAAAACGCTTGACAAGCGGGAAAGTGGCTTGTATAATGGCCTTGTCAATCGAAAGAGCGACGGCCCGCAAGGGCAAGCACCTTGACAAGTAAATAAGAGAGTCACAAGAAAATGTGAGTATTAGGCTCACGCCATTGGATAGGACGCAGGTGCAAGCCCTGCTGTGACTATAAACAATCCGCATATAGTTTAGCGGTAGACAAAAAGCATAATCCGAAAGAGGAAACACAATGGAAAACATCACCAAAACTGAACTCGAAAACAACGCTCGCCACTTCGCAAAGTATTTCACGATCGACTTTATCAATCGGCTTATCGCCGAAGCGCAGAAAGCCCTAAACGATGACTTCTTCGAGCCCATCAGCCTTGCGTGGCCGTGGACGCACGACGACTGGACGAAAGCCTACAGAGCACGCAAGGACGCCAAAGTCAACACGAAAAAGGCTATCGAAGAGACTTTCGACGAACTCGAAAATATCTGCCACGCACTCTGGCACGCAGATTACTGCGAAGAAGCCACGGACGAAGAAGTCGACTTCTTCTTCGATATCGCCAAAGAAGCCGAAAGCTTCAAAGACAAACTCGAAGAAGCACTCGAGTACATCGAAGAAGCCGAACAGGCTTTCGAAAAGCTGACGGACAGCCTTGACTCGCTCAAGTACTTGAGCGAGTAAACACAAACAAAAAGAGCCTTGCCAAAGCAAGGCAAGGCTCTTTCCTCTAAAAACTGAATATAGCAAAAAACAGAAAGGAAGAAAAAATGAATATCTACGGTTTTGAAAAAGGCAAGGAAACGGAAAAGGCTGTAAAACGCTTCTTAGGGCTGGCCGAAGAAGTCAGCAAGGCAGGCCAGATCGATGCTATCTACAACGGCGTCAGCATTGAAGTCAAGCGTGGCGCTTGCGCTTTATATGTTGGCAAACGCTTCAATCGCTACAGAAACGCAAGCAACGCAATCGGCAAGCTTATAAACAGTGCTTTCCTTTGCGAGGGAACAAACAAGGGTTCAGCACTGGAAAGAAGCGAAAAAGTTGCCTATAGCATAGACGGAACAGTGGAAAACACTCACATAATGTCAATGCATTGGTTTTTAAGCATAGCCGAAAGCACGGGCGCGGTACGGCTTAGCAAACAGGGCAACGGCAGGAAGATGCTTCACATAGTGCCGAACAAAATCTTTCGGGAAGCGGTAGCAAGTCGCACAACACTGGCCGACTGGAAAGCACGGCAGGACGAAAAAGGGAGAAGGGCTTGAAGCCCTTCCCATAAGGCCAGGACCGCACAACTCCACAAGAAAGGACACGCAACGATGTATAGCATAACGATAGAAGAAGCAAGAAATTTCATAGACTTAAGAACAGAACTTTTGCTTGACAGATTTCTCACTTTCATGAGAGCAAGCGATAGAGATATAGTGAACCGCTTCCAGTTACAGGCCTTCCTGTACTCTCTTCCGCATACGCCAGGGGCCGGCAAGAAGACGGAAGAATGCGCCAGGCGCCTCTTGCACCACCTTGAAGAATAGGGGGTTGAAAAACCCCCTTTTTTCTTTATGGGACGCAGCGCCGCACTCGGACGCTGCGCCTTCGCAACCAGGAAACCAATTCCTCATCACCAAATTCTGGATTCATTCTGCGCAATCGCCGGCAAGCATTTTTCATCCCGAAATTACAAACGGCGCGCACCCCAATATGCAACTTTTCATTTGCTTTTGGAATTACCCCACAAAACCAAGAGAGAAGAAAAATTTGAAATGAAAATATATGCTCTTTTGCCCCTATTTTTTGAAATGAATATTTTTGGGCGGGCCGGCCGCGACCCTCATCCAGTGCCACTGCACGCGGCCGGCCCGATTTTTATTTTGGAGACGCTTAAGAAAATTAAGTCTGGGCCGCATAATTCCTTAGAAAATTAAGTTATTTCCCAAAAAACTTAATAAAAAAAGTTTTTTTCCTTTGAATATTAGTTTTTTCACCCCTAAAACTTAATAAAATTAAGTTTGAGATTCAAAATACCGTAGAAAATTAAGTAGAAAACGCTTGACAAAATTAGACGCATCTGCTATACTATAATCAGAAAAAGAAAGGAGCCAAAAAGATGTTTGGTATTCAGATCAACAACCTCCCCGATTACGCCCTCGGCCGCAACTATGTAGTCTACCGCTATTTCGACGGTGAAGCCTGGTTCTACGGAGCCTATACGGAAAGCGAAAAAGCGTTCCGTGTCGCCAAAGAGGTCGGCGGTTGTGTCGCCGAAAACCTCTGCCCGTTCTCCTTCCCCTTCTAAAGGGGAAGGAAAAACTTAAGAAAATTAAGTCAAAAAACACTTGACAAAATGAAACAGACCCGCTATAATAAAGTCAGAAAACAGAGAGAGGTACACAAAATGAGATACTACCACAAGGAAATCACCAAGGAAAAATACGAAGAGCTCAAGACCAAAAGTGAGCTGGAAATCTTCGGTCCCAGCATCATCTACGGCTACGGCCTGTACGGTTATCGCCTGTACGAAGGCAATCCGGAAACTGGCGAAGGGTACAGCATGAGCTACTCCATCGGAGAAACCTGCGACTAAAGGGGGCTTTGCCCCCTTTTTTGGGTTGGGCGGCGCGTCTACGCGGGTTTTGTGCGGAGACGCGCCGTTCTTTCCTTTTGCCGCCGCTTAAGAAAATTAAGTCCGGGAGCCGATCCACTTAATAAAACAAGTTTTTTTCCTAATATTTGAAGGAATTTGGCCCGAACTTCCGAAGAAAATTAAGTGAAAAACACTTGACAGCCTTAGCCGTCCGTGGTATACTGGAGCCATCAAAGGGAAGGGAGACCTAAAAAATGATTAACATTCGCTCTATCCGCAAGCTGGCCGAGAATGACGGCCTGACCCTGAAAAAGGGCAAGAAAATCCAGTACAAAACCGGCTATCAGGTAGCCACACAGGGCGTAGAGTGTTCCACTCCGGAAGATACCATGAAGGCCATCAAAGCCTACGGCGGCGACTGCGGCATCTGGTACAGCGAAGGCATCTACTATGTGGACAAGAGCCACAGGGTAGCCACAAAACGGGAGGCCTTACAGGTCGGACGGGCCTGCAATCAGCAGAGCATCCTCCGGTGGCGGGATATGGGTCTGGTCTGGTGCTGATGCGCCAGGCTTCTTTTTTTCGGGCGCGGCGTTTGCGAACGCTCCCCATGCGCAAACGCCGCGATTTTTGCTTCATTTTAGCTTAAGAAAATAAAGTGGATCGGCCGATTTACTTAAGAAAATTAAGTATTTTCCCAAAATACCTACGAAAATTAGTTGACAGGGGCGACCAGGGGTGCTATACTGGGGTCAGACAAAGGGAAAGGAGACCCCCAAAATGGAAAGCAGGCACTGGACAGAAGAACGCGCCGCACGCGCCACCCTCATCGCACAGATCGGCACCGGCTATACGGTCAAGACCGTTGAACTCGACAGAGGCCACTGGAACGGCCCCGAAATCCACGAAATCAGCTCCACCGGCATCATCACCGTCTACAACAAGCGGTCAGGTAAAATGGTCACCCAGCTTATCGCCCGGCCCGGTCAAATCAGACGGTACTACCCCGAAGGCGAAGCCCCCAAGGAACTGGTCAGGCTGGCTCGGTACCACCAAGAACTCGCCTACAACCTCTCTTAAGAGCCCCAAGGGCTCTTTTTTGTTGGCGGCGCGTTTCCGGGTGTTCCTGGCGGAAACGCGCCGTTTTGGCTTTTGTTTTAGCTTAAGAAAATAAAGTGCCAGGGCAGATCTACTTTCAAAAATTAAGTAAAAATCCCGAAAAATCTAATAAAATTAGTTGACACCCTATGGGGGGTGTGGTATACTGCTATTGTCAAGAGGAGATGCGGCGCCACTACCCCACCGAGGGCAAGCCAAGACAGACCACAGCCTCTGACCGCGGGGTGATTTGGTCACTCTCCGCAGACCCGCAGTAGGGCATAGCGTCCCAAGCTCACAAGTCGAGCGCGTTAGACGGGCACCCGCGTTAGAAATCAGTAGACCTAAGATGCCGCTGATGGCTTCGGACGGTGAGGAACCCTCCTACAGCGGATGGACGGAGCAGAGCCTAAATCTTCTCTCTTTCCGGGGGCTGAAAAAGCCCCCATTTTTTTTGAAAAAATACTTGACTTTTTGCCCCCATTTTGCTATAATAAAGATACCAAAAGCAAAGGAGTTGCCCTATGAGAGAACAGATTTTGGAGTATGTTGCCGCCCACCCCAACTGCGACGCGCACGATGTCGCCGGATACCTGCACGAGTGGGGGCCGAAAGTATCCATTGAGATGCACACGATGGCACGGGAAGGCCTGCTGAAATCCACCTACCACCACGACCCTGCGAATATGCAATTTTACGACACCTATGAATTGCCGGATTGATCCGGCAATTTTTTTTAATTTTTTTCAAAAAAGTGCTTGACAAAATTAGACCTATCTGCTATACTTAAACCATCAAAAGAGCCAAGGAGGAACCGCTCATGACCACCAACACCGCCTGCAACATCTACGCCGCCGCCGAAGACTTCGCCTACTGGCTGGCCGATGCCGACCCCGAAACCACCGCCGAGGACATTGTGGACGCCCTCGTTGACCGCTTCGGCATAGACGAAGACCACGCCTGGCTCTACGCCGAGGACGCGGTCGAGGCTCGGGACGCCGAGGAACCCGACTGGGACAGGGAGATGGGCTTTGACCCCTACGAGGGGTGCTACGACTGGGACTGCTAAAGCAGCCCCATTTTTTTGGGCGGTTCGTCGCCGAGCGCACCTACACGGCGACGAACCGAGTTTTGCAATACCAGGGCTTTAGAAATAAAAAATTTTTCGGCCTTCCGCTTAAGAAAATTAAGTCAGATCCCGAAAAAATCTTCAAAAATAAACTTGACTTTTCTCTTGGGCTATGCTATACTCTTTTCAGATCAAGAGAGGAGACCCCAAGAGATGAACAAGAAGAAAACCTTCAAGATGAGCCCCGAAGAACTGGAGTACACAATGGGCAGGCTCCGCAAGGGTGGCCCGCACAAGAGCAAAAAGGGCAAAGGCTCTTACACCCGGAAAGAAAAACATAAAAAACTTTCCGAAAACGCTTGACAAACCGCCCAGCCTGTGATATACTTAAACCATCAAAAGAGAGGAGAACCACCCATGACCTACTACACCATCGAAATCACCAACTGCGCCACGCTGGAAACCTACCGCTACACCAACTGCCGGAACCTCGGCTTCGCCAGAGAACTGGCCAACCGCCTCGCACAGGGCGTCCGCTACGCGGTTGTGGTGGACCAAACCACGGGGGCGGTGATGAGCCAGCACCACAACGGCGAGCCCATTTATATGGACCTCGACCCTTATGCCGGCTACTAAACCGGTGCCCGATCGGGTTCCTTTCCCCCAGCCCTACGGCTGGGGTTTTTGGCGCGCCGTTTCCGGCCACTTCCAGCTGGAAACGGCGCGATTTTGGCTTGTTCCGGGCTTTAGAAAATTAAGCGAATACCACTAAATACCTTTATAAATTAAGCCCGTTCCCGAAAAAATTACTTGACTTTTTTTTAGTTTTTTGGTATAATGTATATAGAAAATGAGAAAGGAAGTTTCCCCATGAAGAAAGCTATCGCCATTATTCTCCTGCTTGTCGCCGCTATCACAGTAGCCGTCCTGTTCAATCGTTCTGACCGCAAAGCCGAACTTGAACGCTACAACAACGGCATCTGCACCGAGTGCCACAAGGGACACCTTGAACAGAAAGGAACCTGGACAGACCGGGCGGACGGAACCGAGTTTAACCGCTTTGTCTGCGACAACTGCCACGAAGTCTATCTGTTTCGCTTCATCGGCGAAAAAAAATAAAAAAATTTTTTCAAAAAACGCTTGACAAGTTAGACGAAGGGTGCTATACTTAAACCATCAAAGGAAGGGAGCAACACCAATGACCATCGAAGAAATGTACTACACGCTGACCGAAGTGGAAGGTATCAATGAGGAAGTTGTTGACACCATCACCGGCATCTACGGCTTCAACGAAGAAGTTCTGCACGACATTCTGTTCTACTACACCGGCTACCGTAGCTTTGAAACCTACATCGCCGACTTAGGCTAAACCAAGAGGAGGAAAAAACATATGGCAAACTTACACTGGTTCTTCAACTACGAAAACAAAGACTGGCGCGTGGTCGCCGAAACCGCCGAAAAGGCGAAGGCCGGAATGGCCAACCTCATCGGCAAGTCCTACGAAGAGCTGAGCACTCCCCAGTTCAAGAAGGACGAAAATGGAGAGGTCAAAAAGGTTCGTGGCCCGCTCGTCCGGTTTGACCGAGTGGAAACCGCCGACGGCACGCTTGTTTACAAGGCCCAGTAAGGGCCTTTTCTTTTTGGCGCTTCGTTGCCGGGCGCCCCTGGCTGGCAACGAAGCGAATTTGCCAAAAACCAGGGCTTAAGAAAATTAAGCGGATCCAGCTAAAAACCTTCAAAAATTAAGCCATTTCCCGAAAAAAATGCTTGACTTCCCAAGGGGGGTGTGCTATACTGGCATCATCAAGAGAGAGGAGACCCCCACCTATGGAACCCACCTACCGCTACTCCGCCAGCTGTGTTGCTTCCACCTTCAGCCCCGACCTGTTCACTATCATCGAGACCACCAACTTCCGCCGCCTGTATAAGCACGTTATGAGCAACCTGCGGTATGACCATAGCGAATGCACCAATGGAATCGGTGACTACACTCGCTGGGAAATCCGCATTGACGGCAAGCTTGCCTACACCGTCAAATACCTCAGCGGCAAGTGGGAAGAAGCCGACCTCGATGACTACACCATTCGCATCTTCCGCCACCACGGCGAACCCGGTATGAAAGTAATATTCCGTATGGACAAGGAGGACTAATTCTATGAAAATCAACTACAAAGAAGCCACCATCATCACCGTTTGCCCATTCTGCGGTCACGCTAACGAAGTGGCGGTCAACGAAGCCGACTACTTTGACTGGGCGTTTGACGGCGTTCTTGCCCAGGACGCCTTCCCCTACCTCTCCGCCGATGAGCGTGAGATGCTCATCTCCGGTATCTGCCCCAAGTGCTGGGAGGACACCTTCGGAAAGGAGGAAGCGGTATGAGCGATTTCAGAAAAGACCTACTCACCAGATTTTCTGCCCTATATGGCGAAAGCCACAAAAAACTGGTCAACTGGTTCAGCAACCTGTTAGAGACCTCGGCTGAAACCGAGTGGAACAACGAAACCCTCCGCATATTGGTACTTGCCCACGAAGCAAGCCACTACACCGGAAACGGGAGCTACTAAGCTCCCTTTTTTATTGGCGGCTCGCTTGCGGGCGCCCTTATCCGCAAGCGAGCCGGCTTTGGCTTGCCGGGGGCTTAAGAAAATTAAGTCGCAAGCCCGCTTGACTTAAGAAAATTAAGTGAAATCCCGAAAAATCCTTCAAAAGTTAAGCAAGATCCGAAGAAAATAAAGTGTGCGACTTTTTGGCGAATTGTCTGACAGTTTACAGCCAGTAGACCGAACACTTGTTCTTGTGTTCATTTTATTAAGTCCAGGGCCCCAAAGACTTAATTTTATTAAGTGAAAGGGCCAAAAAACTTTCAAAAATTTTTCAAAAAGTGCTTGACTTCTTTAGCCGTCTATGATAGAATGATGACAGTTCAAGAGAGAACACCACAAAACACCACCTCTTGACGGAAAGGAAGAACACTATGGAACATCTGAACGCCTACACCAACAAGAACGACACCGGAATGAATGGTCGCAACTTTGAGGTCGACCTGCGCGCCCACCTTATGCACATCTACGAACTGTTCTGCCACCATATGGATAAGACGGATATTTCCGTCAAGCGTGGGGTAGCCCTCGAGGTCAAGTCCGGTTGCGGTTGGCTCGTGAGTCCGTTCACCGCCGACATTATGGAAGCGGACGCCCTGCTTCAGGACGGCTTCAAGATGAAGCGTGCTACCTATGTGGCCTACATTCCCCAGTATACCGAGAACACGGATATTTCCGAGGTTCGGTTCTTCACCCAGGCTCAGTTCCTGCGCATCTTCTCCGACTTCGGCAAGGTTCGTGTCAAGCGTTCCTCCGCTGGTCTGTACGGATTAGCTATCCAGACCTACATTCCGACCCCGACCTTTAGGGCTTCCAAGAAAGTCTATCAGGCAATCCTCGATAGACTGGACGAGGGTCTGACCGCCGAGGAGTTCGTAGAAAAGTTCGGGCTGGTGGCGTAAGCCACCCCCGACCCCGGCCAGGCGGTACACGACCGCCTCCCCCCGCACCCGCAAATTCATTCCGCCATTTGACAATTCTGACAACTCTGCTTTGTTAGCCGTCAATCGTCTAACAACCCAAAACTCAAAAATAGTGCTTGACAGTTCAACCCCTATATGCTATAATGCAAATACACCAAGAGAGAAAGGAACACACAAAAATGACTATCAACTTTGATATGGACGGAACAATCGCCGACCTCTATGCCGTAGAAAATTGGCTCGCCGACCTGCGCTCTTATAGCGTCCGCCCATATGCCGAAGCGAAGCCGCTCCTGCCGATGCGCCTCCTCTCCTATATGCTCTCTTTTGTTCAGAGGTGCGGGCATACAGTAAACATCATTTCGTGGGGCAGTAAAGAATCCACCCCTGCCTATGATGATGCCGTCACCTTTGCAAAGCGCAAGTGGCTTGCGGAACAGCTTCCCGACTTTACCTTTGATAACATCTTTGTTGTTCCATACGGCACGCCGAAGTCAAGTCTTGCAAGCGGTATCCTGTTTGATGATGAAGCACGAAACCGCACCGAATGGGAACAGACCACAGACAACACGGCATTTGCTCCTGCTGATATTTTGAAGGTACTGGCAAACCTTCCGTATGTGGCCTAATCTTCTCTCTTGGTTTTAATAAACAGTTTTCCAACATATTGTTGTTTTTCTTCTGTTTTCCTCCTTTCTTGGGGCGGTCGGAGTGGTGTCCGGCCGTCTTTTTTATTAGTGCAGATGTTAGACGTTATTCGTCTAACAAATCCCCGGACCAGGAGTTAGCCTATGCTAACTGGCAATCGTCTAACAAAAGAAACTGCTTGACTTATTCGCATAATGTGATATAATATACTTGTTCCAAGAGAAAAGAAGAAAGGAAGAAAATAACACTAATGAACATTTTAATCTTTGACACGGAAACGACTTCTCTTGACAAGCCGTTCTGCTACAATGTGGGGTATCTGATTTTTGATACCGAAGCGCAACAGACAGTTTTGAAAAGGGATTTTGTGGTTGAACAGATATGGCACAACCTGCCACTTTTTCAAACGGCTTATTACGCCGACAAGCGCCCCCTATATGTGAGTGCTATGAAAGGCAAGACCACCCGTATGGAAAAGTGGGGCTATATTACACAGCAGATGTGCCGAGATATTAAAAACTATGAAGTATCAAGCGCCTATGCCTACAACAGCCCCTTTGATGAAAAAGTTTTCAACTACAATTCCGAATGGTTTAAGACGATAAACCCGTTTGATAATGTGCCGATTTTTGACATCAGAGGGTACGCCCACAATTTTTTATGCAATACCCCCGAATATCAAGAGTTTTGCGAACAAGAAAAACTTTTCACTGATGCCGGAAATTATAGCACCACTGCCGAGGCCGTTTTCCGCTACATTGAGCAAGACCCCGACTTTGAAGAAGCCCACACGGCACTGGCCGATGCTGAAATTGAACTTGAAATCTTGACCGAAACAATGATAGAGGGCGCTGAACTGGAAAAAGACTATCCTGTAAAATTTAGTTTTGAAAGGAAAGTTGAAAAGACCCTATCAATCATTAAGAACAAAGAGGAAATTGCTTCTTTCAAGTATTACAAAATGACCGTGAGCAAGGACAAAAAGAAAATTACTTTGAAATAACCCCTTGACAAGTCTGCCCCTATGTGCTACAATAGGGGCAGATGAAAGGAGAAGCCCCCGATGACCAAAGCAGAAACCTATGCCAAGAAGTACGGAATCACGCTTGCCGAGGCTGAAGAAATGGTCGCCTACGATGAACAGACCGACCGCATGACCCAAAAACAAATCAATGCGGAAATGACCCCCGAGCAAAAAGCCGCCGCCAAAAAGGCAAGAATCACCACCAGCGGAGCCAAAAAAGAGCGGAAAGTTGAACGCAAGGTTGATGAAGTCAAAAAGAAACTTTTGAACGGCTTCCGAATCTACCTTGAAGGAAGTGGCGCCAAGGTGGAACCGCTGACTACCGAAGCGGAAATGCATTTCACCCTTGCGGGCGAGAGCTACACAGTCAAGTTAATCAAGCACCGCAAGAAAGAGGGGGCGTAAGCCCCCTCCCAAGAGTTGTTAGACGAACATCGTCTAACAAAGAAAAAAATTAAAAAACCGCTTGACTTTTTTCAACCCCTATGATATACTAAGGCTACCAAAGGAAAGGAAGGAACAGAAATGAAATACATTGATTATCTGTTTGAAGTAGTTGGTGAAGATAGCGACCTTTGCGGCGAAGAGTTTTTCGTGGAAGTAGTCATGGAAGAAGATTATCGCTCTGCCGCATGGGAAATTGCGATTGAAAACTTCCCGAACGAAGAACTGCGGTGCCTTGGTGCTTATCCGCCAGCACTTGCCGAAGCTATGGGGTATGATACCTACTAAAAAAAAGAAAGGAAAGAAAAAATGGAAAAAAATAATTCTTCAAGAAGTGGTGGAATCGGAGTTGCTACCTTGCTTACAATCGTCTTTGTTGTTTTGAAACTGTGCGGAGTGATTGACTGGTCTTGGTTTTGGGTGTTATCCCCCGCTATCTTTTCCACAATTTTTGGACTGATTTTCATTGTTGTCGCCGCAATCATTGTTACACATCACCGCAAAAAAAATAAATGGTGGGATTAAACCTCCCACCACCAATTTAGACGAAGAACGTCTAACACAAAAATCCTATTGACAAAAGCGTTGCTCTATGATAGAATACAGATAGTCCAAGAGGACAAGAAAGGAAGAAAGAAAAATGGAAAACATTATGAAAGAAGATTTTCGTGAACTCGGTCGGCGTGATGCTGAAAAACTTGTCAGCACTATGGAGAGTTTTGGCACCGCTCCGCTTGACCTTGTTGAATACGCCTATGGTCTGTATGAATATTTTTGCGATTACCTTGGCTTCACCCAGCAGGAAAAGGGTAGCACCGAAGCGTGGGACGATTGGAAGCAGGTAGAAGAGGAAGAAGGGCCGGCCATCAAGACCTATTGCCCTGCGCACAGTGGGCGAGTTGAGCTTATCCAGCTTGCGGACGCTCTTGTCCGTGAGTTTGGGCAGGACTACCCCTATGACCCTACCGAAGAAGTGATGCCCGCTCCGCTGGCCTACTGGTTCCGCGAGGGTGTGCCGTCTACCCTAACTTTTGACTGGGAGTGGCTTGCCGCTTACTGCTACGGCGAAATTGCTGATGCTTACAACGAAGTACGTGAGCGCTGGTTGCCAGACTTGCCGGAAATGGGCTGGGACGAGGTTTAACCTCGCCCTTTTTTGTTAGACGTTAATCGTCTAACCGGGGAGGCCCTGGTTAGCCATGGCTAACTGTCGTCTAACAAAAAAAAGTGCTTGCAATCTTCGGCAAGGTATGATATACTACCATTGTCCGAAGGGGAAAGGACAAGAAAGTCGGTGGCCACTGTACAGAAAAATAAAATCCTCGTCTAACAGAAAAAAGTGCTTGACAAATCAAGCGACCTATGATACAATACAATCACAATAAGGAAGGGCAATAGAAGCTCTCCAAAAATAAAGCCAAACAGAAAAGGAGAAAGTAACTATGGCTAACAAGGTAACGAAAGTAGAACGCATCAGCAACATCATCAACACCTACGCTATCAGCGGTGAGGACAAGGACTTCCTGCTTCACGAAATCGAACTGCTGAACAAGCGCAACGCTTACAAGTCGGATAAGCCGACCAAGAAGCAGACCGAAAACGAAGCCACGAAGCAGGCTATCTACGAAGCCATGGAA
>JAEEGL014450695.1_pt1 | contig 12199 bp, 14 predicted proteins | sample 9134231 | NCBI WGS metagenome assembly JAEEGL01 (sample SAMN16246548, study PRJNA631951) | gut metagenome | biome: gut microbiome; feature: rumen; material: fiber-attached | host: Bos | place: Iran: Karaj | collected 2018-10
GACCACAAGGCGTTGCAGAAGGAATTGGATCTTCCGAAGAACTATGTTCCCGTCGCGTTGGTTCCGCTGGGCTATCCCGCCGCCGACGCCAAACCCGCCCATCTCCACAATGAACACCGTCCCGTCTCCGATTTTGCCTGGAAAATCCATTTTCAGGCGTAATCAATTACCGCCAAGGCGGTAATGCCTATGGCTTACGGCTGATGGCTCATGGCTCATGGCTTAGGCTATAGCATAAAAAGGCTGTTGCTTTACCTTATATATAACAGGAGCAACAGCCTTCTTTATTTTATCGCTTCCCTTATTTCTGGAAGACGATTGTCTGTTACAAAACACAGATTCATACGCAATCTTTTTTTCTTTTCTCGCTTCACAACATAGCATGAAGCATTTTTTCCTCTTTTTTTGAATATTTTTCAAAACAAAGCGGAAAAAGCACCTTATAGCTCCTCATACATGTAAGACAAGTAATTCTTACACATATGGATCCAAACTCCGCTGCGTGTCAGGCTATCTGGAGGATCTCAACACCTTCACCAGCGGCAATCAACGGGAAGTGACATATTGTCGCGCCAATGGATGGGAGAAGTAAAAAATTGAGCAATTCCTTCTTTTTTCTGAGTTCTTTCACAAAAATGACAAACAGAAACGGAAAACAGCCCTTTGAGTCACTTAAATACTGACGACAAACTTTTCAACAACATCCAAAAAAAAGAAGGACCCTTGATATGAACAACAACATCGATTCAACAAAACAAGATGCCATCTGCCGCCCCAAAACAGTCTCCATCATCCCGCATTGCCTGATCATCCTCATTCTGGATACATCCCATAGTATGTGGGGCAAAGGACTGCGTGATTTAAAGCATGCCCTTCAGGCATTCTACAAGACGATTGAAATGAACGGTATCATTGAAACAGTCGTGGATATCGCAGCCATCAGCATGGGCGACAATTTGACCATGCTGGAGGATTTCACTCCCTTCCGTCTTTCCAACCTGCTCACCATCAACATCCGCCCCAAAGGCGATACGCCCATCGGAGCCGCCCTTAAACTCGCCATGCAAAAGATCCAGGAACAGCTTGAAGTGTATCAAGCAAATGGCATAGAATATGTCACACCTCAGTTGATTCTGCTTTCCGACGGCAAGAACTCTTCGGACAACTTTTCCGCAGAAGCCGCTGAAATCCAAAAGGCCTGTGCAGAAGGCAAACTAATCTGCCGTGCCATCGCCATGGGAGACTCGCCGAACTGTCAGGCTTTGAGCTTGATCGCTGGAAACAATGTCATGCTTCCTCAAGATGACAATCTTCCCAAAGCATTCGTGGATGCAGGTGAGGCCATCAGTATCACATACGAAGCCGAAGCCGAAAAAGCAGTAACTTGCCTTCCCGAAACCACGGAAACCAATGACATCCATGAAACGGAAGCCTCCACCAATGCAGCAGACAACGAGCCCGAATATCTGCTGGACGGCTCTAACATCATCCATTGGAACAAGTACAACAAAAACGTCTCTCTGGAATGCGTCTTGGCACTTACCCGTGAACTGGAAAAACAAGGCAAGCCATTCCATGTCTATTTCGACGCGACAACCAAGCATGTCCTCAAAAAGGAATGCCCAGATGAATTGCCGACATACGAACAGCTTCTGAAAGACTGTCCAGAACATTACCATCAAGTCCCAGCCGGAACGAGCGCGGATGACTTCTTGCTCTTCCTGGCCAATAAAAAGCAGGACAGCTTGATCATCACCAACGACCAGTTCAAAGATCACATCGACCAGTATCCATGGATAATGGATCATGGACGCCTTCTTCATGGCATGGTGTTGAATAATCTGATCTACCTGCCAGAAATTTCACAGCAGTTTCCCTTATAGAGACAAGAGGATCTTACGGTTTTCATCCTACCACAGGAGGTGGATGTGATGAAAAACAACATCTGCATAGCAATGTCGATTCTGTTGTTCGGGTTCCTTTTTCTTGTTTTTACAGGAATGCACATCGGAGATGCTTTCAGCATCATTTTCTTTTGTAGTATCGTGTGTTTTGTCATCTGGTTGATAGGTAAGATCATGCAACAATTTTCTCATTTCATTAAAAAACTGTTCGGCCAAGGAAGCAACATGCAGAATCAGCCTACTATGGCACCCTCGCCCACAGCTACTACATCTACCCATATTATGACTGCGCCTCCGCATGTCACTTCTATACATTCATTTTTAACACAGCCTGCCGCCAATCCATTTTTCCCGTCTCAAAACAATTGGATGAGCAATATCCGTTCAAAGGAATCTTCTCAAGATAGCGACATGATATCCATCTACGACCCTACAGGCAAACCACTTAAACTTGGTGCGAAAAACGAAAAAGGCGCCGGTGGAGAAGGCACCGTCTATGAACTGCCAATAAACCCCAACTTCCTTGTGAAAATCTACAAGAAAACAACTTTGTCCGACAGCAGGAAGAAGGATGAATTGCGTAAACGTATAGAAGACATGCTCCGTCTTGGCATATTCGCACAAAGCAAGTTTCTGGCATGGCCGATCATGCCCGCTATGAACGACAAAAAGGAAATCATCGGCTTTGTCATGCGGAAATGTTCGGGAGCTTCTTTTCTCAACTTGCGCAGCCCACGCAACATCCTCAATCATTTTCCGAACTGGACAAGACGCGAACTCGCTTTGATTGCTCTGGACTACGTCAAGAAAGTCCGCATGCTTGCCGACCACCAAGTCCTTGTCAATGATTTCAACCCCTCCAACTTCCTGATGAATGACAATTGTAGTGTCTCATTCATCGACTGCGACAGCTATCAGATCACAGGCCCCCATGGAATCAATATCACCCGTACCTATTTCCCGTCCCACGTGGCTCCGGAACTCATGACGAACAAATATCTTATGGACAGGCCGCGTACTATTGAACATGTGGAATTCGGCGTCGCCCTGACTGTCTTCAACATCCTCATGTGCGGATTGCATCCATACAACTATTATGCCCCCAAAGAGAAAGGCGATTGTTCCACGCCAGAACAGAATCTTATCAAGGGCCGTTGCCCTCTTGGGAAGGGAGCCGACTGCAAGTTTCCCAAAGGCAATTGGTACAACATGTGGAGCTGGCTCCCGTTCAATCTGAAATCGACATTCATCCAAATGTTCAAAGACGGCCATTCCAACCCTGCCGTCAGGCCGTCTCTCGCAACCCTTCAGGCCAACTTGGAGGAACTACTCTATCTCATGAGCAAAGATCCAAACTTCTGCATCATGGTTCCGACAAAGCCCAAGAAGCAAAAGTCATCCAGCGGCGTCGCCCCCCGGCAACGTAGCACTTTTGTGACATTACAGAGGTAGCAAGGGCATCCCTGCCCTTGCCAAGGCCGAGACGGCCTTATATCGTCGCGAAGCGACACCACGCGGAACATGAAACCATAATTCACCCGAAAGGTAGGACATCGTCGCGAAGCGACACCGCGCGGAGCGTGGAACCATAATTCACCCGAAGGGTAGGACATCGTCGCGAAGCGACACCACGCGTAGCGTGGGACCATGCCGTAACCACAGGCAAGTGCCTCGAAGACCACGGCGGAGCAAAAGGCGAAGTCGGGCGGAGCGGCACGCAGCCTGTGGCAGGATACATCCATGATATAGCGCTCGCAAGAGCGCCACAATTCATCCGAAGGGGGACACGACGTCGCGAAGCGACACCACGCGTAGCGTGGGACCATGCCGTAACCACAGGCAAGTGCCCGGAGTGGTACGCAGCCTGTGGCAGGATACATCCATGATATAGCGCTCGCAAGAGCGCCACAATTCATCCGAAGGGGGACACTTTTCTCAATTCAATTTACTCTATCAAAAAAAATCAAATCATCAACGGAAATTGACAGCTATTGTTTCTTATAGAGCATAGACAGCCAAACGGAGAGAAGGAGTTTTCAAAACTTCAACAATATGAAAAAAAATCAAATCATCAACGGAAATTGACAGTGATTGTTTCTTAAAGGACATAGACAACCACATGGGGCTGAGAAAGGTTTCGATGCCGATGAAAGCCAAAGCGCACTCGGCGGACGCGGGTTCGATTCCCGCCAGCTCCATCCACAAAAACAAAAAACAGTATCCAATCAACAATCAAAAACAGGAAAAACATCATGCAAAACATCGCCTCCAACAACAACAGTTTCTCGTCGATCAACAACAACAACCAGGACACCATTATGAACAAAACCCGCTATGACAACAACTCCCTCGATGAAATGAACTCCGCCCCCCGCTGCCCCGTCATCCTCCTTCTCGACACCTCCAGTAGCATGGACGGCGCACCCATCAATGAACTCAACCAAGGCCTGAAACAGTTCCTCAACGAAACAGCCGAAGACGAGGCGGCCAGCCTGAGCGTCGAGCTGGAGGTCATCACCTTCGACTCCGTCGCCAACGTGGCCATGCCGTTCACGCCAATCTGCGACGTGGATCGCAATCCCGCTCCATTGTACGCCAACGGTTCGACCTGCATGGGCGCCGCTTTGGACATTGCCGTCAAAGATCTGAAAGCCCGCAGACGATTGTACCACAACACCGGCATCTCCTCCTACAGACCATGGGTCATTTTGATGACTGATGGCGGCCCCAACGACTATTGGCAAGGCCCCGCAGAAGAGATGCGTAAGCTTGGTGAAAAAGACAAAATCCAGTACATCGGCATTGAAATCGGATCAAGTGCCGACCACGCCACCATGTGTCAGATTCTGCCCGCTAAGCCCGGTCCCGTCAAGCTTCAAGGCCTGCGTTTCAAGCAGTTCTTCCGCTGGCTCACGGACTCCCTGCGAAGCGTTTCCTCCAGTGCCGTCTCTGAAGAGGACAACGTCCAGTACGGAGGCATCGGCTCCTGGGCGGATCTGGCCAACATACCCAACATGTGAGGATTGTTGGGGGAGGAGAGTATTAATCAATCTATTCAACTTTAAGGAATGACACTATGAACAAAACCCTGTGCGACAATTGGAACGGTTTCTCTGCATCCATCCCCGGCTCCGGACACATCCGTAAAGGACTCCCCTGCCAGGATGCTTCCGCCACTTTCACATCCCCGCGCCCTGCCCTGATTGTCTGTGACGGCCGCGGCAGCGCATCCCGTTCACAAGATGGCGCACAGGCCGCTGTCAAAACATTCCGTTCTCAGGCCGCTGTCTTTGAACCCATGCTGACAACCGTTCTCGATGGCGAAACAGAGCATCCGGAGCAGTGGATGATGTTCTCCCGCATCATGTACAGGACGTTGATGCAGGTCAAGCTCGATCTCTCCGCCAAACAGGGCATCCCTGAAAAAGAATTCGATTTCACTGTCGCATTCGCTGTCGTTGGTACGCGCCGCATCGGCTGTTTCCAAGTCGGTGACGGCGCCATCGTCCTCCGTCAGAACGATATATGCACAACAGCCTTCCCGCCGGACAAAGGCGAATTCGCCAACCAGACCCATTTCCTCCGTGAAAACGGCGAAACGATCGGCAAATTCCATGCCGCGCTATTCTCCGCTGTGGAAAACACAGGCATCGCCATCACGTCCGACGGACCGGAGCATCTGATGTTCAAGCTGCCCAATATGGAACCCGGCAGGATCTTCAACCAGATGATGACCGATCTCCATGACCAGAATCTCACCCAGCAGGATCTCATGGACTATCTCACCAGACCGAATTGGAATAACGACCCGCGTGGCGCTGACGACCGCTCCATCGCCATTCTGGCCCCTGTCTCATGCCCGCAGACCGATAAAGCGACCGAATCGATTGTCACAGAAACATCGCCGGCAGAACCGCCTGCTGCTGCTATCAAGCCACCGGTCGTGCCTGAAACGGCTGCCATCAAACCGTCGGTCATGCCTGCAGCCACCGCCATCAAGCCATCGGTCGTGCCCGAAACGGATGCCGTTCCTCCGAAGCCGATGGAGCAGAAGCCTGTGGCCATTATTCAGAACACCGCTACTAATAGGCCGAACGAAACGACCAAGCCTTCCACCGAGATCTTAGCGAAACCCGCTCCACTCCAAAGGCCGACCATCACATTCGTATGCGACATCCGGATGTTCCGCATCCTGTGCTTAATTTCTAGCCTGACCATCTGTCTGATTGCCGCGATCGGCATCACTTTGGTGAAGCAAATGGAAGAACTCAAGTCAACTGCCATCGCTTCCAATCAGGCATTGGCCTCTCTTCCAGAAACGATGGAAACTGAAGAAGTCTATGAACCAGAACTGACGCAGGATCAGGAGGTTGAAGTTTCGGAAGTCATCTCTGTTCTAGAAGAGACAGTCATGAAACAGGAACAGCCTCCAGAACCTCAAAACATGCCGATTATCCAAAAAGCAGAAACAAAAGACCAGCCGCAAAAGCCTGAAATACAGGAAGAGGTCATCAAACCACAAGATCCTGTCATTCATGAACTTACACCAAAGAAGGATGATTCAATCATAGTCACCCATGACACAAAACCGCCTATTGAAAATGAAGCAGCTCCTGTAAACATTCCGCCAGTCCAAGTCCCGACAGAACACCAGAAACAAATGGAATAGGAGAAACACCATGAGCATCCGCCATATCCATGCCAGACCAGGCGAATACATCGCCGTTCATCGCGGCGGGACATACCATTCCTCCCGCTCAAGTTCTTCTGGCGATGGTGCAGTTTTCGTCATCGGTGCCATCCTGCTTCTGTTCTTCTGGAAGTTCATCCTGACAGTGGCCGTTGCGGGACTCGCAATCTATTTCGCCGCAAAATTTTTGTGGCTTTACAGAGTTCAGATATGGAATGGGCTTCGCATGTTGGGAGGTTTATTGTGGAATGCCTCCTGTTCCTGCTATTTTCGCATCAGGAGATGGATTGCAAACAGAAAAGCATGCCGTCAAATGGCATCGCAACCGCAACCACTGCCCACACCAGTCTGCCTTCCTCCTGCCGGAAACAGTCAAAACACATACCAATCGTCGCCAACCTATGGAAAGATCATCCAGCGGCATTGAAATGTTTCAGAAAATTAATTCACAAAAAATAGCTTTTTTTGTGACAATTGCCGGAAAATACCGGACATGAAGACTAATACAGGTGTGTCAGTTAAGAAAACAAACAAGTCACAATCAAAACCTATTGTTCTAGTCATGGTAATTTTGACAAACATAGCAAGTTGTCGTGAGGCAGGATAAACGCCGCGCAAGTGGCATCGCACGAAGTGCGAAACCATGCCGTAACCCCATGCAAGCGCCCGGAGCGGCGCGCAGCATGGGGGAAGGACGCCTCCTGAAACAGCGCTCGCAAGAGTGCAACAATCCACCCGAAAGGTGATACAACGCCGCGCAAGCGGCATCGCACGAAGTGCGAAACCATGCCGTAACCCCATGCAAGCGCCCGGAGCGGCGCGCAGCATGGGGAAAGGACGCCTCCTGAAACAGCGCTCGCAAGAGCGCCACAATTCACCCGCAAGGGTGAGACGTTTGTTGAATCAAATTAACTCAGTCAATAACACAACCCAAGGACCCAATCATGATCAACACATCTTTTTCCAACCATTCCAATACCTTTTCAACCACAACTAGCAAGGAAACAACCATGAACAACACCGCCCGCCATTCTGCCGCCATATTCTTCTCCTCCCTCGAAAACATGATCAAAAGCATCCGTATTCCGGGAATCGATCCTAAAAATCTGGAGTCGAATTTGAATAGACTCAGGAACCAGGAGCTTAATCTCATTATCACAGGCCCGACAGGCTGCGGCAAGAGCTCCACCATCAACGCGCTTTTCAACACGGATTCTGGCAACATGGAAGAAGTGGCCAAAGTCGGCGTCGGCGTCGATCCTGAAACCATGGACATTGCCAAATACAGAATCGGAAATCTTGTCATTTGGGACACTCCCGGACTGGGCGACGGCAAGGAGGCCGACTTGCGCCATGCCAAAAGAATCATCGACAAGCTTTACGAACGGGACCATAACGGAAAGCTCCTCATCGATCTGGTCCTTGTCATTCTGGACGGAAGCAGCCGTGATCTAGGTACCTCGTATGAACTGATCAACAAGGTCATCATCCCCAACCTCGGCGAAAACAAGGAACAACGCATTCTTGTCGCCATCAACCAGGCCGATTTGGCCATGAAGGGGAGACATTGGGACTACGAGAACAACCGCCCGGATCCCGTGCTTGTCCAATTCCTGGAGGATAAGTGCGAGTCCGTCCGCCGTCGCATCCACGAAGGCACGGGTTTGGACATCATGCCCATCTACTACAGCGCCGGTTGCAAGGAGGAAGGCCAGATGCAGGAACGCCCGTACAATCTGGCCAAGCTGATGTATTTTATCCTGGAGCATGTTCCGGCCGAGAAGCGCATCGTGGCCACGTTGAACGCCAATCAGGACACGAAGATGTGGTCTGACAACGACAGCCCCGAATACGGGAAGAAGATCCTGAAGAAGGCGGCGGACGGCGTCACCGTCGGCATGGGCGCAGCCGCGCTTGGCGGAACCATCGGCTCAATCTTCGGCCCCGTTGGCACAGCTATTGGCGCGGGCTTGGGGGCAATCTTCGGTTTCTGCTGCGGATTCTTTGGGTGACATGGCAAGGAGGTGAATACCATGAGCTACGATTTCTCTCATTACAGGACTTCCGATATGGAGCGCAAGCTGGCCGTCGCCAATTTCTATCCACTGGATGTCATGGTGACAGGCGTCACAGGCGCCGGCAAATCCAGCACGCTGAACGCCCTGTTCGAGAAGATCGTGGCAACAGTTGGAGACGGCGTGGATCCCGAAACCATGGAGTTGGACACCTACAGGTTGAACAACGCCCTCCGTCTATGGGACACCCCCGGCCTGGGCGACGGCGTGGAGCGAGACATCCGTCATCAGCGCAATCTCATCGACCTTCTCCGTACGACCTATTGTCTCGACAACAGAAACTATGGCTTCATTGATCTGGCATTGGTCGTCATCGAAGGATCGAACCGCGACATGGGCACCACCTATCGCCTGCTCAATGACGTCATTATCCCGAACATCCAGCCTGACAGGATCATTGTTGCCATCAATCAGGCGGACATAGCCATGAAGGGACGGCATTGGGATCACGAATCCAGCCAGCCTGATAACATTTTGCGTGAATTTCTGGACGAGCAGGCCTGCTCCGTCCAGCGTCGCATCCATGATACGACAGGCGTTACAATCCGGCGGCCAGTCTGTTATTCGGCGCTATACGGTTATGGTCTTCGCAAGGTCTTCGATGCCATCGTGGATCAGATGCCCGTTGAACGCCGCCCGTTGGCTGCGTGAACTGCACATGTATCGCGTAGCGATGGTGATACCCCAACCGTGGGTGCAACCCACATGAATCGCGTAGCGATGACAGCACCCCAGCCGTGGGTGGAGCGAACGCCAAAGGCGTGCGCGCAACCCACGGAAACGCAACAATAACCAATCGAACCGCATAGCGGTGGCAGGATCCCTGCCGTGGGTGCAACCCACGGATGGCATGGAATTTACAACAGGAAAAAACATATGAATCTACAAGACACTATTCAGACAACCAAACAACCAGCCATCATTGTCAATGACGAAAAGGACATGATGCAAGATGCGAACAGCCTTCCCACGTCAATCCATCCAGAAATAGATAGATACGACTTGAGCTTCTGGATAAGCACCGCCATCACCGTTTTCGCTGCCGGTGTCGTTCTGGGAGTTCTTGTAAGCCGTAAAGAATAAATCACACAACAATTCAACAACCAAAAGAGAAGCATTATGCAATCCCAATCCACCAACATCAAGAAAGAAGGAAAAGAACTGCTCGATACGCTCAATGACCTTTCCAAGCCCAGCCGTCCCGAAACCGACAATCACGAGACTGGTTTCTGGAAGGGTTTGTCCATTGGGCTTGGCGTCGCCTTATTGGTAACGATTATTAAAAATAAAAACTAAAGCATATATTGTTCTGGAAATAATACTTTTGCAAAAATGAAAATCAAGATATAGGGAAAACGTCTTATGATACATCATTCGCAAGATCGCCACAAATAAGAGGTAGCAACGGCGTCACCGCCGTTGTCAAGACCTAGACGACCTTTCATCGCGAAGCGACACCACGCGTAGCGTGGAATCATGCCATAACCACAGGCAAGTGCCCGGAGCGGCACGCAGCCTGTGGTTCGCAATCCCCCAAAGGGGGACACAACGTCGCGAAGCGACACCACGCGTAGCGTGGAACCATGCCGTAACCACAGACAAGTACCTCGAAGACCACGGCGTAGCAAAAAGGCGATGCCGGGCGGAGCGGCACGCAGCCTGTGGCAGGACGGCCTCTGCTACGGCGCTCGCAAGAGCGACATAATCCCCTAAAGGGGACACAATGTCGCGAAGCGACACCACGCGTAGCGTGGAACCATGCCGTAACCACAGGCAAGTGCCCGGAGCGGCACGCAGCCTGTGGGAAGACGGCCTCTGCTACGGCGCTCGCAAGAGCGCCACAATTCACCCGAAGGGTGATGCTTTTCTCAATTCAAATCAATTTCGCCCATAACACAAAAAGGGGCTGTTGCAAAACCTTTAAAGGCAAGCAACAGCCCCTTTTTTTGTATCAATATTTGAATTTTAATCGGGAGGCGGAGATGGCGCATGCGTCTCGCCTGCGCCTTTTGAACATCAATCCTCTTATTCGAGACGGCGAGGCGAAATCTTACGGAATACGACGTAAAACGTCTGAAAAAACGGTATCAATCTTCTAATTCGAAGCGGCGAGACGAAGTTCAGTATTTGGGGAGTTGTAACGGCCTACATCCAGTATCAATCCTCTAATTCGAGGCGGGAATTCGAAGGAGCCAGCAGTACCATTGCCAGATTGAGGTCGAGCGTATCAATCCTCTAATTCGAGGCGCGAAATCAAAAAGCCGCAACGCGGCTTCCGCCCGCAGGGCGTGATTATTCGTAGCCGCTGGTAAGCGACCGAAGGGAGCGCAGCCAGCGGAAATGCAACATCATCCACGGCGCCCGTCAGGGTGCGACAACACACACTGAATTGTTTCAGACAACCATAGAAAGGATGAGGCGGTGAGGCGAAGCAAGCAAAAGGAGCCATCAATGGAAAAACAAATTTACGTATCAATCCTCTAATTCGAGGCGGGGAGTCGAAGACAGCTTACTCCATCGCACGCTTGCATGGAATAACGTATCAATCCTCTAATTCGAGGCGTGGCGGTGGCAGGCCCCCTGCCGTGGGTGCAACCCACATGAATCGCGTAGCGATGGTGGGACCACAGCCGTGGGTGGAGCGAACGCCAAAGGCGTGCGCGCAACCCACGGTAATGCAACAACAACCAATCGAACCGCGTGGCGGTGGCAGGACCACCAACGCCTAATGCACGAAAGAAAAAACAGGCACACGACTTTCGGGAATTCCATCTTGCCGGCGCCGTATTTGCCAAGTCCTTTTCATATCGTTTACAACAATGCTGTCTGCAATTGTCGCACCCTGACGGGCGCCATGCCCGACATACGGCTGCCGTGGGCTGCGCTCCCTGCGGGCGCTGACCCACGGTTACGAGAATCACGCCCTGCGGGCGGATGCCGCTTCGCGGCTTTCAGGCCGGCTCCAGATATGATATGTATTTATCGAACTGCACAATAGGTTCCATACAAAACAAGCATGAAAAGCCCATTGAGGATATATCAATCCTCAAATTCGAGGAGGTGATTCGAAGGCATAATGACCGCGACTGCCTATGGCATGTCGATCAGTATCAATCCTCTAATTCGAGGCGGGGATTCGAAGACATCATGCTGATGTTACTTGTGAAGTTGCCGAGTAGTATCAATCCTCTAATTCGAGGCAGCGGGCGAAGACTACGATAAGCCACTACATCGAGCTGACAGTTGATTTGTATCAATCCTCTAATTCGAGGCGGGGAGGCGAAGCGACAAGGAGCCGTCTGACCAGCGGCATGATGAGGGGTATCAATCCTCTAATTCGAGGCGGGGAGGCGAAGGGACAGGACTTCATGGTCCGTCTTGCCGATGAACAGTATCAATCCTCTAATTCGAGGCGGGGATTTAAAAAGCCGCAACGCGGCTTCCGCCCGCAGGGCGTGATTATTCGTAGCCGCTGGTAAGCGACCGAAGGGAGCGCAGCCAGCGGAAATGCAACATCATCCACGGCGCCC
>JAEEGL015030445.1_pt1 | contig 12199 bp, 6 predicted proteins | sample 9134231 | NCBI WGS metagenome assembly JAEEGL01 (sample SAMN16246548, study PRJNA631951) | gut metagenome | biome: gut microbiome; feature: rumen; material: fiber-attached | host: Bos | place: Iran: Karaj | collected 2018-10
GTCGGTGGTGTATTTCTGGTCGGCGTTGTACTTGATTACAGGGCCCTTGTTGATGATGGGATGGTTGGTGGGGCAACTCATCTCAGCATAGTTGGGATGCAAGCCGTGCGCGGGGTCGGCTGAAATCATAAACGAATTGTATATCGCCCTCATGTATTCCTCCTTGTCGCCATTGAGCTTGTAGATGATGCGTTCGAGTACGTTTTTCAAGAATGGTGACGCCGCGCCCTGACGTGTCCTGCTGCCCACTTCCTCGTTGTCAAAACATACCATCATCTGCGTAGCGTTGATGTTGGGACTTGTAAAAAGGCCTTCCATTCCGGCGTGAATCATCGAGAGATTGTCGAGGCGGGCGCACGATATAAATTCGTTGTTGGCACCTATGAGGCAACCCTTTTCGGTATCGTAGAGCGCGAGGTCAAAATCGAGGATTGCGTCGGGCGACACATTGAGCTCCTGGGCGATGATTTCCACAAGGTAGTTTTGATTTTCGAGCGGCGACTTGATGCAAGCAAGCAGCGGCGACAACTCCTTCTGCGGGTTGATTGGCACACCGTCGTTGACCTTGCGGTTGAAGTGAATCGCCAAATTGGGAATCTGCAACAACGGACGCTTGATGATGAGCTGACGCACTTCGGGTTTGAAGGGCGTCTTTGATTTCAATACCACGCGCCCGGCAATGCTCAGCGGACGGTCAAACCAAGTGTTGAGTATCGCGCCGCCATAGACTTCGGTATTGAGTTTTATGTACGAATTGTTGACTACAATCTCTGGCGACGGCTTCACCTTGATGGTGGGCGCGTCGGTGTGGGCGGCAATGACGCGGAAGCCGTCTTTCTCGGGCTGACCCATGCCGACAATGAACGCGGCGAGCGTCGTATCGTTTTGGGCGACAAAATATTTGCCCTCCTTCTCTATCTGCCACGGCTCAGCAAGGGGCAACTCCTTGAAACCTTTGCGAAGGAGCGCCGCCTTTATGTTTCTGACCACATGGTACTTGCTCGGACTGAACGACACAAAGTCTATCAGGTCGTTGGCAAATTCCTGGGGTTCGTCAAGTTTCTTGTTCATAGTTGGGTATCGATTAGAAAAATTCAGTTTCTATCAATTGCATCCTACAGCTTGAAACCGATGATGATGATGTCGTCGGTCTGCTCGGTGTTGCCATCCTTAATCCATTTTTCGATGGTTTCGTTGAGGATTTCGCGCTGCTTGGCGGGCGGCTCGTCGTGTATCTGCATAAACAGGGCACGGAGGTTTTTGATGAGGAACTTGGTATTGTTGGCACCGCCAAACTGATCCTTGTATCCGTCAGAAAACATATAGAACCACGTATTGCCGTCGGGCTGGATGGCCACCTTCTTGTACTGGAAATCGTCGCCATAGAGCTGCTGACCGCCAATACTCTGCTTGTCGGCCTTGTATTCGGTGAGTTCGCCGTTTTGGATGACCACGAGCTGATTCTTTGCGCCCGAATATTCCACGAGGTGAGTCTTCTTGTCGATGGTACAGAGAGCCATGTCCATACCGTCCTGATTGGCGGTGGTGTCCTGCTTGAGAGCCTTGCGGATGCGGCGGTTTTGGTTGGTGAGTATCTGCTCGGGCGAGGTGATGCCCTCCACCACAATCTCCGTCAATATCTGCGAACCAATCATACTCATGAACGCGCCCGGCACACCGTGTCCCGTACAATCGGCGGCGGTGATGATGATGCTGTTTTCCGTCTCGGCAAACCAGTAATAATCGCCGCTGACGATGTCCTTGGGGCGGAATAGGATGAAATGATTCGGCAATACCGCCTGGATTCTTTCTTCCATCGGGAGCATAGCGGTCTGTATGCGCTGTGCGTATTTGATGGAGTCGGTAATCTCCTTGTTTTTGGCGGTGATTTCCTCGTTTTTCTCCAAAATCAACTGGCTCTGCTTGCGGATTTCGGCGGTGCGCTCCTCCACGATTTTCTCGAGTTTTTCCTTGTCGTGGATGAGCTTTTTGGTATATGCCTTCACGAACAGCCATATTGCGAGGACAAACAGCAAGGCATAGAATATCTTAGCCCAGATGGTGAGATACCACGGGGGAAGGATTTCAAATGTGATTGTCGCTTCCTGGCTATCTACATTGTAGATGTTGCTCGCAATTACGTGCAGGGTGTATTTGCCCGGACTTAGGTTCGGGTACTCCTTGTAGTTTTCGCTGCGGAAGTCAGACCAGGAGTCGTCGTTGCCTTCGAGGTACGATTTGAACCTGATGCTTTGGGGGTGTTCGTAGTACGCCGCCGAGAACCTTACCCTTATGCTGTGAAGATCGTATGGAAGCTTAATCGTATAGCCGTCGAAAAGTTCGGCATCGCCGCCATATATAAGGGAGTCGTTGTAAATATTTTCTACCTTGCGGATGAGGGCTTTGTACGGCTGGTTGATGTCTTTTTGGAAGTTTTCGTCATAATGTACAAAACCGTTGACGTCGCCTATGATGTAACATCCACCGCCGATGTAGTTGAATGACACGATGTGGTTCATAAACGGCAAGAAAATCTTGTCGGTGATTTCTGCGGACGTGTCGCTCGTTATCTTGTAACGCTCGAGCAGCCAGTCGTCGCCTTTTTTTGCTCGCTTGCTTGTCACAACGTGCTTTACCCACAAGCTCCCTCGATTATCATTGTACAAGAGGTCAAACTGTTTTTTGCCGCCAAACAGTTGGTTTAGTCTTTCGTTCTCTACGAATTTGGCAGAGTCGGCGTCGTACTTGTAGATGCCGTTCTTTGTGCATATCACGATTTCTTTGCCGATGTTGAAGACGTAATTGTCCACATCGTCAGGAAGTCCGTCTTTTGTTGTGAATTTTTGGTATGTGGCGGTCTGGAAAGTAGAGTCTGGGCTGATGCGGAATACACCCAAAATCCTTTGCGATGCCAAGAATGCCCCGTCGCAATCTTCTGCTATCTGTCGCATTTCGTAGTCGAAACCAGTCAGTGCGTTATTGTATTTGTATCGTCCGTTGTTGCCTTCGAAGACTGATATGCCCCCTCCTGCCGTTCCAAGAATGATGTCAGGGTTGCTGCGTGGCACGATGAAATTGCGTAATTGGACGCTTCTGTCGGCGAACTGCATGACGTTGTTGGTGTCGATGGTAAAAATGCCATTGCGGCAGCAGCCTGTCAATACGCCGCAGATGGTGTCGAGTTTCCAGACAGAGCCGGTTCCGCCATTGTTTTTGAGCTGGGAAAATTTCGGGTTACTGAGTGAGTCGAGATGGATATTGAATACGGCGTCGGAGCCTATGAAGAGCTCGTCGCCAACCTGTATGGATGAGCGCACGGAACTGGTGATGCCAGTTGCGGTATTTGGAAACCACGTGAATGGCGAGAAGAGGTCTATCGTGATGATTTTTGTGCTGGTAGTAACCCATACAAGGTGGGTGTTGTCTTCATATATTGAAAGAGAACCATTGATATTGAGCCACTTGATGGGGTTGAGATCCTTGTCGGTGATTATTATCCCTTGGTTGCCTGAGCCAAAAATATAGTGGTTGTCGTGGGTGCGGTGGATGCACAGAAGATTTTTTATGAAATTGTCAGGGATGCTGGTCTGGACATTTGCCAGGCTGTCGTTTTGGTATATGAATATGCCTTTCTCCTGATTGACAATCAGAAGTCTACCGTCCAGTTCGTCCATAGTGACGATGGATCCTTTGGCGGGGCTGAGTTTTTCGAGGTCGGTCACCTTGCCGTTGTGAAGCAGCTTGATGCCGGAGTCGGGTGAATAAATGTAAACCTTGCCGCCGGTCTTGTACACACCTATCCCTTCGTTTTCAAATGTTGGGGTAATTACGCGGATGTTGTCGTCTTTGAAGATGTATAGCGCAGTCCTCGCCTCGTAAATAATGCCTTCGTTTTCGTCTATTATAATTTTGCGGATGTTGCTAAACCGTGAGTATTGGTCTGGAATTTTGTCAAAAATGCTCTTGAATTCGTATGAGCCTAAATCGTTGCATTCCAAATAGCCGAAGTCGCCCATTGCGCCCACGTATATCTTTCCTGAAACGGTATCCATGGCAAGGGACATTATTGGTATTTCCTTGTCCATCTGTACAGTGTTCCAATAGTTGCCGTCATAAACTATCAAGCCGGTGTTGCTGCCGAAATACATTACGCCGCGCTTGTCCTTCAGGGAGCACCAGACCTGTCCTGTGGTGTTGTAGTCGGCGGATGTGTATTCGGCACAATATGGCTCGCCCACAGTCTTGATTTGGGCGGTGGTCCACATTGGCAGCGTTAATATTATGATTGTCAGTAATGTAACTATTCGTTTCATGCCTTGATTTATGTTTGTTTCAGCTTGTAAAATTACACAAAATATTGCAAATAATGCTCCAAATGTGATTTTTTTTATTTTTTGATGCAAAAAAAGCCCGTAGAATGGGTTCTACGGGCTTTTCGTTTGTGTGTGGGCAGGCGCAGAGTCCTGCACTCCATAAAGAGATTGGCAGGCGCGGAGGCCTGCACTCCAGTTAATTTTTGTAGATGAGCTTGCCGTTGCCGGAGAGGAGGATGTACGCCGGCTTTTCGGATGCGCTGGTGTAGGTCTCGAGGTTGTCGTATGCGCCGGTGATATTGATGGTGCCGGCATTGATACGGAACGCCTTTATCGCCCTAAGTTCGTCTTTGGATTCGCAGACATTGGCGTTAATCTGCGTGCCGCTGGTGAATACCGCAGCCACGTCCGACTTGGAGGTGTACGCCTGAGTGCCAACATTGAGGCTGGTATAGTTGCAGACGAGGATGTAGCCCGATGCAGCCTTCACTACGTCGGCTATCTTGCCTTTGAGCTTGAAGTAAGGGCTGAAGGACGATTGTTTTTGTCCGAGGACAATGGTCTCAAGCACTGCGTCGTCGTCCGACTGCGTGTCGTAATTGCCCTGACTGCCTTTGGCAGCCACTGCCACGGTCTCATTGATGTCGTCGTAGGTCAAGCACGTGGGGAAGAGCGTGGTGGTGAGGTCGGTCTTGGAGAGCTGCTTGCCCTCGTTGTCCATCTTGATGACAGCACTCTTGACATTAGCACCATTTACATTGGCAACCAACACAAGGAATCCGCCTGTCCTGATTGGGAATATCTGCACAATGCTATTGAAACCTCCGGGCAGGAAGGCAACGTCCTTTATCCAGGAGAGCTGCTCGTCAGTTTCGCTCTTGGCTATGAATGCAGTGGCGGCATTGTCGCCGGTCTTGCGGTAGCCAGCAATGTACCTTGCGCCAGAGCTATTCTTGCAGGTGTATGTGGTGGTGTAGTCACCAGCTACAGCATCCGCAAATGTGGTCTGCGTGGGCGCAGCTGTGATGGTCTTGCCGCCGTGTTCAAACGATACGCCCGCCGGTGCAAACTGCTCGACTGTGAAAGTCTTGAAACGCTCGAGGTTTTTGGCGTTGATGCCATCAAGCTCCTTCTCCTGCTCCGACTTGAAGGAAGACTTAAACCTATTTTTGTCGCCGTAGAGCGCGGCAATCGACTGCTCGTGGAGCGTGAGGCTCTTTTCGTTGATGCGCGAATCCATAGTGGCAAGTGCATTGCGGCAGTTGCGATCCATCAGGTAGAGGTCGTAATAATAAGCCCCCTTCTGGTTGTAGTCCGACTTGAAGGCGTCGGGGTTTTCGATATTGTTGGTGGAGCGGAGCGATGCAATCTGGAGATTGGCCTTGGCAGCCTCGTACCTCATCGTAGTAGAGAGAAGCGACTCGTAATCATACTTCTCGGTGAGGTTCACGAGCTTGTTGGAAGGATTGACGGTCTGTATGCTGTCGGTCTCGGCGTTCTTCTGCTGGAGGTCGGCAACACGGGCGCGCAGAGCCTTGATGTCGGAGACGGAATTGTTTTTGATTTCGCTGATATTGCCGTCAAGAATCTTGGTAGCCTCCTTCCCCCATCCTGGGTAGTCCCATACGGGGATAGTGGGCTGGATGAAATTGGACGAGGTGAGACCCTCGAGCCTGTAAGTGTCGATGGGCTTGATGTCGAGCTGCTGATTGTACTGCTTGATTGGGTAGTTGGCAAGCTCGTTTTTGAAGATGCCAAAGCAGAGCATCACGCTGTCATAATCGCTGGAGAGCTTCTTGAGTTCCTCGCGGAGCTGTGGCGAATTGGTGACGAGGAGGTTTTTGTAATTGCTCTGATGACCCATAATCTGCTTGAAAGTCTCGGTGCAGGTATTGTACTTGTCGATGGCGAGATTGAAGTTTTCGATGATGACAGTGACATGCTCGTCGTATTCCTTCACCTTGTCCATAATTTCATTGAGCATATTCAGCACGGCTTCCTGGGTGACGGTCTTAGCGTCGCCGACTCCGAGGTTGGCATAATACTTGGCGTTTTTCTTGACCTCGGCTTCGTCTGACTGGATTTTGCTGATGGCGAGACCAAGGTAGAGCTTGGTATTGTAGATGAGCTGGCGGACGTAGGTGTAATTGAGGAATGGATCTTCCTCTTGCAGCCACGCCCACTGGATGATGCCCGTCTGCACGTAAGTATTGGGAAACTCAGGCACAGCCGCCTGATACTCGTTGAGCTTCAGGAGAGTGTGTTCGGCAGGCTCATTGCCAATCTTCTCGTAGATGTCCTTGTATTTGAGTTTGCGCTGTCCAAACGATGTGGCGCATATCAGGACTGCCGTAAGCAGTAGGATAATCTTTTTCATATCGTTAGATGTTTTATTTGTTGTCGGTGCTGATTACTTTGAGTTCTACGCGGCGGTTCTTTGCGCGGTTTTCGTCGCTTGTGTTAGGCACGAGGGGCTGAGTCTTGCCGTAACCCTTGGAGATAATCCTGGATTTGGCGATACCCTTTGCGATGAGGTATTCTGCTACGGCTGCCGCCCTCATGTCGGAGAGTTTGAAGTTGTAAGCGTCGGCACCGATGTCGTCGGTGTGCGCGGAAAGCTCTATCCTGATGTCGGCGTTCATCTTGAGGTTGTCCACAAGCATGTCAAGTTCCTCGTAGCTCGAAGGATTGAGGGTGGAGCTGTTGGTCTCGAAGTTGATGTTTTGGATTTCCATCTTGACGCCCTCCGCCATCTTCTTGATTTCGGCGTGAATGGTCACACTACCGTCGAGGTTGATGGTCTCGTCGGAGGTGATGGATATATTGGACATATCCATCTGCTGCTGAGCCGGGGCGTTCTGATTTTGTTTTTGAATCTTGCTGAGGGCAAGATCCTTGGCGCCGAGTGCCGTAGTCTGGCTGTACATAGTGTAACCCTTCTTGGCGATATTTACCTGGTAGAGGTCGCCCTTGCGAAGCCAAAACTCGGTGTTGCCGTCAGAGCCGGTGGTCTTGGAAGTGGTGTAGCGCGATATTGTGGAGAGATCCACGATATTGACGTCGGCAGTCTCGCCGGATTCGAGGCCGCGCACCTCCACGCGGAGCAGGATTTTGCTCGACTGAAGCTCGGCGTCCTTCTCTACGGATTCAAATAGCACCACCTGCGAGAGGTCGAGCGTAAACTCGTAGTCAGTATAAAGGTCTTTGGTGACGAGGTAGTCGTATTTGTTGCCAATCGGGAGAGTCATCTTGTAGCGACCAACCGCCAATTTGTTGATATTGACGGAGGTATCCTTGCCATTGGACTTGATGTGGATGTCGCCCTCGAGCGCGTCAAACATATCGGAGTCGAATACATTGAGCTGGAGGTCGAGATTGTCGAAGAAGTCGTAGTCCTGCTTGTTTTCCTGCTTGTTGGGCGTGGTCTCCACGATGTTGTGGGAGTATCCCGGATGGCTGAAATCGATGAACACCGGAGTCTCGCCATTGAGGAAAAAGTCGTATTCGCCCGTGATGCCGTCGCTATTGAACTGCGCAAGGGTGATGGAGCTGAATGCGTCGTTTACCTTGATGTCGGTGCCGAGCGGCTTTTTGGTGGAGCGGTCGGTGGTCTTGCCGAAAAACCTTGTCACCGGCTTGTGCATCAAACCGGCTGGGATGTCTGCCTTGGCGAGGTAGTCGGTCTTTTTTTCGTGGTGCAGGAAGTAGAATTGCTTGCCGTCGTAGTCGTATGCCGGCATCAGGTCGTGGTACTGACCGTTGATGGTATCGATGCGGATAGGAATCATCCACGTCTTGGCATCGGGGCGGTAGGTGTAGTAGATGTCGAAGTCCTCGCGCCCGTCTTCGCGGATGGATGCGAAGTAGATGGTGCGGCTGTCGGGCGCAACGTAAGGTGCGGCGTCGCATCCGAGGGTCACAGGCTCCGGCACGTCCTTGGCACGCGACCACGAACCGTCGGTCTTGTGGGTGCTCATATACAATGTGCCGCAGCGCGAATCGGGTATGGTGACACCCTTGGCGGCTTCCCTGATGCGGGTGAAATACAGCGTATTGCCGTCGGGGGCAATGGCGGGATAACGCTCCTGCGCGGCGGTATTGATACTGTCGCCGAGGGCGGTCATATCGCTCCACTTGCCGTTTTGCCGGCGGATGACGTAGATGTCGGTGTTGCCGCTGCCATTGTCGGCTGCAAAGTAAATCTGCGAGCCATCTACGGAGAGCGACGGCTCAAGCGGACGCACGCTTTTCTGGTCGATGAGGTCGTTGAGAGGATTGTTTTCTGAGGGGTTGGCGAATGTGCCGCCGCTCTTGGTGAAAGTGATATACCGGGTCTGTCCGTCTTTCTCGATGCCGACAATGGCATGCTGACCGTTGCCGGAGATGTTGGCGGACACCGCCTTGGCCCCTTCCGGGATTGGGAACGGATTTTGGGTGTTGATCTGCGCCACGCTGCTGCCGGCTATCATCACCGCTCCCAATGTCTGAATCAAATACTTTTTTTTCATGTTGTGTTGCTGGTTGCTTAGTAATAATTAATGCCGCAAAGTTAATGTTTTTTTGCATTATTTAGAAAAAAATTATTGCCCACAACCATGAAAATTCACCCTAAAGTGTCTATTTTATTTTCAATTTTTCAGATTTTTTTGTATATTTTTGTGGCGTTGATTGAGACGCTAAATACATGGAACACGATGAATCGGATTAGGAGTAAGGCTGCAAGGGGGATGTTTGCAGCCTTTTTTTATTCGCGGATGATGCGGGGGCTTTTGGTGGAAAAGTTTATACAAGGTAAGTCAGTGTCCATGTCAATGTAGTGGACAAATGGAATATTAGAATTTAATCTTGATGGCAATTCAACCGCCTTTGGAATGAAAACTGGGGTGGAGGAATCAGGGGTTACTAACTTGGAAACATAGCTGTTGTAACAAAAGATATAAATAGAAGAATTTGGATGACGTAAAAGATTCATCCAGACCAATAACGCAGTCCGTCCCGACATTTCAAGTTTTTCTGTATAAATGATGTCTTCATTTTCTGCAATACCCTGTTCTAATTCTGATACATAATAACGCGAAATAGTCAGATAATCATCATCTTTTTTTGCACAATAAAGATACTTGCCTGACTGCGAAAACTCGAAAGAAACAACGTCATCAGGGATTTTAAATTTGTCATTTATTTTTAGTTCACCCGAAACATTATCGAAGTTCAAGACCTTTCCATTGGGTAAAAAGACAGCGTTTTGCTGAGGATTTGTTTTTATGGCTAAATTAAAATCATTGATTGCTCTCTCAGTCGTCTGAACAGAAGAAATAGTTGTTGATACCACCTCTCCATCGTCTATCAGGTAAGATGCAAATATCTCTTTCTCATTCCTGGTTACGAACCATAGTTTGGTGCCATCTGCATGTCGCAAAACAAAAGACGTATGGCAATAACTGTCATAATAATCGGGGTTACCGTATGTGTTGACAATTTTTTCATCTATCGAATATTTGTCATCATTGATATTGATGACAAAGAAATGTGATACCACAATGTAGTCACTTAATTGAGGGAAATTTTTTTCGTATGAATTGAAAACATAAAACTGTTTTTTGTTTTTCGGATTCATCGCCACCCACGACATACTGCCAAACCCATGCTCTATGTCGCACTTATATAAAATTGCGCCATCTTTGTCATATATGTGCGATGCGTCTCCATACAACTGCAAATTGCCATCTGCGTCCGATATTGCAAATTGTCCCGAACGACATATCCTATCTGTCGAAAAAACTTTTTCGCTCTCTACATTTAAAATGAAACCTTTGGACAACGCGATATTGTTAAATTCAAGCTGCGCCGTCGATACGTTTGCAGCAAGGCAGAGTACCGACAGCACAGCCAACATTTTAAAGGAACGGGTCAAAAAAAAAGAGTACAAATTCATGCCACAAAAATATATACATTTTTTTGAAAAAATTAGACACTTTCGGGTGAATTTTTGCGGTCATTGCCAAAAAAATCATTACCTTTGCAGTCACAAATTATAAACAAAACCAAAAAAAGATACCCCAATGGACAAGTGCGTAAATGATTTTTTTGAATATCCCAACACAATGTTTGGCGACAATGCGGACGGCAACCTCACCATTGTAACTGCGCTGCACCTCGCCTCCGCCTTCACAAGGATAAGTGGAAACGGCATTTATATGGTTGACTACGAAAAAAACAAGGTATTCTTCATGTCGGAAAACATCGCGAGATGGTGCGGCATACCACCTGAAAAAGTCGGTTGCTACGACGAATATGTGAAATGCGTCCCCGACAGCGATTACAAGATGCTCATAGAAATCAATGAGGCTGCGTTCAAATATCTGCAAAATCTGCCCGACGACGAAATTATCAAATATTCCCTTTCCTACAACTTCCACTTTCACAAACTGCTGGTGCATCAATACTTTACGCCCGTAGTGGTGGAAAACGGCGTTGTCAAAATTGGCCTCTTTGTACTCACAACGCCGTCGGAACAAGAATCGGGGCGGATAATTATGCGCAGGTACGGCAATCCCGATTTTTATGAATACTCCCGCACCCAAAAAAAATGGGAACACAAGGATGGCGTGGTACTCTCTGACATAGAGCATAAAGTGCTTTGGCTCTCGGCGCAGGGCAACACAGTGGAGCAAATCGGCCAAGAAACCCACAAATCGCCTGATACCGTCAAGACCTACAAAAAACGCCTTTTCAAAAAGCTCGGCGTATCGAGCATAAGCGAGGCGTTGATTTTCGCCATCAACAACAGGCTGCTGTGACCGCAAAAAATTCACCCGAAAGTGTCATCCCAATCTCGAAAATTATCATTATATTTGCAGCCACAAAACTAACGAAGTATCAAAATATGAAACAGATTATCTTAACAGCATTATTATCAGCAATTTGCATCATTGCAAACGCACAGGAAAACGACGACACTCAGACGGTAATGCAAGGCGAAACGAAGTATTACCACATCGACGAGCCTACCGCCGGGTCGGAATATATATGGAAGATAGACCCAGCTGACGCGGGCGAACTACACGTGGATGGCGACAACTCCGCCCGCATCTTCGTGACATGGAGCAAGGAAGGCTCGCTAATGGTACACGAGCGCAACTCCGCCGGATGCGAAAGCGGCATCACCACGCTCGTAGTAAAAATCAAGGATGTCCCCACGTTGTACGCCGGTCTTGTGGACCAGTCAATGTGCTTCGGCGAGAAGGCTGTAATAAAGTTTCCCGAGGAAGCCGCCAAGCCCATCAAGTTCACCTACACATTCGACGGACAGGAGCGCACAGTGACCGACTGCAACAACAACACATACGTAATTGGCACGGAATCAGGAATTTACATATTCATAGAAGGCACCGACGCCAACAACGTCAAGATAGAGCCCAACGGACACGCCTCAGCAACTATCGCGCTCCCGCTCAAAAAACTCACCATCAAAACAGAGTGATTATGAAAACTATTGCGACAACCATAATAATGACACTCGCGCTGCTCTCCGCACAGGCGCAGGAAGCCGACTACGTGATAGAAGGCGAACAAGGCAAAGAGATTGTGCTGAATGTGAGCGGATTGTTGGAAGACGGCAATTCGCAACTATTGGTATCTATGATAGATGGCAATAGCGACGATTTCAGAGTCTCCGACCTTGAGGACGGCAAGATTTCGTTCCTATTCAATACCGCCGACGAATACCTCTTTGACTTCAAGGAGCAACTCGGCGAGTGCAGCTTCAACACCACTGTGCGTTTTGAGATTTTGAAGGACATCGAGCTGTACATACCCAACATCTTCACTCCCGACGGCGACGGCATCAACGACCAATTCCACATCAAATATGACCGCCGCCCCGA
>JAEEGL015086099.1_pt1 | contig 12199 bp, 7 predicted proteins | sample 9134231 | NCBI WGS metagenome assembly JAEEGL01 (sample SAMN16246548, study PRJNA631951) | gut metagenome | biome: gut microbiome; feature: rumen; material: fiber-attached | host: Bos | place: Iran: Karaj | collected 2018-10
CTCGAACAGGTCAACGACAGCGCACAAAACGACCCGCACAAGCGTGAATACTATCTGGCACAGATACCATTTACCGAAGAGCAGGTGGCCGCAAGCAACCTGATCATTCAGGATGGACTCTACAATTCGGGCGTCATCTTCAAGGACAAGCTCGACAATCTGCCGCTCAGCGAGAAGCAGTTCACACGACTCATGGCTGACTTCCCGGAGTTTGAGCAGATGGCCGATGTCTACTACCACATGTTCCTGCTCCATTCGCGTCGCGACGAACACAATTTGGCTGCCAACTATGTGGCACGCCTGCAAAGCGAGTATCCGGAAAGTCCGTGGACGACACTGCTCACGGATCCATACTTCAAGGAGAACGCCCAGTTCGGAGAACACGTGGAGGATTCGTTGTATGGCGCCACTTACGAGGCTTTCAAGGCCGATCGCTATGGCGAGGTGCGCAGCAACTCGCGACTGTCAGAGGAGCGATTCCCCATGGGACAGAACCGCGATAAGTTCGTGTTCATCAATGGTCTGTCGAAACTCAACGACGGCGATGGCGATGGCTGTCTTGCCGATATGGAGATGCTTGTGAAGGATTTCCCGCAGAGCAAGTTGGCTGAGATGGCAGGTATGATTGTCAACGGCGTGAAGCAAGGACGTCGCCTGCATGGCGGAAAGTTCGACCTGGGCGATGTTTGGAGCCGGCGCTCCGTAGTGCTGAGCGACAGCGACTCCATTGCTGCCCGCGAACTGTCGCCCGAGCGTAACGAGAAGTTCCTCTATGTCATAGCCTATCATCCTGATTCCATCGACGAGAACAAGCTGCTCTTCGAGATGGCGCGTTACAACTTCACGAACTTCATGGTGCGCAATTTCGACATAGAGATAGTCGATACCGATGGTCCCACACACATGCGCGTCAGCGGTTTCCTGAGCTACGACGAAGCACTGCAGTACGCCCGCTCGCTTCACCAGCAGGAACACATCATGGAACTGCTGGGACTGAACAGGAACGATCCTGCTGACTCCGTGGCCAGTGCACGAGTCATCATCATCAGCGAACCCAACCTCGAACTGCTCGGACGGCAGTTCAGCTACGACGACTATGCCGAATTCTACGAGAAGAACTTTGTTCCGTTGGAGATAGACAAGCGTCCGCTGCTGAGCGAACCTGCCGAGATTGGCTACGAGCGTGAACCGGAACTCAACGTGCCTTCCAGCGAGGAAGAACCGTCTTCGGATGAGGAAGAAGGCTATCGTCCCGATGAGCCCGAAAATACGAACGTGGTTGACGAAGGAACGTTTGTGGAACCCGATAACACCCAGCCCGAGAATACGAACGTGGTTGATGAAGGAACGTTTGTTGAGCCCGAGAACGCACAGCCCGAGAATACGAACGTGGTTGACGAAGGAACGTTTGTTGAGCCAGAAAACGCCCAGCCCGAGAATACGAACGTGGTTGACGAAGGAACATTTGTTGAGCCCGAAAACGCCCAGCCCGAGAATACAAACATGGTTGACGAGGGAACATTTGTGGAGCCCGATAACGCTCAGTCCGAGAATACGAACGTCGTTGATGAAGGTACCATCGTCGAGCCCGAAAACGTACAGCCTGAGAATACAAACGTTGTTGATGAAGGAACCTTCGTGGTTGACGAAGGCAATGGCGGTACCGAAACGACCGAAGACGATGGAACGAATATTGTTGTTGACGATGATGCAGAAAATAACAATGCTGGCAACAACGACGATGTGTTCATCTTCGACGACGACGAGAATGGCAACACAAACACCGAAGACAGTGATGTCATCATTACTGACGACTCCGATGAAAAAGAAGATGCCACCGAGTTGGAAGATGAATACTTCGAACTCGATGGCTTCTAATGGTTAACCCTTCAAAAGGCTCGCTATACCTTGATTACAGTTGGTAGGTGAACATGGTGAAAGAGTAGGGAGCTAACTGGTACGTCTTCTTTCTCTCTGCCTTGATGGTTTCGGTCTTCGGAGCAATGGGTTGAGTTTCGTAGTTGTTTTCCTGTTCAGGCTGGCCGCTCAACGTTGTCTTCGTAGCCACTTTTTTCATTCCACGGAAACGCGAGAGGTTCACGTCAGCTGTAATAACCCTGCTGGTCGTGTTGCAAATCTTCACGAAGAGCTGGCGCGTCTTTACGTTCAGTACCACTGACTGGTCGATTCCGTCAGCGTTGTCCCTTACGTTAGGCTCTAGCTTTACGCAATCACCATAGTAGTACTGTCCGCTGCTCTGGCCGAACATCTGCTGGACATAGTAGCTGCAGGTGGGGTAGGCGCGCTCGTTATCGAAGTAAATGAGATCGGGATTCCAGTTGGTGGCACCCTTGCGCGCAAAGAGCGGTGCATAGCTGGTCATGCAGACAATGTCGCCATTGCGCTCGACGTGCAGCAGATAGAGTGCTTCGGCCAAGGCATCGATGAGTTTCTTGTCCTTTGCGGCATATTCGCCCAGATATACTTTCGTCTTCCTGTCACGCGGATACTTGTCGTACTGCTTGCTGGTCAGGAAGTAGTGATTGGGCTCATAGTAGTGTTCGTCGATGATGGGCATGCCCAGTTCTTCAGCCAGTTTCCAACCATTCTCCAAGTCGGGGTTGCCCGGGTGTGAGCCTGGACCTGCTGTGCCTACGATAACGATTTCGGGATGGGCCTCGGTCACCTTCTTGTAAATATAGCGGAAACGCTCGGCAAACTCTGGTGAGATGCGCTCCTCGTTGCCCAGACCAAGATATTTCAGCCCGAAGGGTTTCGGGTGACCGGCATCGGCACGCATCTTTGCCCATTTCGATGTGGCAGGATCGCCATTTGCCCACTCAATGAGGTCAAGGGCATCCTGTACCCATTCGTCCATTTCCGACATGGGCACCACTTCCTGAGCCTGATCGCGCATGCCCCAACCGCCATTGGTTCCCTGACAGCTCACACCGCATGGCAGGATGGGTAGCGGTTGCATGTTCAGGTCTTCGCAAAGCTGGAAATACTCATAGTAGCCCAAGCCCATTGACTGGTGGTAGCCCCACGTGTTCTTCAGCGGGCGGCGTTGCTCGCGTGGACCGATGGTTGTCTTCCAACGATAGGTGTTCCAGAAACCGTCGCCACCGCCATGCACCACGCAGCCACCGGGGAAGCGCATGAACTTCGGGTGCAGGTCAGCCAGTGCCTGAACCAGATCCTTGCGCAGGCCATGTCCCTTGTACGTGTCCTCAGGCATGAGCGACACTTGGTCGACGTCGATGCATCCGGTGTTCAGGACGAGCAGTTGCAGCACGGCATTCTGGCAGTCGGCCGAAGTCGTGAGCGTCGACTCGTACTTCTTCCATTCCTTGCCGCTTACGCCTGATAGTGTTGCTTCGGCAATGACTTTCGGGTCCTTGCCCCAGCCCTGTGGCTCAACGAGGGCAATGCGGACTTGCTTATCGGCTCCTTCGACGTTGCGCAGGAACACCGAGAAGTTCAGCTGCTGACCGGCTTTCACGGAAATGCCGTCGAAACCGTCGTTTTGCAGGCCTACTCCCTTCCATCCATTGTAGTCGTAGTATTCCTTCACGCGCTCAATGTGCAGCCGCATGTAGGTAGGATTGTTCGGATGAAGGGGATTGTCCATGCGTGTCTCCATGAATCCAAGCGAGTGGCCTGGCCGCAAGAAGCGCCAGGACGTGCCTGGTCCCCAGCCGTCGCGCTCAGTAGGGTTGTACTCGAAGGAACCATTCTGCAGGAGTTCGGCAAAAAGACCGCCGTCGGCACTCGACGAGATGTCCTCGAAGAAGATGCCGATGAGTTCATCGCTGATGGCCTTACCACCAGCTGGTGCTGTCATGGCTTTCTGTGCCATGACCGGCATTGAAGCTGTCAGCAGTGTGACAGCCATTGTCATGATTTTCTTCATTGTCGTTTACTATTGTGATTGATTATTTCTTTTTTTCTCTCTCTCTAAACACTCACCTCTCAACTCTCACCCCTCAACTCTCACCCCTCTCTCATCATGATGAGTTCGTCGCGGAGCTGATCGGGCAGGTTGATTCCTCGCAGGATGAGGCTACGACTCCACGCCGCCACCTCGTTGGGCTGCATGGTATGCAGGATGTAGGCAAACTGCTCCACCTCTTCGTCTGTATAGCTGTCGGCAGTGCGACCTTTGAAGGCATCCAACTCCTCGTCGTCGAAATATTCTATCGGTTGCGTGGCAGCCTCCATCATGCATGCCTGCTCGCATCGCGGGCTCTCTGGTGAGCACGATGTGCAGTCGCCCTCGCCAATGACAATGGGATCTTCGCTGCCGTCGGAGCGCCTGTTGTGCCCGAAGATGTAGGCGATGGCTCCCAATGCCGCCAATGAAATCAATGCAATGATTGTTATTTCAGTCATTATCTACTTCTGCTATCAACTTTCAACTACTTCAAATCCTGCCTTCTGCAACTCTTCCCAGAAATGTGGGTAGGATTTCGTTACCACTTGCGGATTTCTGACAGCCAGCGATGGCCGGATCAGTGCCAGGGGAGCCAGTGACATGGCCATACGATGGTCGTCATAAGTGTCGATGGGTTCATCAGACTTCTCGCATCGTTCGCCATCCCACACCAAATCGGTGCCATTCTCCACGCGTAGCACGATGCCGAGTTTGCGCAGCTCTGTGATGAGGGCAGTAATGCGGTCGGTTTCCTTGATGGTCAACGTCTGCAAGCCTCGGAAATGGAAAGGAATGCCTTTGGCAGCACATGTGGCAACAATGGTTTGCACCAGGTCGGGCGAATTCACGAAGTCGTAGTCGAGTCGCGGAACCTGACGGTTGTTCTTTCTGAGCACCACCACGCTCTCCTTACTATGATTCCTGCTCTTGAATACTGTTTTCACGCCCAACATCGAAAAGATGTAGCGTGCAGCTGCATCGCCCTGTCGTGAACCATCGTTCAGGCCCGGCAACACAATTTCGGCATCATCGTCGTCGGTCAAGGCAATCATTTCATACCAATAGCTGGCCGAACTCCAGTCGTTCTCAATCAGGTACGGCCTTGCCTCGTAGGGCTTTGGCCTCACCAGGACTGTATCGCCGCTTGTCCAATCGGCATCGGCACCGAACTCGCGCATCATCCAGAGTGTCAGGTCTATGTAAGGTCGCGACACGATGTTGCCTTTCAGTCTCAGTTCCAGTCCGTCCTTCAGCACGGGAGCTATCATGAGCATGGCTGAGATGTATTGCGAACTGATGTTGCCCTGCATCTCTATCATGCCGCCACTCAGCTCTTTTCCTCTGATGCGCAGGGGTGGAAATCCTTCTTCGCCCTCATAGCTGATGTCGGCTCCCAGTTGTCGAAGCGCGTTCACAAGCACACCGATGGGACGATGCTTCATGCGCTCGGTACCTGTGATCACGTGTTCGCCTGGTGTCACGGCCAGATAGGCAGTCATAAAACGCATGGCAGTACCGGCTGCACCGATGTCAATCAATTGGGGGTGGTCTTTCAACGCCCTGACAATAACGGCTGTGTCGTCGCAGTCGGACAGATTCTGGGGAACGCTGAATGTTTCTTGCCCCTCAAGACTTGTCCCTTGGCCTGGGGCCCTTTTTCCTAACTGGCTGATGATGAGTGCGCGATTGGAAATGCTCTTCGATGCCGGCAGTAGCACGGTAGCTTTCAGCTGTTTGGGCGCTTTTATAGTATATATAATAGGTGTATCGCTCATGTCCTTGTTTATTTTTCAGCCCAAAGTTAATAAAAACTTTCAACTCTAAACTCGAAACTCTAAACTATTTTTGTACCTTTGCAGAACTTTAAGGTTTTTTATCAATAGCAACAACAAATTATCAACGTGCGCAACAATATTATCATACGAGGAGCGAGTGAGAACAACCTGAAAAACGTGTCGCTCAGCATCCCAAAACATCAGATTACGGTCTTCACTGGTGTCAGCGGATCGGGCAAGAGTTCGCTCGTTCTCGACACCATCGCAGCCAAGTCGCGACGCGAACTCAATGATACATTTCCTACTTTCGTACAGCAATATCTGCCGAAGTATGGGCGCCCTCACGTTGAAGCCATTGAGAACCTGCCTATTGCCATTGTGATCGACCAGAAGAAACCTGCGCAGAACTCTCGCTCGACGGTTGGTACTTACACTGACATTGCAGCCCTGATGCGTCTGTTGTTTTCACGTGTGGGCAAGCCTTTTGTGGGCTATGCCGAGTCGTTCTCGTTCAACCACCCGGAGGGCAGTTGTCCGCGCTGTTCTGGTCTGGGCGAGATTCGCGAGTTGGACATACACAAACTGGTTGATTTCGATAAGAGTCTCAACGATGAGGATACCATCCACTACATAGCCTTTGGCAAGGGCGGGTGGCGATGGATACGCTATGCCCACAGCGGTCTTTTCGACCTTGACAAGAAGATTCGCGACTACACACCCGAAGAACTCGACCTCTTCCTGAACAGTCCGCAAATCCGCCTGAAAAACCCGCCTTCCAACTGGCCTAAGACGGCAAAGTACGAAGGCCTCATTCCGCGTATGTATCGTTCCATCATCAACAGCGAGGAAGGACTCCTTCATGCTGCCGTGCTGAATCCTATGTTGCGCATGGGCACCTGCCCCGACTGCGGAGGCACCCGTTTGAGTCCGCGCGTTCTCAAGTGCAAAATCGAGAGTGGACGCGGTACCCTCAACATCGCTGAGGCTTGTTCGCTGAGCATCACGCGACTCAATCAGTGGGTGAAAGCCATTGCCGACCCGTTGGCAGTCGACTTGAAGGCAGCTATCAGCGCACGGCTGACGGCACTCGAGGAGATCGGGCTGGGCTATCTCAGCTTGGACCGTGGGGTAGGTACGCTTTCTGGTGGCGAGGCGCAGCGATGCAAGATAGCCAAGTACATCAACTCGTCGCTTTCGGATGTGCTCTACATTCTTGACGAACCCAGCACAGGTCTGCACAATCATGACATACAGCTGATGAAACACTCTGTGCAGCGCCTGCGCGATGCTGGCAACACGGTGCTTCTTGTGGAACATCACAAGGAAATGATAGCTATGGCCGACCATATCGTTGACTTAGGGCCTGGACCTGGGGCCGATGGTGGAAACATCATCTTCGAAGGCTCTTATGACGAGCTGCTGAAAAGCGGTACCGACACAGGCGTGATGCTGAGTCAGTCAGGCGATTTCAAGCAGGCACCTCGTACACCTGCAGCGTTCAATCAACTGCGTCATGCCAACCTTCACAACCTGCAGGATGTCAGCATCGACCTTCCGTTGGGCGTATTTGCCGTCGTGGCAGGTGTGGCAGGATCGGGTAAGAGTTCGCTGATGCAGAGCATGGAGAAAATAGCCACAGATTTTGTCTATATCTCCCAGAAAAGCATCGGCGTCAGCCTGCGTTCAACGCCAGCCACCTACATGGACGTGGCACCTGACATACGCAAGCTGTTCGCACGCAAATATAAGCTTCGCGAGTCATACTTCACCTTCAACGGGCAGGGCGGCTGTCCTGTCTGCGGCGGTAAGGGCGTCATCGTCTCGGAGATGGCTTTTATGGACAACATCGAGACCACCTGCGAGGCTTGTGGCGGTTTGCGTTATTCGAAGGAGGCGTTGCAGTATAAATTAGCCCCCCTCTCCTTTAAGGAGGGGCAGGAGGAAGGTAGCTCTCTTTCTATTGCCGAGGTCATGGATCTCAGCGTGCGTGCGGCTTGCCGTTTCTTTGCAGGAACCAGCATCGAAGAGAAACTACGCCCACTCATGGATGTAGGCTTAGGCTATCTGCACTTGAACCAAGCATTGTCGACATTGTCGGGCGGTGAACTGCAACGACTGAAGATAGCGTCACATCTGGGTGAGAAAGGACGGGTATTCGTTATCGACGAACCCACTGACGGACTTCATCCCAAGGATGTGCGGCGGTTGATTGATCTTTTTGAACGTATGGTTGATGAGGGAAATACGGTTTATGCTGTGGAGCACAATACCGACGTAATTAAGGCTGCCGACTATGTCATCGAACTTGGACCCGGAGCCGGTGAGCTGGGTGGCCGCATCCTCTTTGCTGGACCACCCACACAGATGCTGCAATGTCACGACTCCGTCACGGCGCCCTATCTGAAAAGCTGACCAATGGTTTCTGTCAAGATAGAATAGGCGGAATCAAGTTCGGGTAGACTGTTCAAAAAAACAGCACTCGTCATCCCGACGAATGCTGTCCGTTATTTATTAACCTGGAGTCTAGACTCTCAATGGCAGCAAAGTTACTACAATCTGCACGAAAAAGCCCTCGACAAAGCTCAAAAAGAGATTGTCGGGGGCTTTAGTCTTAACTTTGGTAAAGGATGATGGACATAAGAAAGTCAATCATCGTCCAAAAGTGATGTCGTGGCGTATTATTGACATGGTCTTCGCACTGATGTTGAGAAACGATGCGATGGCATTCAAGGGCAGATGCTCCACGATGCCCGGACAGCGACGCAACAACAATTCGTAGCGTTCGCGTGGCGTGGTACGATGGAAGTCGAGATAGCGTTCGCGAGCCTGGCCAAGCAGATGTTCGCTGATGAGGCTGCGCAGTTCCAACGTTTCTGCCTCTTGACGGAACATCTGCATCATCTGTTTTCCACTGATTCTATAGACGCGACTGGGCATCATGGCTTCAATCGTGGTCTGCGAGCGACTTCCGCTGAGGCATGCAGGGTAGTCGCCAACGAATTCGCCCTTGAAGGAGAACCAATTGATGTGTTCTTTACCATCGCTGATTCCCTTCACGGTGTATTTGAAGCATCCCTCAGCGACGAATCCGAACCACCGTGTCTGTTCGCCCTCGCGTTCCATCTGTTCACCCTTTTGGTAGCTGACGCATGTTCCCTCCTGCTCACAGAAGGCTTGTAACGATGGGAGGTCGATGCTGTGTACGCCGAATTTTTGTTCCATATCTTATTTGTTTAATAGTTCGTTTCTGTCTGGGCATTATAAAGGCGCGGAACTGATTCTGCATCCATCTTAGAGGCATCGCCAAACGCCTTTTCCCAAATACAGTCTCAGCCCGCGCCGAAACGCGAGCATCAACTTTTATCATCTTGGGAAATATTTTGGCGAAATTTCTAAGATAAGAATCAAAAAGTCAACGCATCAATATGTCATGTCAAATGTGCTGCTTTCGCATGCTTTGTGTGCAAAGGTACAAAAAAATCCCATATTATTGTCTGCCTCGCTGCAACTTTTTTCGTACTTCTTGCGTCAAAGAAGTAAAAACAAGGCATTTAAGAAATTTTAGCACCCGAACGTGTCACAAATCGACCGTTTTTGTGTCAAATGTACAGACGCCAACAAATAAACTTATCAACAAATAAAATTATGAAAAAATCTCTTATCGTTGCAGCCATGATGCTGCTCACAGCAGCCGCCCAGGCTCAGACCATCACCGCAAGTGACGTGATGGCAACTTATCAGAACGCAGTGAATAACACCGACAGCAAGTATTGCTACAATGCCGAAGTCGAACAGGGCATCGTCCGTACGCAATACGTCTACCTCAAAGTGAAGGAAGGTCGCGGGCGCCATGCCATTCAGACGCTTCGTCCTCACCTGAAGTACCAGTACGATTACGACAACGAGGGACGTCTCCTCACGCGGACCACTCAGCTCTGGAACGGCGACCTTGCTGATTGGCAGCCTACCTGCCAGCTCAGCTACACCTACTTACCGGGACAGAACATCGTGGAGTGTAGCTACTGGGACAGCCTCAGTCAAAGTTTCCTGCACCCTCAAAGCAAAGTGGTCTACGAGGTGTTGCCGAATGCTTCCATCGGATTCGTCAGCAACTACCATCGCGTAAAAGGCCAGGCTGACTATGTGCTGAGCGAAGTGATGGCTGTACCCAACCAGATGTTCTACGGTTCCGACCTCGTGAGTAAATAAGGGTAGGGGAGTCCCTTTGCCTCCCCAATCCCCCCCCTATTTTCTAACTCTCTACCTCTTTACTTCTCGTCTCCTTAACTCCCCATAGAAATCATCTCTCTCTTAAATAGAAATTATCTCTCTCTTAAATAAAGTATTATTTGAATTGAAGTGGCAGGTATCTGTGAAGACTCCTGCCGCTTTTTTCTTGACATCCTCAGTTCATAAAATGACCTAAAATGTCATGAAATCAAAAAAAGATGAAAAAAACATCCGTTTTTCTTGCACGTATCATAAAAACTTTGTAACTTTGCACCCGCAAAACGAACCAATAAGGTCAGTTGCTAAGCAAAAAAGGATCGGGATTTAGCGCAGTTGGTAGCGCACACGTCTGGGGGGCGCGAGGTCGCTGGTTCGAGTCCAGTAATCCCGACCAAACAAAAGGCTAAGTGCTTGATAATCAAGCAGTTAGCCTTTTAACTTTTATTAATTGCACAACATTTGCACAAAATCTCACCCTCATCTATCCCGACAAACCACCCTTTTTAAGGGGATTTTTGAACGTAGCCTAACAATTTTGAACAAATTCTGAACATTTTTTTATTTTGTTATTTTGGGGCTAATTTCATCAATTTTGGTTGTGCAAGTTTAGAAAGAGATACAAAATTTGCACAACCGTACATGAAATGCGAGTCTCCTCTGACGTTCCATTCCGAATATAGTGTCTAATTTTCCAGATCTGCACCATTGGATTTTTCAGAGGAGATCTCGCAATTTTCACTCAAACAAGCTTTGCTCGTTACACTTCTTTAGCCTACTGGAAGGCGGCTGGATTGACCATCCATATACCTTCAAATTCTCTTTTAATGCATAATCAATAATATTATTGCGTTTGTACTGTTTAGTACCGCTGGAAAACTTAGGTTGATTCTCCTTCTCTTGTAAGATCTGAAGAACTTGGATATAGCTATCTTTGTGCTGTCTTGATTCCTTCTGAATCTCCATCATATAATATGCGACCTCTTTCTTACTAAGATAGCGGGACAGCATTTGCCTAACCACTATGTCGAGGTTTTCATTATCATACCAAATATTTGAATGAAGTTTTTGATATGGTGACTTCCTACAGACTGTGGCTGTACTCGTTTCAAAGGGAACCAGAGGTTCATCCCCCTTTTTCCAAGGGCGTTGCTCCCCTTTCTTTGGGTGTTGCCGAGTATATATATATATAATAATGTAGGAAACTCTTCCGCCGTTCCCAGTCTTCCGTCCTGGTTGAAAATCAAACCACAAATCCGACTTTTCCATCATATACAGACCATATAATTCTCTCTGGGCATATTCCAGGATAAACCTTCGTATATCTGTGTAGTCAGTATATGATGAGGTCTTAATACTCTTACCGGTTCTTTGGTCACGCACTTCGTTAAGGTTAAACATACTTCTGAGAGAGTCTATATGGATAGGAACAACACGTTCTTTATACCTGTTTCCCAACTGGTTTTCTGTATTGTCATAGAACCTAAAGTCGCCGCTGAACTCACTGCACAACTCATACATTTTCTGACTGAATCGAGATTTCAACGTCATGGCTGTTCCAAGGTCAAAAGATGTGAAGTCTCGGGTAAGATTGATTAAATATCTCATTATTTCGGGAGAAACCCTGACAGCATAGAGATTCTTCTCCTTGTCATAGAAGAACGAATCAATCCAATGAATCTTACCAACGACAATATTCCCATCCTCGTTTTTGAACCTGACCGGATAAAACTTTCCACCCAATGCGCTTAATGTCTCATAGGTACGCGGAACATTCTTTTTCCCTCCAATTAAGCCAAGATCCTTATCTTGAAGGTAGAATACTAATTCTTTCCAATTCTCTGGTATGCCCAGACCTTTCTCCAAGAACTTCTTTTTTACCTGGCCTGTCAAGAAATACATCACCCTTCTTTCCAGTAGTGTGTAACACATCGGAGAGTTGATGAGATTATTGCTCCACCTGATCTGCTCATGGCAGATAGGGTTGAAACTTAAAGGGTATATTATTTCGTTCTGATACAGCTGCATACTTTTCTTTGTTCACATGACACTCTGTGAAGGTTTACTTTTATTCAGGCGGACGTGTCCAACTGAGGATTCGTACCAACAGTCACCGCTTGGCTTATAATACCCGTATTATCAAAGCACAGCAAAGTTAGTTTTTCTTTATTAAAGTTCCAAGATTATAGGAATGTTAAATGATTTAACATTTGGTGCGCATTTTCTCGGAAGTTCAGCGCATTTTCTCGGAAGTTTCAGCGCA
>JAEEGL015478715.1_pt1 | contig 12199 bp, 11 predicted proteins | sample 9134231 | NCBI WGS metagenome assembly JAEEGL01 (sample SAMN16246548, study PRJNA631951) | gut metagenome | biome: gut microbiome; feature: rumen; material: fiber-attached | host: Bos | place: Iran: Karaj | collected 2018-10
AAAGTTGATGTCATAGCCCACGGCGTTCTTTCCGACAACGATAATCTCAGCAGCCAAGGGGTCGACGCGGAAGGCGTAGTTGTTGCTCTTGAAACCGGTGCAGGCGACGGCTTTGAGGCTGTCGAAACCTTGCTCTTCAGTGCATTTGACAGGATCCATGCTTACCACAGCGAGATAGGAGGAATCTTTCTTGGAGCTGGCAAGTACGAGGATGCGGTTTTCGAATACGGCAACAGACCGGGGACGGAGGATGTTGACGAGGTCGTGGCGTCCGATGTAGCGGTCGGTGGTGAAACGGCCTATTCGCTGCAGGCCGTCGGCCTGGCGGACGAGGAGGTCAACAGCACAGTCGATGCTGTCGATGACCACGAAGGCTTTCATTTCAGGGATATAGCAGACTTGGTTGGAGGAGAAGTCCATTGAGCCAAAGACGTCAGGGCGAGGCGGGAAACCCGGATCCGTAAGTTCCTGGAGAGGAGATTGAGGAGCGGGATTATCCCCACGGCCGGGCTGAGCCTGGGCGGAGCCTGCAACGAGGAGCAGGCTTACCAAGAATGCGACTATGGGTTTAAAGATTTTATTCATTTCTGTTTGGAAAAAAACAATCAAAATGCGTGTTTTCGTTGAAGAGCGGTTGCCATGAGGCGGGATGAGGCCGCCCCATGGCTCTACTCCATCTTAAAGCTTAGTTGGCCTTTTTGCAGCACTCTTTCTTGCCTTCGCAAGCAGCGTCATGCTGGTGTTTGCAGCATTCCTTCTTGGCGGCGCAGCAGCTGTCCTGACCTTCCTTGGCGCAGCACTTGTGGTCGCAAGGCTTGCAGCAGTTGGTGTCGGTGCAGTTGGCGCAATGATTGGCGGCGCAGGTGGTGTCGGCGCAGGTGCAATCGTGGTGATGGCACTCATGCTCACACATTTCGGTCTGAGCAGCGCTGTCGACGGTCTCTTCTGCGGTCTGATTGTTGTTGCAAGCGGACATGCCAAAAGCAAAAGCGGCAGCTACTAAAGCAGTTAAGAAAACTTTCTTCATTTTGTTGTAATTTTTTTTTGTGGGGTGAAGAACCCCTGGTTAATAAATAATATATTGATACAATTAATCTGATTAAGAGGTGCCGTGTTGCGGAAAGATTTGATTCGTTCTACTACGGCAGGCAATTAACCAGGAATAATTCACACTAAAGCGGGATGTTGTTGTGCTTTTTGAGCGGCAGGGACTCTTTTTTGGAGGAGAGAACCTGGAGGGCACGTGTGACGCGGAAGCGGGTGTTGCGGGGCTCGATGATGTCGTCGATGTAGCCGAAACGGGCGGCGCAGTAGGGGTTGGCGAACTGCTCGTTGTATTCCACTTCCTTCTGGGCGATGAACTTGGCACGTTCCTCGGGGTCTTCGATTTCTTTAATCTGACGGCCGTAGAGGACTTCGGTGGCACCGCTGGCACCCATGACGGCGATTTGAGCCGTGGGCCAAGCGTAGTTGAAGTCGCCACGGAGCTGTTTGCAGCTCATGACGATGTGTGCACCGCCGTAGCTCTTGCGGAGGGTGACAGTAACCTTGGGAACGGTGGCTTCGCCGTATGCGAAAAGCATCTTGGCACCGTGAACGATGACGCCATTGTATTCCTGGCCAGTGCCGGGCAGGAAGCCGGGAACGTCGACGAGGGTTACGATGGGGATATTGAAAGCATCGCAGAAGCGGACGAAACGGCCACCCTTACGTGAAGCGTTGCTGTCGAGGACGCCTGCCATGGCTTTAGGCTGGTTGGCGACGATGCCGACGCTTACGCCACCGAAGCGGGCAAAACCTACAATGAGGTTGGGTGCGAATTTTTCGTGTACCTCGAGGAACTTGCCGTCGTCGACGATGGAGGTGATGACACCTTTCATGTCGTAGGGTTCGTTGGGGTTCTCGGGGATGATGCTGTTGAGGCTGTCCTCCAGACGGTCGATGGGGTCTTCTGAAGGGATATAAGGAGCCTCTTCGAAGTTGTTGGAAGGGATATAGCTCATGAGGTCGCGGATGAGTTTGATGGTTTCCTCTTCGGTTTCGCCGACGAAATGGGCTACACCGCTCTTGGTGGCATGAACCATGGCTCCACCGAGTTTATCGACGGTTACATCTTCGCCGGTAACGGTTTTGACCACCTTGGGTCCGGTGAGGAACATATAGCTGTTCTCTTTGGTCATGAGGATGAAGTCGGTGAGAGCGGGGCTGTAGACAGCGCCACCGGCGCAGGGACCAAAGATGGCACTGATTTGCGGAATGACACCGCTGGCGAGGATGTTGCGCTCGAAGATTTCAGCATAGCCAGCGAGGGAGTTGCTGCCTTCCTGAATACGGGCTCCACCCGAGTCGTTAAGTCCGATGACGGGGGCACCGGTCTTCATGGCTTGGTCCATGATTTTGCAGATCTTGAGAGACATGGTCTCGCTCAAGCTACCTGCAAAGACGGTGAAATCCTGAGCGAAGACGTAGACGGGACGGCCGTCGATGGTGCCGTAGCCGGTGACAACGCCGTCGCCGAGGAAGGATTGTTTTTGCATGTCGAAATTTACGCAGCGGTGGGCGACGAACATGTCGAATTCCTCAAACGAACCTTCATCCAGCAGAAGAGCGATACGCTCGCGGGCAGTGAGTTTGCCCTGTTCGTGCTGTTTGTCAATACGTTTTTGGCCACCACCCATTTTGGCCTGGCTTCTCTTGTCGAGAAGTTCTTTTATCTTTTCTTCAAATGCCATTATTTGAATTTTTTTAGGTTATTGAACATGGGTAAGGCGCGCGGTCTTAGCGGCCGGTTGCCGTACCCGGAAACTCATAGGATGTTTTATTTGCAGCAGAACTCGGTGAGGACACCCAGGGTGCTCTTGGGGTGCAGGAAGCCGATATGGAGGCCTTCGGCACCGCCGCGGCTCTGCTGGTCGATAAGACGGACACCTTTCTCTTTGGCGTCGTTCAAAGCCTGGTCGGTGTTTTCGACACAGAAGGCGATGTGGTGCATGCCGCCTTTGCCGCCGTTTTTCTCGATGAAAGCGGCGATGGTGCTTTCGGGGCAGGTGGGTTCGAGGAGTTCGATTTTCACTTCACCGATTTTAAAGAAGGCGGTTTTAACCTTCTGGTCGGTTACTTCTTCAATAGCATAACATTTGAGACCCATGACGTCTTCCCAGTAGCGGATAGCTTCGTCAAGATTGGTCACGGCAATGCCGATGTGTTCAATGTGCGAAGGGGTCATAATTTTGCTTTTTATTTATTTTTTTTATTAATTGTTTCGTTTATTGCACGGATTTTCAGCACCAAAGGTTTTGATGCTGAAAATGCAAAGATACAAATAATATTTTAATTGGAGAAAGTTTTATTGCTTAGCCTGTCGAAATTAACACTTTGGGCAGGCTTTTTTAGTGTCGCGGGGAGGGAGGTAACAGAGGGTCTTGAGGGAAAGGAACAGAGGACGTGGCCGCGGTGGAACGGCGATGGGGGCGGAACGAAGTTAGAACGAAGTTAGAACGAACCTAGAACGAAGGTAGAACGAACCTAGAGCGAAGGTAGAGCGAACCTGGAGCGAAGGTGGGGAGGGATTACTGCTTGCAGGCAGCGATGACGGAGTCGAGGTCGATACCACAGTCCCGGTGGAGCTGGCGGACGGGGCCGTGGGTGACGAAGTGGTCAGGGAGGCCGAGGACGGTGGTTGGCGGGATGACAGCGGAGGGGTTGGCCGATTTGACGGCGGCGAAATGCTCGAGGACTGCGGTGCCGAGTCCGCCTTTTTTGACGCCGTCTTCGAGGGTGACGATGCGGCGGAAGCCTTGGGCGAGGATGGCGTCGAGGAGGTCGGTGTCGAGGGGTTTGAGATAACGCATGTCGTACATGGCAGTGCTGATGCCCTGAGAGGTGAGGGTTTCAGCAGCCTGGAGGGCGGTGTTGCCGATGTGGCCTATAGAGATTATGGCCACTTGGGTGCCTTGGTGGAGGCAACGGCCACGGCCGGGCTGGAGTGGCTGGAAGGGCGATTTCCAATCGGGGTGGACGCTGAGGCCGCGGGGGTAGCGGATGACAACGGCTCCCTGGTCGGGGAGTTGGGCAGTGTACATCATGTTGCGGAGCTCGTGTTCGTCGAGGGGCGCACAGATAGTGAGGTTGGGGATGGGTCGGAGACAGGCGAGGTCGAAGGCTCCGTGGTGAGTGGGGCCGTCGTCGCCGACGATGCCGGCGCGGTCGAGACAGATGATGACGGGAAGGTGCTGGAGGGCTACGTCGTGGATGATTTGGTCATAGGCGCGCTGCATGAAGGAGGAGTATATGTTGCAGAAAGGTTGCATGCCTTGGGCGGCGAGACCTGCGGCGAAGGTGACAGCGTGTTGTTCGGCAATGCCTACGTCGAAGGCACGGGTGGGCATTTGTTCCATCATAATGTTGAGGGAGCAGCCGGTGGGCATGGCTGGAGTGATGCCGACGATGCGGGGGTTGTGGCGGGCGAGTTCGACGATGGTGTGACCGAAGACATCCTGGTATTTGAGAGGTTGTCCGTTGACATTGTTTTTGATTTGGGCACCGGTTTCGGCGTTGAAGCGTCCCGGGGCGTGGTAGGTGACGGGGTGACGTTCGGCGGTGCGGAGGCCTTTGCCTTTTTTGGTGATGACATGGAGTAGTTTGGGTCCGCGAATGGTTTTGAGTTGGGAGAGAACCTCAACAAGCTCTTCGACGTTGTGACCGTCGATGGGGCCAAAATAGCGGAATCCGAGTGATTCGAAGAGGTTGGGGGCACCAAGGGCGGCTGTTTTGGCCATGAAAGTGATGCGCTGGAAGAAGTTGAGGGATTTGTTGTGGGGTTTGTGGTCGGTTTTGTCTCCGCCGAGGTGACGCCAGACTTTCTCTTTGAGTTTGTTGTATTGCGGAGAGGCGGTGATGCGGGTGAGGTGGCGGCTGAGACCGCCGACGGCTTTGTCGATGCTGATGCCGTTGTCGTTGAGGACGACGAGGATGTTGGCTTTGGAGACACCGGCGTTGTTGAGAGCCTCGAAAGCCTGACCACCGGTCATTGAGCCGTCACCTATGACGGCAATATGCTGCCGCTTGGTGTTGCCTTGCAGTGTAGAGGCGGTGGCCATGCCGAGGGCAGCACTGATGGAGGTGGAACTGTGGCCTGTGCCAAAGGCGTCGAAGGGAGACTCGTCGATGCGGGGGAAGCCGCTGAGACCGCCATACGTGCGTATGGTTGGGAAAAGGTCACGACGACCTGTGATAATTTTGTGGGCGTAGGCTTGGTGGCCGACATCCCAGATTAGTTTGTCGTCGGGGGTGTTGAAGACGTAGTGGAGGGCGAGGGTGAGTTCGACAGTACCAAGGGAAGAGGCGAGATGGCCGGGGTGGAGTGCGAGGGTATGGATGATGTAGTGACGCAGTTCGAAACTGAGTTGTTCGAGGTCGGAGACGGGGAGTGCCCGGAGGTCGTCGACGGAGTTGATGCCGCTGAGGATGACGCCGGGGAGTTTGTCGGGGCTTTGTAGTTGGGATATTATCGTGTTGCTGTTTTCCATTGGGGAGTTGCCTTGGGTTGTGAGGGTTGGTTTCCTAATAATGCGTGATGAAGTTTGGGTTAAAAGAGTTGGCGGTTATTGTACTTTGTAGGCAGGGGGTTCTTTTTGGATAGGTTCGAATTCCTTGTTGAGTTTCTTGTCGGTGGCACGACCTTGAGCGGAGTCGTGGAGTTCCCACTTGCCGTTGTTGAAGACGTAGGCCATTTCGGCCCCGGAGGGGACATAGTATTGATAGAGGCCTTCCATACCTGGCACTTGGGGTGCGACTTGGTCGAAGATAATCATGGCCATTTTTTTGTCGGTGGTTTTGTAGGTGGGAGCATTGCGGGTAGGTTTTGAGATGGCTGAGGAGGTGCGGGCAGCAGTGGAGACAGGGCGACTGGGACCACGACGGCGACCGCGACGGGAACGCGGAGAGGGACTGAAGATGGAAGAGAAAAACGAAGAGAGAGAGAAGGAGGAGCTACGCTTGGGGCGGACGCGTTCGGTGAGGTGAAGGTATTGTTCCTCGTAGCGGAGGGTTACCATGGCGTCGCGTGTGTATTCGAGGACTACGCGGCGGAGGTTGGATTCTTTGCGGAAGAGGTTTTGCCCGAATTGGGGAGTGCTACCACCCGATTTGAAAGTGATGGGTTCGATGATTTTGCGCTGGGTGAGATTGTCGACACCGCACCAGCCCAAGAGGGTGTAGTAGGTACGGTTTTCGTGGTGGGTTACAATGAGTTCTTGATAGACGGTGCCGAACCAGCGGTCGGGAGAGAGGACTTCTTCCTGGCGGTTGACAATGTCGGCGGAGCGGTCGTTGAGAAGGACGACGTTGTAGTCTTTGGTTTGTTCGTTGAGAGCCTGAACGATGCCAAAGCATTCAAATTCGCCTGCGTCGTTGACGACAGGCCATGTGAAGATGCGGAATTTTTTGTCGGGGGAAGTGAGGACGGAGACGCGAGTGCCGAAGTCCCATTGCCAACGGAAGGAATTGTCGACGGCGAGGGCTTCGGTGAGGAGTTGCAGTGCGGACTCGTTGGCATGGTAGCGCTGATTGTCGGACGGGGCGGTATATACCTGTTCGAAAAGTTGTTGCAACTCAGATTGGTAGTTGGACATGGTTTCTTTGTCTTGCGCCATGGCAGCGAAAGACAAAAGAATCCATGCCAGAGTGAAGATTATAGATTTCTTTTTCATTATGCTTTTTGTAACGCAGAAGAGTTGTTTTTATTTTGCAGGAAGTATAAAAAAGGCAGAAATTGAATTATTTTTTGTAATTTTGCAGTCATGAAAGAAGAACAAAAACAGATGATAGAGCAGGCGTGGGAGAACCGCGAACTGCTAAAAGACAAAAAGATAGCAGATGCCATAAGGGAGGCTGTGGACATGTTGGACCGCGGCAGCCTGCGCATTGCAGAGAAGTGCGGAGAAGGATGGCAGGTGAACGAATGGCTGAAGAAGGCTGTGATTTTATATTTCCCCCTAAACGGAATGACCACGATGGAATGCGGCCCGATGGAGTTTCACGACAAGATGGCGTTGAAACGGAACTATGCCGAGTTGCAGGTGCGGGTGGTGCCACATGCGGTGGCCCGATACGGGGCTTATTTGGCACCGGGAGTGGTGCTGATGCCCTCGTATGTGAATATCGGGGCCTACGTTGACAGTGGAACGATGGTGGACACATGGGCCACTGTTGGCAGTTGCGCACAGATAGGCAAGAATGTGCACTTGAGCGGAGGTGTAGGGATAGGCGGAGTGCTTGAACCTGTGCAGGCTGCGCCGGTTATTATTGAGGATAATTGCTTTATAGGCAGCCGCTGCATTGTGGTGGAAGGTGTGATAGTGGAGGAGGAGGCCGTACTGGGTGCCAACACAGTGCTGACTGCCAGCACACATATCATTGATGTCACCGGTCCAGAGCCTGTGACGAGCAAGGGACGTGTGCCAGCAAGAAGCATCGTTATTCCAGGTAGTTATACACGACATTTTCCTGCCGGGGACTACCAAGTGAACTGTGCTTTAATAATTGGACGACGCAGCCAGTCGACAGACAAGAAGACTTCGCTAAACCAGGCTTTGCGGGAGTATGGCGTGAGTGTATGAACTGAGTTGAAAAACCATTGAAGAAATAATAGCAGACTATGAAAAAGACATTGATAATATTGATGATTATTCCCTTTTTGCTGTGCGGATGCAAAAAGAGAGTTGATACTTTCAAATTTGATGGAACGGTTGTCGGGGTTGCCAACTGTTCGTTGGCCTCGGCGAGCATTTCGGAATTTGACATTGGATATGTGGTGAGTTTGACGGTTCCGGACTCGATAGGAGGCGTTTTTACAGACCCCAGCGGCAAGAAGTATTCCAACTGCGTGGTGATATACCGCACCCGCGCCCGCTATTATGTTGAAGACCGCATCAAGGGGACCATGTATCTTGACGACCAGTATTCCGCAGCCTACTGTACATACCACGTTCATCTGAATATCCCGGAAGGGGTGTGCTACACGCTGGAAGACTGACAGAAGCAAGTAGAGAAGGATATTACCCACATGATGTTGAAAAAAAATTGAACAATTTTTCTGTTATGTGGAAAATATATGGTATTTTTGCAAATTGAACGGATATGTTCCAGCAACGGGCATATAGCGTTAGTAAACATAAGTATATAGAGCCAAAAATAGTGTTATGAAATTCATCGTCAACAGTCTGATTTTCTCAAAGCAGATACAGTCACTCAGTGGAGTGCTGACAAACAACAACACCGTCCCCATCATTAATTGTTTTCATTTCCATTTGGATGAAGGCCTTCTGACCATCAGAGCCACGGATTTGGAGACCACACTGGTATCAAAAGTGGAAGTGGAGACCGGCACTCTTGAAGGGGTGTCTGACATAGCAGTACCCTCGAAACTGCTGTTGGACATTGTAAAGAGCCTTGACGATGTACCCTTGACGTTCAGCGTTAACGACAGCGACTTCGGTATCAACATTGCATCAGGAGAGGGCAAATACAGTTTGGCGGGCAAGAATCCCGAGACATTCCCCTCCATGCCCCAACCGAAAGACACTTCTTCCATCACACTGCCGGGCAGCCTGCTGGTGAATGCCATAAGCAAGACGGCTTTTGCCGCATCCACTGACGAATTGCGCCAGCAGATGAGCGGTATATTCTGCGAAATCAATCCAGAAAATATCACGTTTGTCGCCACCGATGCACACAAACTGGTACGTTATCGCCGCAATGACATCAAGAACGAAACAACCGTATCGTTTATTCTGCCCCGCAAACCGGTAACGATGCTTCGCAATATCATCTCGACACGCAAAGAAGAGCTGGAGGTGAACGTGGAGTACAACAACACCAATGCATTCTTCACCTTCGACAACTTCTACATCATCTGCCGACTGGTTGAGGGACGCTACCCGAACTACGATGCCGCCATTCCAAAAGAGAATCCGAACCACCTTATTGTGGACAGGAACTCATTCCTTAACACCTTGCGCCGCGTTGGACTATTTGCAAACCAGGCTTCGCATCAGGTACGTCTTTCCATCAATGAGCACGAACTGATTGTCAGTGCCCAAGACCTTGAATTCTCAAACGACGCCAGCGAGAAACTGCCTTGCCAGTATGAAGGCGACCCGATGGAAATTGGTTTCAATGCCAAGTTCCTGACCGAAATGGTTTCGAACATTGACACCGAACAGATACTGATAGAGATGTCTCATCCCAGCCGCGCGGGCATCATCTTCCCGACTGGCGAGGGTGTGGACAGCAACGAGGACATCTTGATGCTTGTCATGCCTGTCATGCTGTCGAACAACTAACAAAGATAAGGCTTGCGGAAACTAAAGTGACATTGCCGGCAAGAATGTCCGTAGAAAAACACAAGCCAACACGCTAATAAATTGCGACCGTGAGCAGAAGCAAAGTGAACTTGTGGGAGACCCACTCCTCGACCATACTGAGCATTACGTTGGTGATGTTCTTGTTGGGATTGTGTCTGATGGTGGAATACCACACCTACCGTGCCACCCACGACATGCAGGAACGCATCACCTTCAAAGTGGACGTTGCACAAGACATCAGCGACGGAGCTGCACAGATACTGAAGACCCAGATAGAAGCCATTGAGAACGTAAAACATGTTGACTATATCTCACGAGACGAAGCCGCCGAAATATTCAGCGAAGACCTTAACGAAGATTTTGTCGGTTTCATAGGATACAATCCGCTGTACCCCTCCATGATGGTCAACCTCCGTGCAGAATACATCCCCGATGCCAGGCAGGACGCACGTGCGCAGACTATCGCAAAGTTCTCCGACGAGGTGAGCAAGCTTGAGAACGTTATCGGCGTCACCTATCAGGAAAACATCGTCAACGAACTGAACGATGTTTTTTACAAGGTCACCTGGTTCCTTATCGTATTCATTGCCTTGTTGGTGCTTGTAAGCATACTAATGATTAGCAGCACCATAAGCATTGCACTCTTTGGCCAGCGCGACACTATCCGCACTATGCAGTTGGTGGGTGCAAAAAGCGGTTTTATAGCCCATCCATTCCTCACCCGTAGCATTTGGTATGGACTCCTTGGTTCGTTTTTTGCCATCGTGGTACTTGCTTTGGCCACAGGCATCTTCAACCAGTCGCTTAGCGGCCTCGACCTGCTGAACGTAACCCACATGTCGTGGTACGCCGGCATTGCCATCATCATTATCTTCTTAGGCATTCTACTCTCCTACCTCTCCACACTGTTTGCCGTACGCCGGTACTTGAGAAACAATCGTTAAAACAAATAAAACAACAAAATAGACACCACGCCAGCCCCTCATTCAGGCATACGGCGCTCAAATAAAAAGAATACTATGGCAAAAGAAATCAAGAAAACAGAAGACTCCAATCGCCAGTTTGCTTTCGTCTTCGGCAAAACCAACTACATCATCATGATAGCAGGTGTAGTACTCATAGCCCTCGGATACATTTTCCTGAGCGGTGGCGGTAGCGACGATCCCGAAGTATTCAACCCAGACATGTTCGACGGCCGCCGTCTCTTCTTGGCTCCTATCCTTATCATTTTGGGACTTATAGCCGAAATTGTGGCCATCATGTTCAAATCCAAAAACGAATAACCTTAACACAAAATTATTATGGAATGGTTCGAAGCCTTGGTCTTGGGTCTTGTTCAAGGCCTTACTGAATATCTACCCGTCAGCAGCAGCGGACACCTGACTATCGGTGCGCATCTTTTTGGACTCAATGGAGCCGAAAACCTTGCTTTCACCGTTGCCGTTCACGTGGCTACCGTACTGAGTACCTGCGTTATTCTGTGGCGTGAAATCGTATGGATTTTCCAAGACCTGTTCAAATGGAAATGGAACGAAGGCACCAAATATGCATTCAACATCCTCATTTCCATGATTCCTGTAGCCGTGGTCGGATTTCTTTTTAAGGACAAAGTCGAGGCCATCTTTGGCAGCGGCCTACTCGTTGTTGGCATCTGCCTCCTTATCACAGCCTCCCTTCTTGCTTTCTCCTACTGGGCAAAACCCCGCCAACGCGAAAACATCTCCCCTTGGCATGCCTTCGTTATCGGTATTGCCCAGGCCGTCGCCGTCCTCCCCGGACTTTCCCGTTCCGGCAGCACCATCGCCACTGGTCTTTTGCTCGGCAATAAGAAAGAAAAACTCGCACAGTTTTCATTCCTCATGGTCATTCCGCCAATACTTGGCGAAGCACTTCTGGATGCCAAAGACATGGCCGAGGTAGGCGTAAGCACCGCCATGGCTGGCCTGCCCACAATGTCACTCATTGTCGGCTTCCTTGCCGCCTTCATCAGCGGTTGCCTGGCATGCAAATGGATGATCAACATCGTCAAAAAAGGCAAACTTATCTGGTTCGCCCTCTATTGCGCCATAGTCGGCGTGCTGGCAATTGTTCTTCCCATGCTCTGATGACACAGGAAGCCTTGCTCGAGGGCATTGTCCTCCCCATCGACAAACCCCGTCAATGGACCTCTTTTCAGGCCGTCAACAAAATAAAGGCGGCCATTCGTCGTGTCTATGGCTTGAAGAAATTCAAAATTGGCCACGCTGGTACCCTCGACCCCCTCGCATCGGGGCTGCTCCTTGTGTGCATCGGTAAAGCCACCAAACGCATCGACGAACTCCAGAGTGGCATTAAAGTATACACGGGTACAATGGTTCTCGGGGCCACTACCCCCTGCTACGACCTGGAACGTGCCATCGACCAATACTATCCATTCTCCCACATCACCCCCGAATTGTTGCAGTCCGTTCTGCCGCAGTTCCTCGGCACAATCCAGCAAGTGCCACCCATTTTCAGTGCCGTGAAAATCAACGGGCAGCGAGCCTACCAATATGCCCGTCAAACCAATCCGGATGAAGAAACTCCCTCCCCTACCCCTAAACCCGTGCAAATCTACGAGTTCGAAATCACTTCCTTCCGTGCGGGAAATCCCGATGCCACACCCGAACCATTGTCTCAACCCACTGATAGCGATTCCCTCCACCTCTACGACCATCCAATGGGCACCGTCCCTGAACACCTTCCGCAAATAGATTTCCGCATTCGCTGTGGCAAAGGCACCTATATCCGTTCCATAGCCCGCGACCTCGGACTTGCACTTGACAGCGGTGCCTACCTCTCCGCGCTCCGACGCG